>Ga0315549_1004049_pt1 | contig 12592 bp, 9 predicted proteins | sample SalMarSW160200MG_FD_203101 | JGI IMG/M metagenome (GOLD analysis project Ga0315549, IMG submission 203101) | Salt marsh sediment microbial communities from the Plum Island Ecosystem LTER, Massachusetts, United States - Salt Marsh Sediment SW1601-200 ... | reverse complement strand
AGGCAGAATGCTTAATCCTCCAATTAGATACTCCCGGAGGACTGGATACCTCGATGAGAGATATTATCAAGAAGATGCTAAATTCTACTATCCCTATAATAGTTTATGTCTCTCCTCCTGGTGGCAGAGCAGCCTCGGCTGGGGTGTTCATTACTTTAGCCAGTAACCTTGCCGCTATGGCTCCGGGAACTAATATTGGTGCTGCCCATCCAGTAGCTTTAGGAGAAGGAGAGATTGAGGAAGAAATGAAAGCTAAAATGGAAAACGATGCAGCAGCATACATTAAAAGTATTGCTGAAAAGAGAGGAAGAAATGCCCAGTGGGCGGAAAAGGCAGTAAGAGAAAGCGTATCTATTACTGAACAGGAAGCCATCGAGATCGGGGTAATAGAATTTATCGCCAATGATGTAGAGGAATTAATAGAAATCATTGATGGGGTAAGAGTGACCACCGCAAGCGAGACCAGAGTACTTACAACCAAAAAAGCGGAAATAATTTCGGTAAAAATGACTTTTAAAGATTTATTTCTCCATTCCCTGACCAATCCCAATGTAGCCTACGTCTTATTATTTTTGGGGATTTATGGCATCCTGGGTGAATTCAGTAATCCCGGTTCTTTCTTTCCGGGAATTGTGGGAGGGGTATCCCTTATCTTAGCCTTTGTAGCTTTCCAGAGTATCCCTATAAATTATGGAGGCCTCTTGCTTATCATCTTCGGTATCGTGCTCTTTGTTATAGAAATATTTACTCCTACCTTCGGACTCCTTACTGCCGGCGGAGTGACCTCCCTTATTCTGGGTTCTTTTATGCTATCTAAATCCACCGCTCCCTTTTTAAGGATTTCTTTGGGATTAATTATCTCCATATCTCTTGCCTCCGCAGCTTTTTTTGTCTTTGCTTTAAGTAAAGGGATTAAGATTCAATGGAAAAAGCCGGTTACCGGTAGAGAAGGCCTTATTGGAAAAGTAGGAGTTGCTAAAACTGTCCTTGACCCGGAAGGAACCATTTTCATCCATGGAGAAAGATGGCAGGCTTCTACTGAAGGTGAAACAATCAAAGAAGGAGAAGAAGTGGAAGTATTAGAAATAAGGGTGCTTCGGCTTATAGTTAAAAAATATATCCGAAAGGAGTAATTTAAAATGAATATAATTTCAAGTCTACAAATTTATCTGGGAATTTTATCTCAGGCTATAAAAATATTACGAGAATATGAAAGGGGAGTAATCTTCAGATTGGGAAGGTTAGTTGGCGCCAAGGGTCCGGGTTTGATTCTGCTGATACCTATTGTAGATAGGATGGTAAGGATCAGCCTTAGAATTATTACTATGGATGTCCCAGCACAGGAGGTAATCACCAAAGATACGGTTCCGGTAAAGGTAAATGCGGTAATCTACTTTAGAGTAGTCAACCCGGAAAATGCAGTGGTAGAGGTACAACACTTTGTTAATGCTACCTCTCAAATTGCTCAAACTACTCTACGCAGTGTCTTGGGGCAAATGGAATTAGATGAATTATTATCTCAGAGAGAAAAAATCAATCAAACCCTGCAAAAAATTGTAGATGAACACACCGGTCCCTGGGGAATTAAAGTCACTGCAGTAGAAACCAAAGACATTGAATTACCGGAAGGCATGAAAAGGGCTATGGCGAAACAAGCTGAAGCAGAAAGAGAAAGAAGGGCAAAAATAATTCATGCCGAGGGTGAATACCAGGCCTCGGAAAAATTAGTCAAAGCCGCGGATAGAATAGCCAAACAGCCCGCTTCCTTACAACTCAGATACTTGCAGACATTAACCGAAGTGGCAGTTGAAAAAAATTCTACTATCCTATTTCCTTTGCCTATCGACTTGATTAAACCTTTTCTGGAAAACTTTGGTCCAAAAGAAAGTAAAAAGAAATAAATAAAGGTCATTCCTGAGAAAACAGGAATGACCTTATGTATAATAATAATTTAATCTAAGCGGTAACTTTATATACTTTATCGCCATGGCGAACTCTATCTTTTACCTTAATTCCTATCCCATCGCCACTTTTAGCAGAATCTACAGCCTGGTGTTCTGTCTGCATGGAAGCTACTTTCTGTTCAAAATCAGTAGTATGTCCAACAAAATGAATGGTATCACCCAAATTTAATTCTCCGTTTTCGATAACTAAAGCAGCAACACCTATTTTGGCAAAGTAATCAGTTACTTTGCCAATCAGTACTTCGGCCATTTTTTTACCCTCCTTTATCTTATAATTTTTTAATAAGCTCGGGCAAAATACACTAAAGTAGAAGACTCCTTCCCACAATAAATACATTTTCCCGAAACTTTTTCTTGCTCAAAAGGAATACATCTTATGCTTGCTTTGGTTTCTTCTTTTATCTTTTCTTCACACTCTTTATTTCCACACCAATAAGTCTTGATTAATCCTTTCTGTTTTTCGATAATTTTTTTGAATTCATTATAATCAGAGGTTTCCCGAATGTTTTCTTCTAAAAATTTCTTGGCTCGGGTAAAAAGGTTTTCTTGAATATTATCCAGTAATTCTTTCACGGTCTCTGCCAATTTTTCTTCTTTTACGGCCATCTTTTCTCCGGTATCCCTTCTGGCCAGCATCACCTGGCCTTGCGCCATATCTTTAGGCCCGATCTCCAGTCTTAAAGGAACTCCTCTCATCTCCCATTCGTTGAATTTCCAACCGGGGGTATATCCGTCTCGGGTATCAATCTCTACCCGAAAATCTTTCTTCAAAATAGTGCGGATACTCTCGGCTTTCTCTAAAACTTCTTTCTTGGTTTTATCAAACATAATGGGCACTATGATTACCTGAATGGGGGCAACCTCGGGAGGTAATTTTAATCCCCGTTCATCACCGTGCACCATAACCAGGGCTCCGATTAATCTGGTAGTCGTCCCCCAGGAAGTCTGCCAGACATATTTCTCTTTCTGGTCTTCATCTAAAAACTTAATATTAAAGGCCTTGGCAAAATTTTGTCCCAGGTTATGCGAAGTTCCGGCTTGCAGCATTTTACCATCGCTCATAAGAGCTTCTAAAGTATAAGTGTGTAAGGCCCCGGCAAATTTTTCTTTTTCAGTTTTTCTACCTACAATTACCGGGATAGCCAGGTCTCTTTCAATATAATCCCGATAAACCTGATTTAATATTTTTAAGGTCTCTTCCTCTGCCTCTTGCTCGGTCTTATGGGCAGTATGCCCCTCCTGCCAAAGAAATTCGGTAGTCCTTAAAAACAGACGGGTCACTTTCTCCCAACGTACAATATTTACCCACTGATTTATAAGGATAGGGAGGTCTCGCCAGGACCTGACCCATTTAGAATAAAGACTGCAAATAATGGCTTCAGAGGTAGGACGGACAGCTAACCTCTCTTCTAATTTCTGATTTCCTCCGTGAGTAACCCAGGCCAACTCAGGGGCAAAACCTTCCACATGTTCTGCCTCTTTCTTTAATAAGCTCTCGGGAATAAACAAAGGGAAATAAGCATTCTTATGTCCGGTCTCTTTGATCCTTCTGTCTAAACCTGCTTGCATATTCTCCCATAAACCATACCCGTAGGGTCTTATTACCATACAACCTTTTATAGTGGTATAATCGGCCAGTTCTGCTTTTCTTACTACGTCCACATACCATTGTGAAAAGTTCTTCTCTTTCGAGGCAATTTCTTTGACAAATTCTATATCTTTCTCCAACGATGTTCCTCCCTTATTTAGTCCCTATCTTATTACGGTCTTATAATATATTTATTAAAGATTTTACCATAATTTAATGTACTTGTCTAAAATTTAAATATAGTACCGAGTATATAGTATTGAGTATTGAGTTAAGAAAGAGAAAGAAAAGATAGATAAAAGTAGGGGTGTATTGCAATACGCTCTTACAGAAACTAAGAATTGAGAACTGAGAAATAAAAAACATATTTTAACATGATTATCTGAATTTCTACTAAAATAAGGAAATGTGATGTTGGTTATTGCTGTTGTTTTATAGCTTGGCTTTTTGAACTGCGGCTTTAGCTAAAACCTGGGTCGGGTCTATTATTGGGGCTGAAACATCTCCCTCTTTTAGGATTAGAGGAATCTCGGTACATCCGGCAATTATTGCTTCTGCTCCCTTATCGATTAATTTTTGCGCAATTGATATAATGTTTTTCTTGACTTCTTCAGATAAATCTCCTGCCTTTACTGCATAAATTACCTTCATAACTTTTTCTTTACCCTTCTCTTCGGGAGAGATGACCTCGATATTAAATTTTTTAAAGTGTTGATGATAAATTTTTGCCTCATAAACTCCCGCCGAAGCTAAAAGTCCTACCTTTTTTATTTGAGGAATTCTTTTTTTAGTTTCTTTAGCAGTCTCTTCTATCATATTTAGTACTGGTATGTTAACACTTTCTTGAATTAAGGAAAGGAAATAATGGGCAGTATTGCAGGGGATAATTATAAAATCTGCTCCGGCTTTCTCTAAATTTCTAGCGCTCTCTTGTAAAGCCGGAAGAGGGTCTTCTCCCTTCCCTAAGATAGCTGCAGTTCGGTCTGGTATCTTGGGGTTATTATCAATAATTATTCTTAAATGATCCTGATCTTTTTCTGCAGGAGTAAATTTAATTATCTTATAAAATAAGTCTACAGTGGCCTCGGGCCCCATTCCACCTAAAATTCCGATAATCTTTTCTGGCATTTCTGATTTTTACTTCCTTTTTACCAGATTATTTGGGTTTGCTCTTATTTTAAAACTATTATATTATATACTATAAAGACATGGAAAAATCCTTCTTTTTTGGAAAAATATTTTTATTATTTAATTTTTCGTAATTTTATGAAACCTTTCTTTTTTGTGTTTTTTAATATAAAATTAAAAAAATATTAACTATCAGGAGGCAAAACAAGATGAAAATTGGAATAATTTCTGATACGCATGATAATCTGCCCCGGATAAAAAAAGCAGTGGAAATTTTTAACCGGGAAAAAGTGGAACTGGTCCTGCATGCGGGTGATTTTGTTTCTCCATTTACTTTTTTGGAATTTAAAAATATAAACTGCCCTCTAAAAGGGGTGTTTGGGAATAATGATGGAGATAAACTTTACCTTCAGGAAAAATTTAAGGTGATAGGAGAACTTTATCCTGCGCCATATATTGTGAAGATAAATAATAAAAATGTTATTATGCTTCACAAAGAAAAATTAATAGACGCCCTGGCAGAAAGCCAGAAATACGATGTGATTATATACGGCCATACTCACCGCACTGATCTGCGTAAAATCGGAAAGACTCTCATTATAAACCCGGGTGAATGCGGAGGCTGGCTAACCGGGAAGAGTACCATCGCCCTGTTGTACTTGGAAACCTTAGAGGCAAAGATTATAGACTTAGCGGATAGCGTGTAGTAGGGGCGTATAGCAATACGCCCCTACAATAACCGAAAACTGAATATTTCTCGGAATATAACATTTTATTAATCTTATCCTTACGCTTAACAGCTCACACCTATACGCTAAACGCTGTACGCTCCACGCTAGGTTTATTCACTAACGACTAATTTCATTCTCTCTCGCTTGCCTCTTCTAACAACTTCAAAGTCTGTTCCAATTTTTGCAGTTCTTCTCCATATTTACTCCAGTTACCATCACGAGCAAACTCTTGAGCACTTTCGTAATATCCTGCTGCTTCCTTAATTAAATCTTTAAGAGTTTTTTCTTCGCCGGTTATTACGATTTCCCTTTCCTTAAAAGTTCGCATAAAGAGCTTCTCTAAAGCATCTTCCAGATTATTTCCCATCGCCACATCAGAACCATTGGAAACGATTACTTTCTTTAATTCAGGAATCTCTCCCGTTTCCGCCCGCAAATATAAAGGTTCAACATAAAGAATAGATTTTGCTATAGGGATTACCAACAGATTCCCCCGAATAACCGTAGAACCCTTCTGCCCCCATAGAGTCAACTGTTGAGAAATTTCCGAATCCTGGTCAATCCTCGCCTCTATCTGCATCGGGCCAAAAATCAGTTTATCCTTGGGGAATTTATAAACAATCAAGTCCCCATATTCCGGCTGGTCACTTTTAGCCGCTAGCCAGGCAATCATATTATTCTTGGTAGATGGAGTAAAAGGAGTCATTAAAATAAATTCTTCCCTTTCGTACCCCGGGAGTTTAGTTACAATATAATATGGTTCCATCCTGATTTCATTTTCTGCGTAAATTTCACTAGGAGTATTCCAATAATCTTCCTTATTATAAAATACATCAGGGTCCATCATATGGTAAGTAGAATAAAGCTCAGCCTGTACCTGGAAGAGATCTTTAGGATAACGGATGTGTTCATTTAAATCCTCGGGCATCTGGTCAAAATTCTTAAATAGTTGAGGAAAGATATTTTGATACACTTTAACTACAGGGTCCTTTTGATCTATAATATAAAAATCTATTGTCCCATTATAGGCATCGATTACCACCTTGACCGAATTTCTAATATAATTAAAGTAACCCCCTATAACAGGAGTAGAGTAAGGATAACTACTTGATATGGTATAAGCATCCTGTATCCAAAATAATTTCCCTTCTTTGGAAATTACTATATAAGGATCTTTGTCATAGCCCAGGAAAGGAGCTACCTTATTGACTCTCTCCTGAATATTACGATTGATCATAATTCGACTCTCAGAAGTAAAATTAGTGGTGAGTAAAATCTGCATATTAGAATATTTTATAGAAAAAAGAATCCTTCTCCATAGAGAGGATACCGGCATCCCACCATTGCCCGCATAGTTACTGTAGATATTCTCATCTCCTTTAGGATAATCAAACTCTTTGGCTTTAGTCTTTACAATGACATAACCTTTGGTTATCTCTCCATAATAAATCTCCGGTCTGGTAATAGTCAGGTTTACACTGGAGACTGGAGGAATATCTTTGATCAACAGTTCGGGAAGACCTTCTCCGCTAATCTTATTAACCGGATTTACTACTACCCCATAGCCATGAGTATAAGTTAAGGTCTCATTTACCCAGGTTTTGGCCTGTTCCGGTATCTTATCTTTATCTAATTCCCGGGGAGAGACCATCACCTGCTGATAGTTTCCGTTAAAATAATAACGGTCTATATCTACACTATTAAAATCATAATATAACCTGATGGCCTGAATTTGTTTTAAAGTTTGTTTTATAGGTCTCCAATCCCAGAGTCGGATATTTCTAATCGTATCATCATTTTTTTCAATGTCCTCGAAACTTATCTCTTCCTTTACCGGAAATTCTTCCTCTTTAATCTTGTCTAAACCATACGCAACCCGGGTAGCTTCAATATTATTTAATATATACGGTCTCTCCTTGGTACCTTCATTAGGCAAGACTACCGCACTCTGAATAATTGTGGGATAGATTCCTCCCAATAAGATAGAGACACCAACCAACACCGCCAATCCCAAAGCTGGTAATTTCCAATTTTCTTTCCTGGCAGTTACAAAAAATAGTGCTGCGCAAACCAAAGCTAAAACCATTAAAACTCTCAAGGCAAATAGAGTAGCATGGACATCAGCATATCCTGCTCCGTAGATAACAGCACGAGTAGAGTAGAGAATCTTAAAGGCGTTTAACCAATACTGCCATGACTTTAAAATTAATATGAAACCGATAAGTAAGGAAAGATGCATTTTGACCGGGGTTTCAATAATAAGTTTTTTATATTCATATTTTACCGCTTTTTTAATAACATAAATGGCAGCCACTACAACGGTAATAAGGGTAAGAGCAAAGGATAACCAGTTTCTGACGAATTCCCAGAAAGGCAGACTGAACATATAAAAACCGATATCCTTATTAAAGATAGGGTCAGTTATTCCGAATGAAGTTCGGTTTAAATAAATTAAAATTTTCTCCCAGCTAGAGCTTTCGGAAAATCCCATAAAGAGCGCAATAATCAGGGAAAACCATAAAACAAATTTTTTATTTACCTGAATATTTTGTAGACTTTTAAATAGTTGAATCTCCGGCCTTTCAAACTCATCCTGGCTTATTTCAACCTGAAACTCAGGAGCAAAACGTCGAGCATAAGAAAGATTTATAAAAGACAATATAAAAAATGCTGCGGCAAAAAACAGCATAACTACCCCTTTAGTTAGTAGTATCTTCCAAAAAACAGCAACATATTGTACTGACTTAAACCATATCAAATCAATATAAATTGAGGCAATCGCACCCACAATTATTACCACTAATAAGATTATACCAATAATTATCCATTTTAAATTTTTTGTTTTAGCAGCCATCTCTTCCCTCCAATTTTTATTTTTTATACCTGTATTATATCATGCTACACCAGTATTGCAATAAATATAAAACTTATATCTCGTATCTCGTGAATCGTATCTCGCCAAGATAATAGAATAGCGAGAAACAGAATGTAGAAAAAGGTGCCTGGCACCTTTTGGCAACTTTTAAAATAAATCCTTATAACTTTTAAGTTTAAAAAGAGATTCTGTGTTTTTTATTGCCTTTACTATTGCCCGAGCTATTACTTCAGCTGCAATAGCCCCTACCACATTCACCCCGGCCTCTACCTCACCAGTGGCCATACAAAAGATAGTATCCCCGTCAAACATTGTATGAGCGGGGCTTATAGTCCGTGCATAACCATCCTGGGCCATCATCGCTACCTTAGTTGCTCCGGCCTTGGTTAGCTTTGCATTAGTGGCTATAACTCCTATAGTAGTATTTTTTAAAAAATCATCTTTGGTCTTTTGAGGGAAATTTCTCAAAAAAGACATGGTATTGGCAAAATCTTTCCTGTCCTCACTTAAGACCCCGGCAATAATTTCTCCGTTTTCCGGATCAATTACATCTCCCAGACAATTTACCGTCACAATTGCCCCTATAATCAATTCCTGAGATTTAAAACTGGCAGTACCTAAACCGCTCTTCATACAACGAAGTCCACCAAATACTTTCCCTACCGTTGCCCCTGTCCCGGCTCCAACATTCCCCTGTCTGACTTCCGCATCAGAAGCCTTAAGACAGGCATCGTAGCCCATCCTGGCATCAGGCCTTATCCGGTAATCACCTACATCCAAATCAAAGAGGACTGCCCCAGGGACTATAGGAACTTTGGTTAGCACCACATCAAAACCTATTCCTTTTTCTTCCAAATACTTCATCACTCCTGATGCCCCATCCAATCCGAAGGCGCTGCCTCCGCCCAGATAAATAGCGTGGGCCTTATCTATCAGATTTACCGGATTTAAAAGATCTGTCTCTCGAGTTCCCGGAGCTCCTCCCCGTACATCAACTCCTGTTGTTGCTCCCTTTTCACAGATAACCACCGTACAGCCGGTCCCGGCCTTTAAATCCTGACTGTGCCCAACTTTTATCCCTGGTACATCAGTTATAGCATCTTTTAAAACTTGAGAATTTTCCTTATCGTTCATCTCTCTAACTCCTTGCCTTCAATAGTATTTTATCCAAAGCTTTTATTTAACCTTCTTATCTTCTTATTAAATTATAGTTTATTATAATATTCAATAAGACAAATTAAAAATCCTCTTTTTTATGATTTACCCTTTAAAAATTGCTCTTTTCAGTCAAATTTTTACTCTTTTAAAATATGAAAAAGGTTTACATTTTAATTATAAACAAGCTTTATAAATTGATATTACTTCTTCCAAAGATAATTTATAGGGATCTGAATATTTAAAAAGCGAACCCATAGTATCCATCGAATTTTTAGCTAATATTTCTGCCTCTTCTTTTCTAATACCAAAATTACTAAGTTTAAGGCCATCCATACCAATATTCTTAATAAGTTTTTTCAGAACAGAAATAAAAGCAAGTGCTTTTTCTTTTTCAGGAAGAAGATCAATATTTTCTCCCATCGCTTTTGCTAAATCCACAAATCTATCAGGGCGTTTTTCTGCCATAAAGGAAAAATATGCTATCGATAATGCAATTAAACCTGCTCCATGAGGCAGCTCTGGGTGAAAAGCACTGAGGGCATGCTGCATAGAATGGTGGGAGACACAGGAAGACAAAGACTCAACTATCCCTGATTCTGTACTAGCCCAGGCAACAGCTGAACGTGCTTCCAAGTTTTTACCTTCATAAACAGCTATGGGAAGACATTTTGTGACAAGACTTACTGCTTCTAAAGCATACATATCGCTTGCCGGTTGATTTTTTATAGATAGATATCCTTCTGCAGAATGGAAAAAAGCATCCATCCCTTGATAAGCAGTAAAATCTGGAGGTATACTTAACATCAGCTCAGGGTCTACTATAGCCAAAGATGGTAAGCTATAATCACCGCCAAAACCTATTTTTTCATTGGTCTCTGTTTTGGTGATAACTGTCCAGGGATCGGTTTCGCTACCTGTCCCGGCGGTAGTGGGAATGGCAACTATCGGTAGAGCTCCTTTTTTTACTTCTTTGTCTTTACCGCTGCCTTCGCTTATATAATCCCAATATTCTCCTGGATTTTTAGCCATAATGGCAATACTTTTTGCCGAATCAATTGAGCTTCCACCTCCCAAACCAATAACGAAATCACAGTTATTGTCTTTAGCTATTTTAGCTCCTTCAGCTACATGTTCTGATATGGGATTAGGAAGAATTTTATCGAACAGAACGGTTTGAACTCCATTTTCTTTTAAATATCCCCTGACCCGGTCAAGATAACCATATTTTTTCATTGAATTTCCAGAACTAATAACCACAAGGGCTTTTTTACCCGGTAAATATGGTGTAGTAGAGAGTATATTTAGTTCACCTGCTCCAAATATAATCCGAGTTGGCATGTAATAATTAAATTTTAATTTCATTTATTATTCTCCTGATATTATTTTTATAAGTTTATTGATAATTAATATTTTAAATACGTGAAAGATCAACATCTTTTGGTAAATTCAGTATAAAAACCTCTAATAATTCAATTAATTGTTCGATATCTCTTAAATGGCAGCTTTCCAAGGGGGTATGCGTATATCTTGCTGGAAATCCCACTTCTATAGAGGGAATCCCTTTGTTTTCGAGTTGTAAAAAGGAAGCATCGGTCAAGCCTCCGTAAAAAACATTCCTCTGTACTTGAATGTCTGCTTTATTTGAAGCTTTTTCAAATAAATTTAATAATTTTGGATTAGGTACAACACCTCCCAGGGTCCCCCTTCCGTGAAAACTATAAGTGTTAATCACCGGTCCTCCTCCAAGCTTTACATCTGTTTTATCGAGGTCAGGTGTATCACAAGATACCGCTACATCTATAGCTATAGCAAAATCAGGATTTATTACTCGGGCAGCAGGCAGTACTCCCCTTAAATTGTATTCCTCCTGAACCGAACCTACCAGATAAATTTCCGGAGAATATTCTTTATTTAGAAGTCTTTCCATAAGGCAAAGTAGAACCAGGCAGCCTCCCCGGTTATCAATAGCAGGGGAAAAAACAATAGGACCGTTTTGAATAAAATCTCTGGCATAAGTAATTGAACTACCCACTTTAACCCCTAAAGATAGGACTTCTTGAGAGCTGGAACAGCCTATATCGATATACAGTTCCTCGATGGGTATTACCTTATCTCTCTCACTGACAGCGGTAAGATGGTGGGATTTGCTGCCGACAATTCCTTGGATAAAATTACCTTTCTCTGCTCTCACCAACACTTTACAGCCTAACAGTATCTTTTCGGGGATGCCCCCAATTTTCTCTACTCTTAGAAAACCATTGGAACTAATTTTACGTATAATCATTCCCACTTCGTCCATATGAGCTATTATCATAATTTTTGGCCCCTTAGAAGGAGCCCCAAAACTGGTTATGACATTCCCCAGTGAATCAACCTCTGCTTTAATTCCGTATGCCTTTGCTTTTTCATACATATATTTAATCATCGGCTCTTCAAAACCGGAAGGGCTGGGGATAGCGGTTAATTCTCTAAGTTGATCCTCTAATCTTTTAAATTTATTCATAATTAATTTCCTCAATTTTTATTTATTTAAAAATTTTATCTTTTAGAAATAGCTACCAAGTTGTGAGATACCTTAGATGTTGCTCGATATAGCTCTTTATAAAGCTTAAAATATTCACTGTACAGAGAACTATTTTTCCCTATAGGAGTTATTTTTTTATCCCATTCAACCCAGCTTAAAATATCCTTCAATGATTTATTATGTCCAATGCCCAAGCCTGCTAAAAAAGCATCACCATAACAAGCCCCTAAAGTTATTTTGGGAACTAACTGTTCTAATTTTGTAACATCACTTACAATCTGTAATAAGACCTCACTGTTGGTTCCTCCCCCGATAGCTACCACTCTTTTTACCGGCAGACCCGCTTTCTCTATGTTCTCTATGTTATCCCTAATACCATAGGCTATTGCTTCTAAAATTGCCCTAAAGATATGTCCCTTTTTATGGAATAGGCTTAATCCGACTAATACTCCTCGGGCGTTAGGGTCATTTACCGGAGTCCTTTCTCCGCTAAAATATGGCAAGAGCAAAAGCCCTTCAGATCCCGGGGGAATTTCCTCAGCCAATCTATCTAATAACTGGTATGAATAACCGTCTAATAGGTCACTGAACCAGGACATTACTGCTCCCGAAGTAGACATGCCA
>Ga0315549_1004043_pt1 | contig 12610 bp, 12 predicted proteins | sample SalMarSW160200MG_FD_203101 | JGI IMG/M metagenome (GOLD analysis project Ga0315549, IMG submission 203101) | Salt marsh sediment microbial communities from the Plum Island Ecosystem LTER, Massachusetts, United States - Salt Marsh Sediment SW1601-200 ... | reverse complement strand
AGCTTTATATCCATACCCAAAGAGGCCATCCATACTTACGTTATAGATAGGGAAAGAGGTAAGATGAAGCAAGCATCAGTGACATATCAACCGTATCTAGGGAGCATGCATTCAAGAGTCACATTCTATAGACTTTCTCAAGAGTCTGTTTTAACTCGTCTATGCTATGGATTACGTTTATGCCCGGGTCTTCTTCAAGCATCTTGATATACTTTGAGTCAATTTCACGGATAGATAGTTTCAACTCATCTCCGTTGGGTAGTATGGTGACCTTTTCGGCTTCCCCGACTTCACAGGGGTAAACAAGCACAGGCACATTTGCTTTGACTGCCATGTTTACAGCGTTAGTGATCAAAGTATCACCTATGCCCAAGGCTATCTTGGTTGTAGAGTTTGAGGTCGTAGGAGCCACGACTAAAAAATCGTATTTGCCTGCCTGAAGTTCACCCGCTAGGAACGGCGTGTTTGGAGAGGACTCACCTCTGACTCTGCTAAAGGAGGCCTTCACTTTATCTAGGATACGGTACCAGGCGAGTACCTGCTCAGCTGATTTCGACATGAAGACCCTTGTCTCAACATCTGGGTGGTCCTCGTTGAATTTGATAATGGTTTCTAGGATCTCTTTTATCTCGTCTCCGCTACCGGTTATACCCCAGGCGAATTTTTTCTTCATCTAGCCCATCAACGAATATGGTCAATATGGATAAAACTATGTGCATACATGGGTTTTGAGTTGATTTTAATAATCCGATAGATGGGTATTCATGGTGATAAAGATGCCAAGTCTAAAAGGATCTAAGACAGAGAAAAACCTGCTGAAAGCTTTCGCAGGGGAGAGCCAGGCACGCAATAGGTACACTTTCTTTGCTAGCGTAGCAAGGAAGGAAGGTTACGTCCAGATACAGCGTATCTTCGAGGAGACGGCTGCAAACGAGAAGGAGCACGCCGAGGTCTTCTTCAAGTACCTTGAGGGTGGAGAGGTGGAGATCACTGCATCCTACCCGGCGGGTAAGATCGGTACCACGGCGGAAAACCTGCTGGAGGCGGCGGAGGGTGAGAAGCTTGAGTGGGGGACACTATACCCCGAGTTCGAGAAGGTCGCCCATAAAGAAGGCTTCGATGACGTTTCTGAGAGCTTCAAAGAGATAGCCGAGGTCGAGGAAGAACATGAGAAACGCTACAGGAAGCTCTTGGCGAACGTGAAAAAGGGTACAGTGTTCAAGAGAGACGAGGAAGTGGAGTGGCACTGTCTGAACTGTGGATACATACACCACGGAAAGGAGGCTCCCGAGGAATGCCCAGCCTGTAAGCATCCAAGAGCATACTATGAACTACACATACCCAATTACTAACCATAAATAACCAATTTTTTCACTAAGTGAAGAATATGATCTGTATGCACACACGAAGATGTTATCCATTTACTAATCGTTGTGTTTGGAAAAGAAAAAGGGATGAAATCTAGTCACTGGCGAGTCTTTTAACCTCAGCCACGTCGAGACCAAGCCCGTCGGCTACACGTGTACCATAATCTGGGTCCACCTTGTAGAACAACACGGTCTGACGTACCTGTATCTCTTTCTTGGCGTTCCCCAGATGCTCAACGATGTTGCTGATGAGGTGGGCGCGGTCGACGTCCGTCATCACCTTGTTGTAGAGGGCGGCTGGCTGCACGAAGTCGCTGTTGGGGTGAACGTATGCGTATCTACCCCATTTGCCTTTTATCTCATAGGTAGGCCACTTGGCGGCCATGTCTGGTTCTGGTCCACCGAACGTGTTCGGGTAGTAGTTGGGGCTTCCCTCGTGTTCAGTCATCGTCCGCATGAGGCCGTCCCTCTGGTAGTTCATGGTCATGGCCTTCGGTCTGTTGACGGGTAACTGCGTGTAGTTGACCCCGAGCCTATACCTGTGGGCGTCGTGATAGCTGAACAGCCTTCCCTGAAGCATCTTGTCCGGCGACGGAGCTATCCCGGGCACGAGGTTGGCTGGAGAGAATGCCGCCTGCTCTACATCGACGAAGTAGTTCTTAGGGTTCCTGTTCAGCACCATCCGTCCCAGCGGGATCAGGGGGTAGTCGCCGTGTGGCCATACCTTGGTTATGTCGAAGGGGTTGAACCTGTAGTTCTCCGCCTCTTCTGGCTTCATTATCTGGACGCTCACGTTCCAGGCTGGATAGTCTCCATTCTCGATGGCTCCGAACAGGTCTCTCGTGGCGTGGTCAGGGTCTTTACCTTTGAGTATCGTTGCCTCTGGGCTCGTCAGGTTCTGTATTCCCTGCGCCGTTATGAAGTGGATCTTAACCCACACGTATTCGTCTTCGTCGTTGTACCACATGAAGGTGTGGCCGCTGTATCCGTTCATGTGCCTAAAGGTCTTGGGCGTCCCCCTGTCGGAGAAGAGGATCGTGACCTGATGTATCGACTCCGGGGTGAGCGAGAGGAAGTCCCAGAACATGTCAGGGTCCTTCGTGTTCGTCACCGGGTTACGTTTCTGCGTGTGTATGAAGTCAGGGAACTTGATGGGGTCCCTTATGAAGAAGACCGGCGTGTTGTTCCCGACGAAGTCGTAGTTACCCTCCTCGGTGTAGAACTTGACCGCGAAGCCCCGTGGATCCCTCTCCGCGTCCGCAGACCCTTTCTCCCCGCCGACCGTGGAGAACCTGGCGACTACCTCGGTCTTCTTTCCTACTTCCGACAGGAACCTGGCTTTGCAGTAACCGCTGAGGTCGTTCGTAACCTCGAAGTAGCCGTATGCCCCCGCGCCCTTTGCGTGAACTATTCGTTCCGGGATGCGTTCCCTGTTGAAGTGCGCCAGCTTTTCTAGGAGGTGCACGTCCTGCATCAGCACTGGGCCCGAAGTGCCGGCCGTCATGCTGTTCTGGTCGTCGTCGACTGGAGAGCCGAAGCTTGTCGTTAGTTTCTTCTTAGTTTTCATAGAAGAAAAACCTCTGAAGGGATTATGGTTGCGGCTAATATTATTGGTTTCGATAAAAGAATCCTACTCCATGCCACAAAAACGCCTTCGGAAGGAAAAGCGAAGACGCGAAGGAGATCGTAAGACCCTGCCAGCTGAAGCTTCGTATTCCATCCATATCCAGAATTTTAACACATGGAGTTCCAGGTAGCCGGGAACGTCGCCCAGAACAATACTTAAAGCCCTACCATCTAAGCCATCACCATGACCAAGGTAGCCGTTATAATAGGCAGCGAGTCGGACGCCGAGCAAGGCGAGAAGGCGGTCCAGATGCTCCAGGAGTTCGGCATACCCTGCGAGCTCAACGTAATCTCTGCGCACAGGAACCCGGAGAGGCTCGCCTCATACGTCAAGAACGGCGACGCCGACGTATACATCTGTGTGGCCGGCCTCGCGGCGGCTTTGCCCGGCGCAGTAGCCGCCCAAACAATCAAACCAGTCATCGGAGTACCCAAGGACGTCAAGCTCGGGGGCCTCGACAGCCTCCTAAGCATCGTCCAGATGCCCACAGGCGTACCTGTCGCCACCGTAGCCATCGACGGCGCCAGAAACGCCGCCCTGCTGGCCGTGGAGATACTCGCCCTAAACGATAAGGAGCTTGAGAGAAGACTACACGAGTACCGCGAGAAACGTTAGATGCCGTAGCACTCAGTAAGCCCCCATTCCCCATACCCATTGGGTCTTGCATGCGCTGAAAACGGTTTGAAAAGAAATTGGAGGCGTTGAACTGGTACCGGGGGATCAGTAGCTCTTGGGCTCGGGATCCCGGAGGATGCCGCCGCAGGTGCACTTGATGCTGCCGCTGTTACGGGGCCTCACCAGCGTGGGCACCTCGATCTCCACGACCTCGACGCCGATGCTCTCGAACCACTTGGTGTCCTTCGGGTTGCCCGTGGGCACGAGTATCTTTCGCGGCTCCAGCACGACCCCCGTGTTGGGGGCCCGCTTCACCAAGGGGATCCGCGGGTCGCCCGTGTGCACCTTGACGCTGACCTCGTCAGGCGGGTTGATGAACTCCCAGTTCATCTCCGCCTCCATCCACGTCCTGAGGTAGGGGTCGACCGTCCGGGGGTCCTGCACGCTCGTATGCCTGTCGATGAGGCTGTAGTGGCTGGTGCCGAGGCTGGTGCCGTAGCCGGGGCAGATGCGTACATCTACCTCCGGGTCCTGGAGCTTGACTATGCGCGCGAACTGCATGTGCCCCGACTCGTTCGCCCTCATGACGTCAGGCTCCTTCGTGTTGGTCCGCGGGAAGTGCACCGCGATGACGAGGTGCTTCTCGTCGAGCCACCCTATGCTGCCCCCCTCCGCCATGCCCTTGTCCATTATCATGCCGACGACGGGGCACCCCAGCTCGGCGAGGGTCTGGTAGGTGGGAAGCTCCTCGCCCCTCCTGATGTGGTCATACATCCTGAGGATGATCTGGCCGTAGACCGCGGGGTGGCAGACGTCATCCGTGTATATGGCCTTCACCTGGTACGGCGGGTCGTTGGGGTCAGGCTTCCTGATGACAACCTCGACGCCCTCAGCCTTGTAGGCGTCGACGAGGTTCTCATGGCTCTCGACCAGCTCGTCGAGCTCCATCTTCTCGCTCATCCGCCAAGCTATGAGGCTGTCTTCGTGGGGCGGCCACGGCGTCGGGTTACCAACTTGGAGGAACTCTGGGCCGGGGCGGTGCAGCAGCACGACCCTGAGCTTGCCCACGTTGGTGTTGGCCTTCCACTTCCTCCCCCACACCTTCACCATGTCGTCCTCGAAGCAGCTGAGGACCTGAGGGTGGAGCCTGTGGTACTGCTCACGGAGGCTGAGGCCCGTCTTCTCCTTGAAGTAATCCTTGTCGTAGTCAATCTCGGCCTGGAACTCGCCTTCACTCATAGAAACCCTCAAAGGATCAGTATCAGGCATTTAAAACAGCATGCACCATGCGTCAGAGGGCCTGGGGATCACTCGTGGCGCAGCGCCTCCATGGGGTTCAGGTTGGACGCCCGCCAAGCAGGGTAGATGCCGGAGACCACGCAGGTCGCCACCGCGAAGCCTGTGACCATGAGGCCGAGGCTCAAGGAGGGCTCGGGTGCCAAATTGATGATTCGTCCGATGACGATGCTTAACACGAACCCGAGGCAGGCCCCTAGGCCGCCGCCTACTATTCCCGTCACTATGCTCTCCGAGATGAAGAGGAGCAGCACGTCCCTGTTTGTGGCTCCTATTGCCTTCATGGTGCCTATCTCCTTGGTTCGCTCCATGACGCTCACCGTCATGGTGTTGGCTATGGTGACTCCGGCGACGAGGAGGCTTATCCCGGCTATGCCGCCCGAGGACGGCGTTGATGGTGCCTGTGATCATGTTGACTTCCTCCATGATCATGTCCATCGAGTAGTATCCCAGGTTGTCGAAGTCCTCTTCTAGGGCCTGCTTGATCCCCTCTACGTCGTCTATGGTCTCCGCCTTCAGGTCTACGGCGAGGTACCTGCCTTGGGTGTCGAACACCTGCTCGAAGTAGCCTAGGTGCAGTATGATGTAGTCGTCGACCCCGGACCCGGTTATGCCGGAGGTCTTCTTGAGGGTGCCGACGACTCGGATGGTGAACTCGATCTCGTCGCCGTTGACGTTTGAGCGTATCCTGAGCCTGTCGCCGACGCCGTATCTGGCCTCGTCGTCGGGGTTCCAGACGTTGTAGCCAAGCAGAGCGGCGGCGCCGTCGCTGTGCGTGAGGAGCCTCCCGTCCTCGACATCGTTCTCGCCGCCGTGCACCATGAAGTAGTTCTCGTCGACGCCCACTACCTCGTTGCTGTAGGTCATTCCCCTATAGTCGTATCTCCCGTACCTGCCTGCCTGGACGGGAGCGGCGGCCTCGACGCCGGCTATGCTTCGGAGCCTGTTCAGGTCTCGCCAGTCCAGCGAGGTGAACGCCTCGTCGCCTCCGAGGGTGGGGTAGACCTGTACAGTGGTGGCTCCGAAGATGCTGATGTCGTCGACTATACTCGTCTTCATGCCCTGAGACATGCTGATGAGGCCGGTCACGGCGGCGCAGCCGATGAGTATGCCCACGAGGTTTAGAGCAAAGCGGAACTTGCGTTCCCGGAGCCCCTCTGTGGACATGACGGCGAAGTCGAGTACGTTCATGCCTTGCTGCTCCTTTTCGTTATCTTCTCGCTGGCTGCGGTGGCTCGTTCACGGCTGAGGCTCTGGGCTCGGGTTTAGGCTCGTAGTTTAACGCCTTGCTCAGAGCCCGAAGAGCCTTGGTGAGGGCCGTGGGCTCCTCATTGTCTGTTTGGTTCATGTCGCTGAGTATTGGTGCCGTGGACGTGTTTTAAACGGTTTTTCAGTTTCTCTTCAGATTCTGTACAGAATCTGTCTCATCGGTTGTTCGTATACTTTAAAAAACTGACAGAGGTGAGTAGGTGTTAGCTGGGTCTCTTCATGTCCACCAGGAACCGCGTGCTGAAGCACATGCTGCCGTGGCTCATCGCGGGCAGCAGGGGCGGCCCCAACAGGGCGAGGCTCATCGTGGCGATACGCGAGGAGCCTATGAACGCCAACCAGCTCTGCGAAGTCTTGGGGGTGGACTACCGCACGGTGCGTCACCACCTGGACATCCTGGAGAAGAACGGGCTGGTGACGAGCATGGGCCCACGGTACGGCAAGGTGTATTTCCTGTCGCATGAGTTGGAGGCCGGCTACGGGGATTTTGAAGAGATTTGGAACAGAATTGGAAATAACGATAATAGTGGCGGTGAGGTTTAGGGGTGCGGATGAACAGGAAGCAGCAGGTGGCTCTGGCCATCATGGCGTTGTACTTCATAGTGAGTGTCCAGAGTAACCTGGACAGCCTCCTCCTGGACGAGGAGAGGATACTGTACAGTCTGCTGGACGACGAGAGGATCATGGTCGACCCGAACCTTGAGGACCTGGACTACGAGAACCTTCGGCTCGTCAGCAGCCAGCTGTCGACGTACATACGGGGTAAGACCTTGATCTCGGCGGTGAACGTGATACTGCTGGTGTACCTGTTCGCGACGTACGTGGACATGTACAGGCAGACGAAGGCGAGCTTCACGCTGGGGCTTGTGTTTCTCTCGGGGGCGCTGCTGAGCTACAGCCTGTTCACGAACCCTGTGCTGTTGACGGTGTCGGGCGGGTCCGGGGGCATAAGGATTGTTCGTTACTTTAATTTCCTGCCTGATCTGTTCACGACGGTGGCCAGCACCATACTGATCTACCTTAGCAGGCAGTAGCGTGTAGGCGGCCGAGGGTTCAGGCGGCTTGTTCCTGGTTACATGGAATAAGCGTTTTTGGGGCCCGATCGGGGGCTTTTTTTTGGGGGGGTGTGTCAGGTTACTTGGTATAAGAGGAAAAAAAATTTTGGGCTGTGGATGTTCTTTGTTTCTTGGATTAGCGTTTTTGGGGTGCGTTTTTGTGTTCGGTGGACGACACTTTTGTATATGTTTAGATCATAAAGGGGTGTTTCTGGGGCTTCTTTCGGTGGAAGGGGCGTCGGTTCGCCCTTTTCTCGTCTACCCCCCCTGAATGAGGGTTTTTGGGGTGGTCTGACTGAACGGTTTTTCTTAGTTACATGGGACGCTGATGTTGAATTTCTCACACAGTAAGAAAGAAAAGATGTTGTCAAGAATAATATGCAGATGGTGTGTGGTGTACGGTCGCCCTTCGGGCTTCCTCGGTGCCCCGCTCCTTCGGCGCGGGGCGTGTTACTGGACTTCTAGGATTAGGGTCTGCTCGTTTTTCGTTATTTTCCATCTTCGTTTGTATGTTTGGAGAGGGTTCTTAGTTGTTTTATTGATAGGCTGGGTATGTAGTAGGTTCCGCTTGCTGTTTTCTTGATTTTCAGTCTCATGGGCTCCATTTGACCACCTAGTGGTTTGTGTTGGGTTCAGAATTATGGCTTGTTCAATGAGTGATTTAGCCCGATTTTACCCGCATTTTTATCGGGTTGTTGTTCTCTGAAGGAAGGATACCTTAGGAAGAATAATCTAAATTAATCTAGAGCATTCCGATTTACTTCGTTTTCTGTCAGGGGATCCCCCCAGCGACCTGTTAGCCACCCGACAGGCCATCCAAGCCAGCCGCGGCGACCCCAGCCAGCCACCCAGAGCCCCATCCAGGCCCCTCCGGGAAGCCCAGAGGAGCCCCCGAAGCCTCCACCAGGGCCCCGCTGGACCCGCCTAACCCGTTCTCCCGCTTACCGCCCACCAGACCCACAGCCCACGCTACATGAGCCCTCGCAACCGAACCAAGTTAAAACACATGAGGCAGAACATCACCCTCACCCGCACACGAGACACCGTCGTCACCAGCACGTGGCCACCATGGAACACACGCTTCAAGACCGCGAAAACCCTCTCCACCGGAGCCCGCCTACGGCTGATCCGGGCGTTCCTCATCCGGTCCCATATGCTCAGCGGATGACCCCTCGACGCCCGCTTCAGGGTTGCGTCCCAGCCCCGTGGCTTGACACCGAAGTACCCCTTGTCCCGGTACACCACCTCACACGGCTCCGAGAGATCCACCCTGCTGTCATGCACCGAAGCAGACGTCACCTCTAGATCTCTTACTATTCCATGGTCGTTGTCCGCCTTCGTGTGGAGCTTGTACCCGAATGTGGACCCTTCCCGCCTCTTCGCCCAGTCCCCATCCCGGCTCCGACGAGTCTCCGCCTCCTCCCCACGGGGCCCTGAGCCTCCCGGGTCGGCCGATATGAAGCTGGCGTCCTGGCTGACGCCCTTACGCACCCAGAACCCCTTCTCGTCCAGCTGCCGCTGAAGCTCCGCCCAGAGAAGCCTGTCACGGCCCGTCTCGGCGAGGCGCTCCCTGAGCTGCCAGACCGTTGTGCTGTCAGGGATGGTGGATGGGTAGCCGAGGAACCGGCGGAAGCTGATACGGTCCGCGGCCTGCCTCTCCATCTCCGGGTCGCTGAGCCCGTACCAGGCCTGGAGCACCAGCATCTTGACCATGATGACGGGGGCCGTGTTGGGTCTGCCTCCCTGGGGGCCCTGGTTGTCGAAGAGGCACTGGATTATGGGTCGGAACTTTTCCCAGTCGATGAGGGGTTCTACTTCGGCTAGGCGGCCGCCTAGCTTCTCTATGTCCCGGTAGAGGTCTCTGAGGAGATAGGATCTGAAGGAGTCCATATGATGACTATGCAAGCGTGATCTTTAAGGTTAACCGAGGGGGAGTAGAGAAAAACAAAGGGTTAATCGAAATCCTCTATACTCTTTCAGACCTGAAGGATGCCGGCTTTATCCACTGGTTTTTAATGAAAATAACGGGAAAGGCGTTATCCATGACTTTTGTCCATACGGCCATGAGTTCAAAGTCAGCAGAGATAACATGGAGAATTTATTTGCTCTCATCAAGGAACTCGATAAAAAGCAAAAAACAATATCAAAGGCTTCCAGTCTTTTCTAATCATCTTCATCTAGTTAGCATCTTCGTATGTGTATTTTTTCCGGGTGTTTTGGTGTTTAGAGAAGTACACGTGAAAAGATACGTCGTTTTTAGAAGCTGTTTTTATCTTGTTCTGGAGAAAGGGATGCTCCAATGACTGAATCTATCATTAGAGATCCAAAGACCGCCCATTTGTTTAACATGGTCATTCATATTACGCCAATCAAGGCTCGATAGTTCTCTTGGGCTTATGGTTACATATCCTGAATCTTGATGCAACATCGTAACTTTTGATAGAAGGTCTTGTGGTAGGTGTTTTCGTACCTCTGCGCATGCAAACCTTAAACTGTGCATATCCTGGGCTTTTTTGTTTATTATTTGATTCATTTTGCTTGCACCCACATCGTTCGAAGAGATATGGAAGTGTTCAAGCTCATACATGTTTAGCTATTCGCAGATGGCACACCTGTTAAATATGTACGGGCGTGTGCGGTGATTTCGGGAGTTTTCCATCCCTGAGCGATGATTCCATTACGCTTCAAAGTTTTTCTAACACTATTAGGCAGGTCTCTAATCGCGGCGCACTCGTTTTCAGCGTTAAGTATCTTCCTGAGCTCAGGTTTATAAAAGCTCATCATGTTGTTGAACGTCTTCTCCTTGAAGGTCATCCCCGTCATACGGTGGAACCTCTCACCGAGTGAGCTAGCGACTAATTGTTTCTTCGCCTGGACCTGTTCCTGAGCCTCCCTGTATGCCTGCTTGAGCTCTGGGTCCCTGTTGTGCCGCATTCTATATAGGTCTCTCTTCACGACCAATTGGGAAACCCCTAGTTTTATTGCGATCTTTGAGTATGCTAAGCCACCGATTATTCCTTCGAGAATGTTTAAACGGCGCGTCTCTTGCTCCTGAATACTATTTATCATATTTCTGTTCTCCTTTCACGTTTTACGTTTACTTTAGCCCGTTTACTAAAATACAGTAATCAGTTTTGTTCCGCGCGCGCTCCTTATGGTAATACGCTTATCTTGTACCGCGTGCGGAGGGGGGTTAGACCCATTATCTATTTGGTGCTACTCTTTTGGGGTTTATTTCGCTCTGCCTATTTTTCTGTGGTAACCCATGTTTTTACGGCTTCTTCGACTGCTCTGGATAGGTCGCCCTTTCTTCCTCCGAATATCTCGATGGCCTTAAACCTTAGCTTCTTCTCCAGCTCATCGGAGAGCACCGCGCTGATTCTACCCACTTTAATCACCAACAATTTTTTTTGCGTGCCAAGCGCTAGATTTTTTTCCAATAAGCAAAGTGTCTTATGCCTTCGCTGGTTGTTGCTCTTGTTCTTGTCATCATCTTTGTTTCACCTTGCTTATCTACATTACATATTATGTGCTTATCCACTTATAAGTATATTGGTTTAAGCGTTTATGTGTTAAAGATGAGATCAAACTCCTAAGAAGGAGGGAATAAAATTATAGATAAGAAGGGGTTTGCGGGTATGCGGTTTACCCTAGTTAGATATTTTCGATATTTTTCCTTTTTTGGCGCACGCTTTTATTTTCAAAATGTTTATCTTTTAAAATAATAGAAGAGAAGCATGTTACTATTTTCATATTATCTTCTTCTCCCCTGCCTTCTTCAAGTGGTCCCTGCTCAAAATGAAAAACCGAATATCGCCATACCTGTTCTACTGGGATTATTATTCATACCTTTAATTCTTATTGCTTATTTTCAAAATAGACGCTCACCAAAAAAATAAGCTTTCTTTAAATTTAGAAATACTTTAATATTTGGATGGATATGCACGCCTTCACCTCACTTTTCGTGAAATGTATATGATAGTTTTTGATAATTATATCGAGAATTTCAATATCCTTGCCTCATATGGAACAATGCAACTATTTTGATATCTATAATAAGTATTATATTCCGTGTTTCCTTTGATCTCTGGGCTCCGTGCTCATAAATTGCTCTTTTTATTTTGGTGTTAATCTGAGGCTTATGTTTAGACGGGTTAAGGATTGAAGTTGGCGTTAGGCTTTCTCTGTCTACCATGCCTGGCTTTCTTCTCATGCTCCTGTTTTTCATCTCTTAATATCTGGTCTAAAGCTTGAGTGAGATCATCAAATACTTCCAACAAATCCCACCCCTCCTGTTTAACGTGGATCGTCTCGCCCCCTAGCTTTGTATATATATGGGCCCTTACCTCGTAACGCGTACGGCTTCCGCCAGTACTCTGCCTCTCTATCTGAACCCTTACCTCATGAAGATAAGGACGCATATTCTGTGCTCTCTCCACCACGCGGCGTATCTTATTCTCCGCGACAGCGGCGTCGAACCAATCCTCATCGGCTGTAAGCCCGACAATATAGACGGGTAAATCTGCCTTACCTCGAAGATCATAAATAGGCTGCAGAAGCTCTCGTGGTGTTACTATACCCTGCACTCTATCGCGCTCATCAACTATGAGGCAGGCGCTCTTGCTCATTCGAGTCATCTCCTTTGCCACTTCCAGGGCATTCGCCTCCGGCCCCAACTTGAGGGGTTGGGTGTCCATTACCCCGCTGACTTGACCTGAAAACTTAGGCATCATCTGACCGCTCAGGTGCCCCGTGGTCATCCGTGAAGCAGGGACTATGAAGATTTTGACCAATATCTCCGCTGTCACTATGCCCTTCAGTTTTTCGTCTGTGGTGACGGGTATATTGCTAATTTTTTTATCCAGCATCAAGCTGCGGGCACGGTCGTTGCCGATCTTTGAGTCAATAGTGATTACAGGTGTTATCATGAGGTCTTTGGCTTTTATATGTCCTAGTTCGTTGACTTCGGTTAACTCTCTTAATAGATCCACTTGGCTTATGATGCCTGTGATCTCGCCATTTTCTACTAGTGGTAGGGCTCTCACGTTGTTATCGACAAGGGTCTCTATGGCTTGTAATACGGTGTGGTGTACATCCGTGACGCCAGTCTGATGCCAGACGCTCTTGATGTTGGTTCTTTCTGGGTGTTCTACGCCTAGGAGGTCTCGTACCGTAATGAGGCCTGTGCTGGCTCCGTCACTGACCACTGCTTCATAGTGTCCCGTATCTTTAAAATAGGCGAGTATCTTGCTGGTTGGGTCGACAGGGTTAAAGACGCTTCTCGGGGCGTAGGAAAGGTTGATTATCTCTGTTTCGGCGAGTTCTGTTAGTGTTTTTCTCAAAGTCGTTAACCTAGTTATGTGATGTGAGTGATTCAATAA
>Ga0315549_1004042_pt1 | contig 12612 bp, 7 predicted proteins | sample SalMarSW160200MG_FD_203101 | JGI IMG/M metagenome (GOLD analysis project Ga0315549, IMG submission 203101) | Salt marsh sediment microbial communities from the Plum Island Ecosystem LTER, Massachusetts, United States - Salt Marsh Sediment SW1601-200 ... | reverse complement strand
ATTGAAACCGGATATCGAGATAAACATAAGTTCCAGCTTTTCACATGTACGAAATATTTTAGCACCCGACTTCTCTCATATTTAATTGCGATTCTCTTATGGAATTGTTGGCAGAGTTATTTGATATGGACAAAATCTTTAACAACTTTTACTTACGATCTTTCAAGAGAATTTTTAGTGCAGATAACAGCGAATTGGATTGCGATGTGTCTGAAGAAGGTGATGTATCCATGACAAATCGATAAAAAGTAAAAGAGGTGAGGTATAATGTAAAAAAAATACTCGGTACTGTTTAAGGAGGTGATGAATTGAGCCTAAATACAAAATTAAAAAATCACTACATCTTAAAACTCTTACTTTTGTAAAGCAATTCTGTTTTAACCTAATACTATGGGAATTAATTACAAATAACAAGATAATTTCCTATCGCATGAACTCTCCATGAACGAGGGGTCATTCCATTTAAAATGAAATGGTTTTCTACGACAAACAGGCCAACCCGTAGTAGAAGCGGTTGTGTACTCGTAGGAAGCCACGGTCTTTAGGCCTTGTGTAGTTCACAAGTAGAATTGATATTCAATAAGATTAAGTATAGATTTAAAGAATGCTTTTTTTTTAAATTATTTTTAATCTATAACAAGTTCAATATATAGATATAAAGTTATCATCTTAATTTTTTCCATATGTATAAGTAATTCCATTTTTTCTATTTTCTTTAAGAAAAGTTTTAATATGAGAAGTATAATTTACCATATTTCTATCCGTTATGGTTTTTCTTAACTCTTGAAAAATTTCTTTGTTTATATGTAAAACTTGTTTCTTAGTACTCATATATAATCTTAATTTTAATCTTAATGTTAATTATATAATTTTTAACAATTAATATAATATTTTCAGAGTCCAATTTTTAATAATATTAATATAAATTTCAAATCATTATTTATATAATATTCAATTACACAAAAATTCTCCACATGAAGAAAAAAAAAATTAATTTGATCATTTAATTACTAATATTTAAAGTCTCTAAATAAAAATCATTATCTAAATTTAAAATGAATATCATTCAAGTCTTAATGACAATTACTAATGTCTTTGTTATATATATATTAATATTTTATATCTTTATTAAAGAACCATTAAAGAGGGCTGAGAAAAAAAGAAAAAAAAAGGAAAGAGAAGATAAAGTATCAGAAGTTCTGGAAAAATATGTAGAGGAAGATAAAAAAGAAAAAAAAAAAGATAAATACAGTAAAGTATCAAATTTAATTGCTAATACTGAAAAAGAGATAAGAAAAACTGTAAAAAAGAAAATAAAAGTTGCAGAATCAACATTACAAAGAAAAGAAAAAAAACTGATGAAAAAAGGAAGTGAAGAATATTCTATTTTTGCTTCAAAACTCCATTCTGCAATGCCAAGGACAGAAGATGAATTAGAACAAGATATTGAAGATCTCCAAGAGACGCTAACTACATTAGATTCTATAGATAAATTCTCTGAAGGTAAAAGGAAAAAGAAAATAGATGTTGGATTGGGTATATTCTATGATAAAATGGTCAGAAAATTTCAAGAAATTATTCAACAGAATAATTTAGATGATTTTAAATTTATTCCAATTCAACGATTTAAATATCATGTAGTAGATAAGATTAAAAATCTTAAGGATGATGATTTTCTGCATGTATTAAATATAATGAAAGAAACAAACCTTATACAAAATCTTATTGAAGTAAATCCAACCTTATCCTTTATCCTATTTTCAGAAGAAAAATTAGATTTATCTAAATCTGAGAAAGTAATTCTTACTTTTGTTTATGATGAAGATATCTTGACAATCAAAAAATTATTAGAACTAACTCAATGGAGTGAAGAGTATGCATTAAAAACGCTTAAAGAACTCTTAAAAAAGAATCTATTAGGTTTGGTAGATGATTTAATAAAAGTAGAAAGTTTTGAACCCCTTGCTGAGCGTAAGAAATGGAATCAACTAATTAAAGATTTTTTAGAAAAAGAAAAACAAGATAAAGAAAAAAAGTTTCAAAAAAGGTTATTGAAAAGACAAAAACTAAAGGAAAAATTGGAGGATCTAAAAAAAGAGATAGTAGAAAAGCAATCAGAAGAAATTATTGATATTAAAGAGAAAAAAAGAAAGAAAAAAAAACCAGAGATAAAATTTGATAAAAAACCAACAATTAAGGATTTACCCAAAACTAAATCTACTAAAAATAAAAAAAAAGAACTTAATAAAATTCAAGAAATAAAAGATAAAGATTCGTTAATAGGTGCTATGGAAGAGCTGGATAAGGAGATTAAATATTCAAAAGCAGATGAAATGGAAGAAAGCAAAAAAGAAAATGATTTATCAGAATATCCATTGAAAACAGATAAAATTCCTGAAGAAATAACAGATATAGAAAATATTATATCAGAAATTATTTTAAAATTTGATGAGAACTATTCAATGATTAATGGAGGATTTATACAATATGAAAAAATTTGTAATTATATCCTTCAAGAAAGTGCAATAGTTATCAAGGAAGATCTAATTAAAAAAGTTCTAAATCAGTTATTATCGCTAAAAATGATAACAAATTCTTTTAAAATTGGCAAAACCACATTTTATATATTCAAAGATTTAAAATTAAAGGAAAGAGAGAAAGAATTAATTTTATTTGCAATAAATAAAAATCCTATGAAAAAAGAACAATTCATAAATGAATTAAATTGGGATGATGATGAGGTTTTAAGAACAATGAAAAGTCTCCAAGATAAGGGAATTTTAAGATTAGAAAGTAATCAAATTATACTCCCTGGTATTATTCAGGAGGAACAAGATACTGATTTTATAATTTTTTAAATATTCTATGTAAATATAAATAAAATATATTTAATTGAGAAAAATAAATAAATTCTTTTCAAAAAAAATCAGCTCCTATAAATAACATCAGATTTTTATATATAATTTTCCTTTATATAATTTTTAACTCTATCTATCTCCTCAAGATAAGTTCCTCTATCTCCGAATATATAAAACCGAACGTCAGGACCAGTTCCAGAGGGCCGAAAATATAATGTAGAATCTTGGCTTTTTAGCTGATAAATATCAATTATCCCCATATTATCTTTTAGGGCTATTATTTTATAATTTTTACAATCAATTTTAATAATTTTTCCATCATTTATCTTGAAATTTTCCATAATTCTAACTTTTTCTTCATCAGTTGCTTTAATTGTTTGATTAATACCCTTTATTGACCAATCGATTGATTTAGATATTTTATATCCACGACTAATTAGCTCAGTTATTATAACTAATGCAGGTACAGGATATTTATCAGCAATTAGGGGAAAATCGGTTTGAAATTGATAGTCCTGTAAATTTCTATTTTTTGATACTTGTAATATATTTAAGGTATGACCTCCAGATTCTTCCCACATAACTACAATAAATGATGCTTCTTCCAAATTACTGTTTTCCATTTCATCTATTATTTTTTTTCTCAAAGGTTCATATTTGTTAATTTGAATAAGATTATTATTTTCCTCTTTCATATATAGAATAGCAGAATTTATTTTAGATTGGTCAATTTTTACATTAAATAATAAATATAATATAATTCCTAGATGTTTATATCCGACACCTGTAAGTATATTTAAGAAACTTGTGTGATCCCCTCTTAAGTCAGAGGGAATTGTTCTAATATTTATTATTTCTTTTTTAAACTCTTTTGTTAAGATATTATGCATTGCGGTGTATATTTCATTTGGTATATAAAAGTAAAAATCTCCATTTTGTTTAGCATAAAGTGCAATTCTATCCCGATCTGCGTCAAGAAGTAATGCTAGATTAGAATTAGTATCATGCATTATTTTTTTTAATTTCTTTTCCTTCACTACTTGAATTGGATTAGGAGGATTAATAGTTTCATCAACCAAATGTACATTTGCTCCTAATTGTGTAAAGAGATTTACAATACCTTCTCCTTTTCCTAAATATGGCCATATTACTAAATTTGTGTTTACTAGACTTTTTATTTCAATAATTTTAGATAATATTTTTATAACATAATCATTATTTTTCTGGATAGCATCAATTAAAATAGGTTTAAAATCAGTCTTTAGCTTTATTTCCTTTAAATTTAATGCAATTGAGGATACATCTTTAAAAATATCCCCTGAAATTGGAATTGGATAGTACATATAAAATTTTATCCCATTCCACGATAAATCGTTATGACTTGCAGTTAAGACAATAACCAGATCTATATTATCATATAAAACAACTGATGCTGAACCATAAGGAGAAGAGATTCTTGATTTTCCAATTTCATCTTTTTGATAATATATATTATATCCTTCATAGGCAAAGATTTGTGAACAATAATCTAAAAGTATATCTTTGCTTGGTCTGTCATCTGTAACAATTAACACGTTCGAGTTTTTATATTCTTCCATATTTTTAAATTTTAGACTAATTGCTTTAAAAACTCTAAGAAATAGAAGAAGTTTTTTGCGAGAAACGATATATTTTAAGTTATTCTCTGTTTTTATTATATCACAAATTTGAATTCTAAGTCCAGATGTAGGTGCTACAATTGGATCGATAATTCTTTTTTCTTCTTCTGTTAAATTAAATAATTTTAAAAGATTAATATTATTTTTTACTTGCTCAAATTCTATTTCCTCAATTTCAAAATCAAAATCAATCAATTTTTTCACCAATTATATAATATATAAAAAAAGTGTGGAACAAAATATAATATTTCTTATTCTCTAAGTTATAATTTAAAATATTTCTGTTTTAATCAGTTATTATACTAGATTAATTTAACCATAGATTATCAATATTTAATAATAAAATTAGTCATTTTAAATATGAAAGAGTTAAATATAGAGAATTAAGTAAATTTATTTTATTGATATTTATTTTTCAATTTTTTGAATTGCTTCATTTAAAATTGCATGGATTTTTTCCCTATAATTTTCATTAATAGCAATCATGTCATGAGTTTTAATTTTATGACCCCCTTCTGAAAAAATTTTCTCACAAAATTCTGGACTTAATCGATTTGGTAAATCTTGCTTATTAGCTATTCCAATTACTAATATATCTTTAAAATATTTTTTTAAAAGTTCTTGAATGATCGCTTTTGTTGAATTTAGATTTTCAAATGTTGAATCAGTAACAAGAAGAGTTATGTCTGTTCCTTCTAACAAAGTTTTCCAAAGTGATCTGAATTGACTCTGCCCTGCAAAATCCCAAAACATAACACTTCTATTAGTTTTTAATCCTTTTCCGTCATATGATGTAATATCTGCTGTGACAGTTGGAACATATTCAAGATCAATTTTTTTTCCACATATTAAATGAAGTAGGGATGTTTTTCCAACACCACCAAAACCTAATATACTTATTTTTATTGATTCTAAAATGATGTTATCTAGCTCTTTTTCAAATTCAAAAAAAATAGATCTATTTCCTGCCCAACTTCCATCTTTGACAATTTTACCATATTTTTCCATAAAACTTCCCCTTATAGTATTGATTTTTGAATTAATTAGAGCATCTTCATCTTCTAAATCCGCACATAGGACAATGAGTATGTTACTTATGATTGTATAATAGTACTTGTAATCTTCAGTAGAAGTACTTTTAATATCCGATTGACTTATTTCTTTCATAAATCCTGAAAAGGCACTTAGAAATCCTGCAAGAAGATCTCTATCTATATCAGTCTCCCCATAATTTCTAAATATAAGTGATTTTCCAGTTTTAGTTAGGATATTGATATATTGTATCAAAATATTCCTCTCAGCTATATATTGCACTCTATTTTTTTATTTAATATATAATAAATAGAATATCTATTTTACGATAGAAATTAAAAACTTGAATTTATATTTTTATATTATATTTATTTATTAAATACAATTAAAATTATCTTTTTAGAAAAAATAAATAGACTATAAATAAATTAAATTCCTTTTTTGAAATTTGGAGGTCTTCTATGAAAAGCGATAAAATGAATCCAGAACAAGAAAAAAACATAGATGAATTAGAAAAAAAAATAAATGAGTTTTCTTCAATTCTAGAGAAATTTGGAATGGATATAGTAACAAAATTGGGAAATGTGACCTTCAATATAAAAGTATTAACAAATAAAGTTGATGATTTAAGTAAAGCAACACTCGATATAAAATCATTAAAACCTCAGTTAAAAAAAATAATAGATAATCAAAATAATCTCGATGAAGAAGTAGATTTATTAAAATCATTAATACTCAAAAAATCACAAGCAGCAGAAAAATCCAATGATAAAATTATTGAAAGAAATATGGCAGCTACAGATAAAAAGCAATTAATTGTTGGCGATCTCAATGAATTAAAATCTACAATTGAGACTATGAAGGATCCCGATTTTTTAATAGAAAATCTTAATAAAATAAAGGAAAATATATTTGAATATACGGGTGGACATAAAATACTTTATGAAATATCCAAAATAATTAATAAAATTGAAAAAGAAAAAGAAATAACTTCAGAGCTAATAGATATTATTACTGAAAAAACAACATTTTGGAAAAATAAATTATAGTTATTATCTTTTAAGGTTTCTTCATTTTCGATTGAAGGACAATATCAGCAATTTTTTTAAAAATTATTTTCACGTTTTCTCCTGTTAGAGCAGATGTTTCAAAATAAGTTGCATTTAGCTCTTCAGATAGATGTTGCATCATAGGTACTATTATTTTTCGGTCATCCTTTAAATCTATTTTATTCCCAACTAAAATTCTTGGCACTCCACTAAGACCATATTTTACTGCCGTATTATACCAATTTTTCACATTTGAAAAAGTACTACTTCTTGTTACGTCAAATACTAGAATCATTCCGTCCGCTCCATTAAAATAGGGGCGATGAAGCATATAAAATTGTGGTTGCCCCGCTACATCCCAGAACATTAAATTTACAACTACCTCTTTTCCCATTGGATCATTTATTTCTAATTTTTCTTTTACAATTTGTACCCCGACAGTTGGAAGATATTCTTTATTAAATTTATTGGATGTAAATTGGGTAAGTAGAGATGTCTTACCTACAGAAGGATCTCCAATTACAATAACCTTATAAATATGTTCAGTTTTAGCTTGAAATACTATTTTATCATTATTATTTGCGCTCATAATACATTACAAAATTTATTTGTTACATATAGAGTTATTTTGATATTTTTATATCTTTACAAATTAGAAAAAACAGGTAAATTATAAATATTTTTATATTTCTCTATTTGAATTATCTTTTTCTAAGAAAATAAAAGAAAAAAAAAAAAGGATTAAATTTTTTTGCTATTTTTGAGTTTTCTTACTACTCCCACAATTATATCTATGGAGGTAATTCGATAAGTCCTACGTATGCTTGAGCAACTAATAACGCATCAACGATATTGATCGCTCCATCATCATTTAAATCTGCTTGTTCAACATAGAATGGTTGAGGATCAAGTTCTACATAATATTGAGCAATTAAGAGTGCGTCAACAATATCAACAACATCATCATGATTTACATCACCATTTTGGAATGCAGAAACCTCTACACTACTATCAATGGCTGTTGGGGTACCGACTGTAATTGTGTCTGAATCGACTAAACTGTCAATAGTTAAATCAATTACACTTGAACCTTCACCAACAGCAGTCCATGTAATGGTTAATATATGAAGTTGAGAGCTTGGTCCTTGACCCATTGCATCAAATCCACCAATAGTGACTTGCCCATTTACATTGTCAATATTAACCGCTGAAACAAATCCATCAACACCAGCTACTATATCAGCATCATTTGCTATTTGTATAACATTAGAATCATATGCAATAACGAATCCATATGCAGCAACATCTTGATTACCAGAATCGATATAAATTTCAGTATCAAATGTATCTCCAACAGATTGCGTTGATATTGAACTAAACCAAACTTCTCCTCCAACAAATGGTATATCACTGACCGTCACCGAAACAGTATCAGAATCAGTTTGTCCGTCTCCGTCGGAAACGACACAGGTATATGTGTAGGTTCCAGCTGATAAGCCATCAACACTCACGGTTATTGGACTACCAGAACTCCATGATCCAGAAGCGACTTGAGTACCACCTCGAGTAACTATATAGGTTGTAGGATTGTCATCTGTAGCTGTCCAAATAATGGAATTACCTGTTTGACCTTGTACGTAGGAAACATCAGCAGGAGAATTAATATTTGGTGGACTAATAGGTCCTATTGTTGGTTCTGTACCCCATACTAATTCACCTTGATAATAGACTGTTATCTGAGAATTATCGGTATAATCTGACATAGAAGCATCAAAAGAATAATCATCGGATTGATCGAAATCAACATTGGAATTTCTTCCAATTCTATTTTGAATATCCCCTGTATTAGCCCCTATTGGAAGGGAGTTGCTGGAACCATCTCCACCTAACCATGTAGGAACAGTAGCCGAAGAAGTAAATCCAATTTCTAAATAATCAGAGTCACCTGCGGTACCGAATGTACTTGTGATTCCTGAGGAGCCAATAGCAGCATAATCACATGAATAAGTAAGATCACTTAGAGTAGGTTCAGAAGTAAACCAATATCGAATAATAACATCTGTCAATGCAACATCAAGAGGGCCATCATTCAGAATCTGTATTTGAGCTCTTATATCTTGTGTAGTAGATGCAGTATTTGCACATCTATATTGAGCTTTTAGTGTTGCTGTTCCTCCACCTGGAAGAGTAGTGGCGCTCACATAACTTGATTGTGGACTTTCATTATTGCTTGTATCAACAGCACTTACTCTATAATAATAGGTCGTACTTGGACTCAAACCTGTATTAGAATAAGAACTAGATGTGGGTTGTCCAATATAACTATAAGTACCAGTTGCAGTGTTACTACGATATATTCTATAATTTGCCAAATCTGACTCTGTATTATCATTCCAATTTAAAGTTATTTGCGAAGAACTTGTTGCTGATGCTGTAAGACCTGTTGGTGTACTAGGTGGATCTGTATCTCCACCTGATGGCATTAATGCTTCAAGAATACCTTCATCCCAACTTTGAGTGTCTTGTCTATAAGCTCCAAAATCATCGGCACAAAATTCCCAATAAGCCCATGATATATCTCGAGCTTCAGCTTCACGAGCTATAAAATCGGTCCAAGCAACACGAGAATCATAAGGAGCTCTAATATTAGCTCCAAATTCGCCTAAGAAAAGCTCTCTATTATTAGCTTCTGCCCAAGTAACTGCAGTATCTAGATCACTTCGTACAGCGGCTTGCTCTGATGCTGTACCCGTCCATGTTGTTCCAAGCCAAGCATCACTTCCATCAACCCAAGGAGCACCTTGATGCGTAAATTCAAAGGGATTGTAATAGTGGAAAGTAACAACTATATTCGGATCATTAGCTGGAATTGATAAATATTGTAGATCTTGGATATTATTCCAGAAAGTAGGGCCAATAAGTAATAATCGGTCTGGATTAGTCTCTCGTACTATATTAATTCCATCTATTAGGTATTGATTCCATAAATCGCTAGTAAGACTATTACAAGGTTCATTCAATATTTCAAAATAAACATTATCTGGAGCATTTTGAAAATGAGTAGCAATTTGTTCCCAAAGTCCTATAAATCTATCATGATTACCTGCAGGATCACTCATCATCTCCTCGTAATGATGCATATCAATAAGTATTGTAAAATCTTGAGCCAAAGCCCAATTTACAACTTCATCTACACGATTCATAAAAGCGCTATCGATAGTATAAGGTGCTGTTGTAGCTGCATGACCCGAGAATTTGATTGGTATCCTTACTAAACTAAATCCAGCATCCTTAATTATCTGAAAATAGTTCTCTTGTATTGTGACACCCCATTCACCTTCATTTGGAGCCTCCAAAGCATTACCAAGGTTTATTCCACGAGTATTTGTATCCCAACCATTTGAAGTTGGTGTTGAAGCACTTACTTCTACTGAAGGAACACTCTCAACATCAGCGTTATTAACAGCAGTAACAATATAGTAATAATTTGTACTATGAAGTGCATTAATATCTGAATATGATGTACCAGTTATATCAGCAATCAAATTAGCTGTACTTGGAGTAACTCCTGAATTTGTATCTCTATAAACTCGATATCCAACTACATCAGGTTCGGTGTTAGCATCCCAACTTAGATCAATTCTTGTTGGATTTACAACATTTGCTGTTAGACCTGTAGGAGCTTCGGGACGATCAATAGGTTCTTCTTCCAAAAATAAGATATGATACATTGCATTAGCCATTGCAACATCTGCTTGAGCCCAGAAACGATGATATACCATTTCAGGATCTTCTCCCGCATTAATAGTAGCTTCTACTCTAGCCCAATCAGGATCTTCAAGATATTTAGGACGCATATCAATAAAAGACATACCATTTTCTAAAGTCGCTCCTTGAGCATTAACACCTGTATAATCTGTAGGAATATAAACCTCATCAAAAAATCGAGAATAGTCACCTCTAGCTTCAGGAGCAGCAAGTCCAATATCATCTCTATAGAGAGTCCACATTCGATCTAAAATTTCTTTACCTGTATTTCTAGCGGATTCATAGACGATTCCATCCCATTTTTGAGTAGCAGCTGCATAATAAATTAATGCTTTAGCAAGGCATGCAGCAACTCCTATATCAACACCATAATGAGCACCATAATCTACAGTTACATGCAAATTAGGATTACCTGTAGGTGTACCTGTCCAACTATCTGGTTGTCCTGACCATTCCATTGTAGAAGGAACTTGGAAAGTACCATCTGTATTTAATAAAACATTTCCAACAGCCCAATCGACCCATTTCTCACAAATTGCTTTAGCACGAGCACTACCAGTTTCAAAATAATATTCAATTACCCTTTCCATTGACCAAGTTTGAAAACCAAACCAACTATTACTTGGTGGATCATGATAAACTGGTTGCCAATCATAAGCCATATCATAGAAAGTACTTGCACCTGATGGATAAGCATCATATCGACCATTCCAACTATTTGTTACACCACCTGCAATACCTCCTTCAGCACTCTGAAGATATTCATAAAATTCTAATTGCCTTTCAAGGCTTGTTTGCCAGTCATTATATCCGTTTGAAGATTGTGGTCTCATAGAGGCTTCATTAGTCATAGCATAAGCAGCCATTATATTCTGATAGCCTTGATGTGAATGAGAAGAGCCAATCCTCCAACTCCATGCTCCTCCAACATCACCTCCCCAAGATGCATACCATGATAAAAGATAGTGAGCACTATCATAACCATTACCAGCAGCACTACCATCTTGAACTCCAATTGGTCTAAAATATTTATCAAACATAGTATATCTAAGATAATCTCCCATTTTACTTGCTTTAGCTGTTTCAGTAGATATTTCAGCTTCAACTCCTTGTTCCTGAGCCCATTTTTGTGCCCAGTAAGACGCTTGAACTTGTCGTGCATCTGCATCTGAGGCCGAAGTATAACGCCATTGTTGAGATGGTGTACCAAATTCACCAAATAGAGGTAGAAATCCACCATTAGAAGTACCCCACGAAAAGTCCTCCCATGAAGGATGAGGGACTGTTTCCCATACTGATTCTTGTGGTCCACGTTGATAAGTATTGATATATGAGCATGTACTGGTACCATCTCCATGGTTTCCATATCCATACCAATTATCAACGTCTACTAACCAATGCATTTGATAAATGCCAGGCCCATAAGTTGCAGATAAATCATCACCAATAGGATCTATTCCTGTTGGTGCATTTGCATCTCCTAAGACGGGATAATCACTTGGTAGATCTCCTTCTGGAGCATATTGAGCAGGAGAATCTGGCGGATAAGTTCCAACACCTGGTTGATCAGCCGATACATCTGGTATTATATATTGCTCTGTTGTACTCCAAGCATCTCTATAATATGACCAATCTCCAGTTAATCTTCCATATGTAGCACCTAACCAAGTTAGAAAACTAAAAGCTTCACTAGTCGTCATATGTCCATAATCCGGAGCTTCTACTAATAATGTCTCAACACTATGATAAGGCACACCTTCAGGAGATAGATACCCTCCTGTTTGAATATCACTAAAAAGTTCCATAAAACGATCATAATAAGTCATATCCAGAGGTGAAGTATTAGGTGTATCTGATGTAGAATTTGTATTTATTATTGGAATAGCAAAACCTAAACTTGGAACTAATAAAAGTATAGAAATAAACAGAGTTAGTTGCTTTTTTCTTTTTTTATTTAATAACATTTTTTTTTTAACACTTTTAAAATTTATATTTAAATAATTTTAGATTTTTTATTGATCAATTTTTATAATCATCTATTCTTTCTTACCTAACTAAGCTATTCAAACTTGAACTTATATATTCGAATACGATTCCCAGTTGAATGATGATAAATACTGATCAATGATGTTTAAGTATAAACTAATCTAAGTGGTATATAAAATAATATGGAGAATTTTTGAATATATATTTTCTGTAAAAAATCTTATCTCTGATTTATTTATTCAAAACATTCTATTCTTTTAA
>Ga0315549_1004038_pt1 | contig 12622 bp, 10 predicted proteins | sample SalMarSW160200MG_FD_203101 | JGI IMG/M metagenome (GOLD analysis project Ga0315549, IMG submission 203101) | Salt marsh sediment microbial communities from the Plum Island Ecosystem LTER, Massachusetts, United States - Salt Marsh Sediment SW1601-200 ... | reverse complement strand
TACACGAACTCAGAGAGAAAAGGAGCTTAGCTTATAGCGTTTATGGGCATAACGATTCCTGGGGCAAGGCCGGAGTCTTTTACGCCTATATTGCCACCTCTCCCGAAAAAGAGAAGGCGGCAAGAGAAGGTCTATTGAAGGAATTCTCGAAGTTTAAGACCGCTTTGGTGGACGAGGATGAGCTTGAGACCGCCAAGAGATACATCGGCGGGATGTATCAGATATATCTGGAGACCAATTCTGCTCTGGTGAAACAATACGCCAAAGCCGAGCTCCTGGGCAGAGGAATGGAAGAGGTGGAGAAATATCCCGAAAAGATCAATCAGGTGACGGCAGAACAAGTAAGAGATGCTGCCGGCAAATATTTCGACAAAAAAAGGCTGGCTGCGGGAGTGATAAGGGGAGGAAGGTGAAGGGCTTTTGAGCTGTGGAGATTTTCCGTAGAAGAAAAGCGAACAAGAAACGGGCGCAGGTGAGAGCCTTTGCTCAAAGATAGCTCTGATGGATTGCCGTCGGGGCAGACTTGAGCTACCCTAGCGTCTGATTAATCTCGGAGAACGGAAAGAATCTGGAAAAGGAAAAAGAGGAAATGCGAGGCAACAAGAAAAAAGAGAACAAGAAAAATTGCAAAGGTCTGCCCACAGGCCTCATCTACCATCCGGATTACCTGAAGCACGACTCCGGTCAGAATCACCCGGAGAGCAGTGAGAGGCTTTCCCGGCTGGTGGAGCACCTGGAGAAAGGTGGGCTTCTGTCCAAACTCAAAAGGGTGGGGCCTTGTGTTCCCTCTATCAAATGGCTGGAGAAGGTGCACGCTCCCGAATACATCAAAATGGTGGAGGAGGTGTGTGAACGGGGGGGAGCCATGTTGGACCCGGATACCCGGGTGGGTCCAGAATCTTATGGCATAGCCTTGTTAGCCGCAGGAGGGGTGATGGCGGCGGTAGATGCGGTGATGGAGAAAAAGGTCAAAAATGCGTTCTGTGCCGTAAGACCTCCCGGACACCATGCGGAAAGAGATAAAGCTATGGGTTTTTGTATCTTCAACAATTTGGCTATTGCCTGCAGGTACGTGCAAAACAAGTACGGGATCAAAAAGGCTATGATCATAGACTGGGATGTACATCACGGCAACGGCACTCAAAAAATCTTTTGGACGGATCCGTCCGTATTTTACATCAGCGTGCATCAATTCCCTTTCTATCCTGGTTCCGGAGGCGAAAACGAGGTGGGGGAGGGGGAGGGCGAGGGGTTTACCTTCAATCTGCCCATGTATGCGGGAAGCGGTGACGTGGAGTATATCGAGGCTTTCGAGAACATACTTTATCCGTTGGCTCGCAAATACGATCCGGATTTCCTCTTCATCTCCGCGGGTTTTGACGGCCATAAGGATGATCCCTTGGCCCAAATCGATCTCTCCGAGGTGGGGTACAGCAGGATGACCCAGGTGGTTACCAGATTGGCAGCCGAGTGCTGTGAGGACCGGCTGGTCTCGGTCTTGGAAGGAGGCTACAATCCTCTATCCACGGCTTCCTCGGTAGAAGAGCATATTCTGGTTTTGATGAACAAAAAGGATCAAGAAGCTGTCTGAAAATGACAAATGAAATTCCAGACCCAGAAAGCCTGCTCTGCCGATCCCTCCTTCATCGTAAAAGAGAATTTTTGACCGTATGAAATTCGCCCGTTTCCTGCATAATGCAACGACTTCTTATGGAATAGTTGACCAAAGGATCTATCCCATCACCGGGGACTTTTTCGGTGAGTTCCAAATTAGTCAGGAGGGCTATGAGCCGGATAAGGTAAGACTTCTGGCTCCCTGCCAGCCGTCCAAAATAATCCTGGTGGGACTGAATTATATAGATCACGTAAAAGAGAGCCAGTCTGCCAAGGCAGTGCCGGAGGAGCCGGTTCTTTTTATGAAGCCCTCGACCTCGGTTATCGGGCCGGAGGAGGTCATTTCCTATCCCGATGGTGTGAAAAGGCTGGATTTTGAAGCGGAGCTGGCAGTGGTGATCAAGGACAGATGCAAGAACCTTACACCCTCCTCGGTTTCGGACCATATCTTAGGATTTACCTGTTTAAACGACGTTACGGCCCGGGATCTTCAGAAGAAGGACGTGCAATGGACCAGGGCCAAATCTTTTGACAGCTTCTGCCCCCTGGGACCGGTCATAGTCGAAAAGATCGATCTGGACAATACCAGGATTGAATCTTACGTGAACGGCAAGCCGCGTCAATCGTCCAACACCAACCAGATGATATTCAGTGTGGAAAGAATTGTCAGTTTGGTATCCCAGGTTATGACCCTGCTCCCCGGAGACGTGATCTCTACCGGGACGCCCGCAGGAGTGGGACCGATGAAGCCGGGGGATACGGTTGAGGTGTCTATCGAAAACATCGGGACTCTGAAGAATTATGTGAAGAAGGTTTGATCCGTAGAATGCAGCCTTTCTCTTACAGATAGAGATTTTCACACCGCCTGATTCCCGGAATACTTTTTCACTAGTCACAGGCAGAGCCTTACCGCCCAGCCTCACTGTCAACGAATAAGTGGCGACGGGATGAAATCGAAAAGCCAGTTCAGAAGTTCCCTCGGGTTGGTCAAGTCAAATTCCACGAAAAGATCACGGATCCACTGTTGCACGACTATTCTGACGGTTTTCTCCTTGTTTCTTCTTTCGTTTTCTTACTCCTTTTCTTCCGAAGATCACGCCCCTTGGATCGCCTCTTATGATATAAAAGTCAAGCTGGACACAGAGAACAAGAAGCTTCTTGGCCAGGAGATTTTGACCTTCAAGAATACCTCTGAAAAAAGTGTGGATACCCTCTTTCTCCATCTTTATCCCAATGCCTTCGAAAGCGACACCACCACGTTTATGAAGGAATCTCTCTTCCCTGACAGAGTCAAGACCAAAGAAGAACACCGGGGTTATATGGAAATCAACAGAATCGGCTTAGCTTCCGGGCATGATCTGACCGGTGAGAGGATCATCGATGAGACCATAATGAAGGTGCCGCTCCCTGAGCCATTGTCTCCGGGAAACACGATAAGGTTGGAAATCGGTTTTGTGGTGAAACTTCCCCAACTCCTGGTCCGGATGGGCCATTCCGGCAACAATTTTGTGATAGGTCAATGGTTCCCGAAGATGGCCGTTTTGGAACAGGACGGACGCTGGAATGTCCACCAGTACCATGCCCAATCCGAATTCTTCGCCGACTTCGGAGTCTATGATGTTTCCATCACTCTTCCTTTGGAGTATGTGGTGGGTGCCACCGGATATCTGCAGGAAGAGAGAATAAACGTCGATTCCACGAAGACGTTGATCTATCATGCCGAGGATGTACACGATTTTGCCTGGGCAGCAGATCCCGATTATCTTACCGCCAAAAGAACGGTGGATGGAATAGAAGTGGTCTTCCTCTGCCAGCCTGAGCACGAGAAAAAAGTGAAAAGGGTTTTGGATGCCGCCGAATTCTGTCTGAAATATTATAATTCTGCTTTTGGAGATTATCATTATAAGAAATTGGTGATGGCAGATGCCCGCCTGGGTTACGGCGGTGGAGCCATGGAATATCCCATGTTTATCACAATTTGGCCGTCCAGGCTATCTACCAGTAGAGTAAGAGTGGATGAGATGGTGATCTTTCACGAGATCGCTCACCAATGGTGGTATGGGATGGTAGCCACCAATGAATTCGAGGAAGCCTGGCTGGATGAAGGATTTGCGGTCTATTCCGAAAGGAAGACTTTGCAGGAAAGATTTGGCCCGGACGCCAATCTGGTTGATCTGTGGGGAATACGGATTGGAGAAAAAGATATGGCCAAGTTAGGCTACCTGCTGGATCCGCGAAGCGACATAACGGTGAAGAATTCGTGGGAGTTCCAGGATTTCTTAAGTTATCGGTCGAACGTTTATTATAAAGCCTCGCTCCTCCTTCAGACCTTGGAGAATCTGTTGGGTGAGGAAAAGATGAAAGAGTTTGTGAAGACATATTTCCGAAGATACAAATTCAAACATCCTAAAACGGAAGATCTTATCCGACTTGCCACCGAAATTAGCGGAGAAGACCTAAATCCATTCTTCTCTCAATTCCTTTTCGGAACCGGGGTTTGCGACTATCAGGTGGCGCGCATAGAGAGCAAACCTAAAGAAAAAGAGGGCCAACAGCAAATTTACGACACTGAGGTTCTGGTCAAAAGAACAGGAGAGGTGAAGATCCCCGTTGAGGTTTCAGTCGAGCTGGAGGATGGGGAAAAGATAGAAAGGATTTGGGACGGAAAAGAAGGATGGCACAGGTTAGTATTGGAAACCAAATCAGAGATAGAATGTGCCACAATTGACCCGGAAAACAAGATAGCTTTGGACATCAACGTGAACAATAATAGCCTGACCAAGAAATCCCAGGATTCGGCCATCTTCAGACTTTGCAGTCAATATTTTTTCTGGATGGAAAGCTTCGTTCAAGTGATGACCTCTTTTTGAAACACATGAGTGCTTAACCTTGGTTTGGAGAGAACAAAAACCCAAAAATAAGGAGGCCGACGGTGAAGAAAAGTGATCCTAAAGGAGCTTATGAAAGACTTTTGAGTCTAAACAGAGAAGCATCCCTTCTGAGGTCGAGCATGGCCGTCTTGGAATGGGACGAAAAGACCTATCTTCCCAAAGGAGGTTCGGAACACCGCGCCAATCAACTGGCGCTTCTCGCTGGCATGGTGCACGATAAGGCCACCAGTCCGGAAATCGGCGATCTTCTCAAAGGACTGGAAGGAAGTTCCTACTCAAGCGGGGAAGATTCTTTTGAAGCGGCGAACGCCCGGGAAATCAAACACTTCTACGACAAGACGGTGAAGATTCCGAAATCTTTGGTGGAGGAGCTTACCCGTGTCACCTCCCTTGCCCACGCCGTCTGGGTAGAAGCACGCCAAAAATCAGATTTCTCCTTATTCTTACCATATCTGAAAAAGATCATCAAATTAAAGCACGATCAGGCCGAGGCGGTGGGATACGAGAAGGATCCTTACGATGCTTTGCTGGATGATTTTGAGCCGGGTGCGACAATAGCTAAAGTCTCCGAGGTCTTCACAAGATTTCGTCAAGAATTAGTCGAACTGGTGGCAGCCATCGTGGCTTCGGGAAAACGCCCGGATACCTCGATTCTGCAGGGGGACTATCCTGTCGACCGGCAGGAGAGTTTCGGCAAAGAGGCGGCTTTAGCGATAGGTTATGATTTTGAGAGGGGACGGCTGGACGTCACCGCTCATCCCTTTTGCATAGGCATAGGACCGGGAGACGTCCGCATCACCACCCGCTACAATCCCAAACATTTTGGACAAGCTTTTTTTGGCATACTGCACGAGGCCGGGCACGGCCTTTACGAACAGGGGTTGGATCCGGCGCGTTACGGCACGCCGGGAGGTGAAGCAGTATCACTGGGAATTCATGAATCCCAGTCGAGGATGTGCGAAAACCTGGTGGGACGCTCAAAATCTTTCTGGAAGCACTTCTTACCCCGGGCCCAACAGATTTATCCGGAGGCCTTAGGCAAGGTCAAGCTGGACGATTTCTATTTTGGCATAAACGAAGTCAAACCCTCACTTATCCGGGTCGAAGCTGACGAAGTAACCTACAACTTGCATATTCTTTTGCGTTTTGAAATCGAGCAAGCATTCTTCAAGGGGGATCTGAAGCCCGAGGACATTCCCGGCGTTTGGAATGAGAAGTTCAAGAATTACTTCACCATCACTCCGCCGGACGATGCCCAGGGTTGTCTTCAGGACGTGCACTGGAGTGCCGGATATATCGGTTATTTCCCCACCTATTCCTTGGGGAACTTGTATGCTTCGCAGTTTTTCAATCAGGCCAGACAGGATCTGGGCGATCTGGATAGCGTGTTTGCCAAAGGAGAATTCGCCGGCCTGAAAAACTGGCTGGGAAAAAACATCCATAAGAGAGGGCAGCGCTACCGCGCGGAAAAGTTGGTGGAAGTGGTGACCGGAAAGCCGTTGTCGCATCGTCCCCTGATGGATTATCTCAAGACCAAATATGGTGGATTGTATGGAGTGTAAGAAACGATTCTGTCTGAGGCTTCTGAAAAATCTGTTGAATGCTTTGCACTCTTGAAGAGAAAGAATATGGAGTGTTCACCTTTAGGTGAACTATACAAGAGCTCATGGTTTTTCTCAGACGAGTGCCCGTAGGGGAGAGGTCTCCGTAAGAAACATAGCTGCAGGGAGATGAGATTGCTTCGCCTTCGGCTCGCAAAGACATGAGATGACGTCGGTCATTGCGAGGAGCGGGAGCGACGAAGCAATCCCCTGGTTGGAGTAGGGGTTGTACCCTCGTTCCTATATGCGGACTGGGGTGGGGACGCCTGACCGGTTTGGTAAGACACTTATTCAACAGTCCATAAAACTTGACACTCCATAGAAACCTCAAAAGAAAAATAGTATCATGCTCGTCTTCGCGTCCTTCATAGAAGGGATCAAAAACGTCTGGGCAAACAAGTTCTTGGTCGGGATAATGTTTCTTTTCAAATTCATTTTCTCCCTGATCCTGCTGGCACCCCTTTATCTCATGTTCTCCGCCAGCTTCGGCGCGAACGCAAAAGCCTTGAGTTTTCTTAAGGGCTTCGATTTTTCTTTACTCATTGATTTTGTCTATCATTGGAGACAGACGCTGTCGATCTATTTCCTTATGTCTTTTCTGGTCTTTTTTTTGGCCGTTGTAGCCTTCATCTTTCTCTCTGGAGGCTTTTGGGGGATATTGAGAGACCAGTCAAAGGGAGATGAGGGCAATTCGAAGATCGAAAGATTCTTCGGCTACTGCGTGAAATACTTCTGGGGTATGTTCAAAATAGCGTTGCTCTTGATTCTCTTTTACCTGATTGCCTTCTTCTTGTTTCTATTCTTTGCGGCCATTTTCGATTCGGTGGCCGGAAAGGGAGATTGGTTTGAGGTCACCTCCTGGCGAGTGGTGATAAAGATCTCCGCTCTTGCATTTTTGTTTTTCCTGGTGAACATGATTGGAGATTATCTCAGGATATTCTACATCCAGAATTTCTTTGAACGGTTTTTTCCATCTGCAAAGAAGGCTCTTAGGTTTTTGTTGACAAATCTTTTCAAGACTCTAAGTTTATATTATCTTCTGAGCCTGGTTTTGACTGTGGCGATTTTGGCCTATGTGGGCATGAAGGAGCTTATGGAAGGGATACCCAAAACAAGTTTTTACGTACTGCTCGTTCTTTTGGTGCAGCAGACCTTAAGCCTTTTCCGGGCCTTTTACAGGCTGGTCTATTACTCTTCGCAGTTGGCTTTCGTTAATATAGTTCTGAATAAGGAGAAAGGATCGCCTTAGGTGGATTCAAAGTATCAACTTCAGAGCGCGTAGGCAAGCCTTTAGGGCTTGTCTGCAGGATCTTGAGACCAGCCCCGCCAAAGGCCGGGCTATGCCTTCTAAGCAGCAAGACGAAAAATAAAGAAGTTTAACCCAGAAACAGAAAGGAGCTAAAAATGGCTGGCAAGAATGAGGTAACTATCAGGTGGTTGGGGCATAGCTGTTTTCTCATATCACTCGATGATACTGTGAAGTTGATCACCGATCCGTTTGACCAAAGCGTGGGTTATCCCATGCCTGACGTGACAGCAGACGTATGTGTGGTCTCCCATGATCACTTTGATCACAACTGTGTTTCCGCGGTCAAGGGTAATCCTGAAGTGGTTAAGGGGAGCGGAGAGAAGAAGGCGGGGGGCGTCAGTTTCAAAGGAGTGGGCGCATTTCATGACGATAAACAAGGAAGCCTGAGAGGAGAGAACACCATCTTTCTGTGGGAGCTGGGGGGGATCAGATTTGCCCATATGGGAGATCTGGGAGTCGAGCTTTCGCCCGATCAGATAAACCAGATGGGATCGGTGGACGTGCTTTTTGTTCCAACCGGTGGATATTATACCATAGACGCACCCACAGCAGACAAGGTCGTGTCCGCCTTAAATCCCAGGGTAGTCATTCCCATGCACTACAAAACCGCGGTTATGGGATCGAACTTCCCCATCGCAGGAGTAGATGAATTTCTGCAGGGCAAAAAGGATGTGGTGAAGGTCGGCAGGAATTCTGTCACCTTCAAGAAGGAGACCTTACCTCAGAAGACCACCGTTTATGTGCTCGAATACAAATGAGGAAGTAGGTGATAGGTTCTGGGTTTAAGGTGAAAGCAAAGACCTCAAGCCAAATTGAGCGACATTTGGTGAATTAGAAATTCTCCTTTCCGTCAATCTCGAACCTTTGACCTTACACCTTACACCTATCACCTAACACCTATTCAGGAGAAACCATGCCCCTCAAATTAGAAGATATGAACTGGATGGAATTTAAGGAATTGGTGCCGGGAAAGATTGATACCGTGATTCTTCCCGTCGGAACCATTGAAGCGCACGGAGTGACGAATTTAGGTACCGATGTCAGCATCCCCGTCTTCATCGCAGAAAGGATTGCCGAGGATCTGAACGCTATAATTGCTCCGCCCATCTATTACGGAATAACCAGAACTTTATATTCCTATCCCGGGTCTCTTACCGTGACCTCACCGGTTTTTGAAAGCTATCTAACTGAGATAATGCTTTCCTTGGCAGACAAAGGATTCTCGCGGATTCTGGTGATCAATGGTCACGGAGGCCACATAGACGAGTTGAAAAGCGCGGCCATGAAGGTCCATCGGGAGAAGAAGGTGAAGGTGGTGGTGATTCACTGGTGGATTCTGTGTGAGGAGCTTACTCGGAAGTTCTTTGGAGAAACCGGAGGACATGCCGGTCTGGATGAAAACGCCGCAGTCTTGGCTATCGACAAAGATCTGGTCAAGAGGAGAAGGTACAAAAAAGAGATGGTCCATCTGCAGAAGGGCGGAATCTATTCTCTTCCGGCGCTGGGCTCCATTCTGATATACAAGGAAGGCGAAGGTTTTCCGGATTTTGATGTAAAAAAAGCCAGGATATACATGGAGAAGGTGGTCAAAAAGATAAAGGATGATGTCTTGGAGATTTTTGAAAAGTGGGAAAAATCGGAGTAGCGAGACTTGTCTTGCGTCAAAATGATTTGATAAGAAAGCCACGAGTGTCGAGTCTCGAAGTGACCGGCTTCGTTACGAGCCTCGACAACGACGTCCGAGCATCCAGCATTATTCAAAGAGGTGAACATGAATGTCTTTGAGGCAATTAAAACCAGAAGAAGCATCAGAAGTTACGATGACAGACCAATCGAAGATGAGAAGCTCTTAAGGGTTCTGGAGGCAGGCAGGCTTGCTCCCTCTGCGAAAAACCGTCAGGAGTGGAGATACGTGGTGGTCAAAGACCCGCAGCTAAGAAAGAAGCTGGCGGTGGCGGCGAATAATCAATATTTCATTGCCGAAGCGCCGGTGGTGATCGTGGGATGCGCCACTTTGGTCAATTACGTTCTATCCTGCGGCCAGCCTGCTTACACCATTGACGTCTCCATTTCCATGGATCATATGACCCTCCAGGCAGTAGAGGAGGGATTGGGAACCTGCTGGATCGGCTCCTTTAAAGAGGATGAGGTAAAGAAGCTTTTGAACATTCCTGAAGACATGAGGGTAGTCGAACTCTTGCCATTGGGTTATCCCAAATTCCATCCGGAGCCCAAGCCCAGATTGGAATTGAATGAAATCGTCTCCTATGATCGCTGGCAATAGCGAGGCCTAAGAGAAACTCTTGGCACCCAGGCCCCAAAGGACTTAAGGCGTAAGCCTTTTGAGAATCTTATCCCTCAGTGGTTTTCCACAGCTGTCAAGTGTCACCAAGGGCAAATTCTCTGGAGTGTCTGCCTTTAGGCAGACCTGCAATCCTCCAAGTAACCCCTTGCACAAAAAGTGACTGCCCGCGAACAATATTTGTGCGTCCATCTCAAATCGTACCTGATTTAAAGATTTAAGCAGCCGGACTTATTCCATTGTCGTGACGCCACTTACGCCCATCGAGGGTAGCTCTATTGTTACGGCATATCAGTTGCTGTGGTAGAGTCAGAGCACTTCACGGGTGATTGGAGTTCTGACTGGTCTCGCATAGAAGAATGAAGCTCGTGGATGGCAGGGGGAGCCATTTTGGCACTTGAGGCTGAAGATTGGTGGGAAGTTCATATTCGAAGCATCTTGCCTCCTCTTTTTGATTGACTAGTTATCATGAATTTGTTACATTGGACAAAAACTTAGGATTGATCGCCTGAAAAGAGGAGGGAGAGATGATTAAGAAAATAGGAGCGCTGATGGTGTTGAGCCTTCTAGCACTCAGCACCTTCGGTTTTGCTCAGGAAAGGCGAGAAGTGAAAAAGGTGCCGAAATTCTCGGCGCTTCAGCCGCGTAAATTGGTCGATTGCCCAACGGCTGGTCTTTTGCCCAGGGGAAGTTTTGATTTCGACATAACCATTTATGGAAACGGCGGGTTGATTACCACCATTGACGTGGGTTTGATGCACAGATTCATGATTGGAATGTCCTTCGGTGGAGAAAATGTCATCGGGGATGGAGAAGCGGATTGGAACCCGGGGATAGAGTTCTTGGCCAAGTATAGGCTGATCAACGAAAGTTACGTTCTCCCGGCAATTGCCATAGGGTTCGATTCTCAGGGGAGTGGAGCTTGGGATGATAGCTTGAATAGGTATGTATATAAATCTAAAGGTTTCTATGCGGTGACGAGCAAAAGCTATCTGGTGGCAGAAGTTCCGGTTGGCTTTCACTTCGGGGCAAACTACAGTCTGGAGAATGACGATGACGACAAGGATATACCGATATTCTTTGGAGCCGACATGCAGCCTACCGAGAATTTGGGTTTTTCAGCCGAATATGACCTGGCCACAAACGACGATGAATTTAAGGAGAGATACGGGCAGGGTTACGGTTATCTGAATGCAGCATTTCAGTGGATATTCTCCGACAAACTGCAGCTGGAGTTCCAGTTCAAGAATATTCTTCTTAATCGGGAGGACATATCTGCCTGGGGAAGGGAGTTCAGAATCATCTATTTTGAGAAGTTTTAGAGCGGAATTCTTTGACCCGAGAAAAGAGCCGATAATGTCAATTAGGCAATGTTTATTACGAAGTTCAGCGTAGATACTTTAGAATGGTATGAAAGCTTTGAAGCATTCCGTTTCATCGGTGGAATGTTTTTGGTCGAGCGAAATTGAATTCAGAGAGAAAACTGTTTAGTTAGTGAATACAAAAATGATTCTTGACCACAAGTTTTTGGCAAGGATGGTGTCATAAAAATAGATGGAGAGTTAATAAGGAAAGGAAGATGGTGACTCCGATTGAATCGTTGTCGTCCGTCGAGGAGATTTTGAGGAGATGAAGATTAAATTTGTGTGGTTGGCGGTTCTGCTCGTCTTGGTGGGGGTATTTGCCATCGGTTGTTACACCGTGCTGATGCATCCACAGGTGCAGGGGGAAGAGGAGGAAGCGATCGAGCATAGCGGCGCCTACTATCGGGAGCACTGCACCGACTGTCATGGGGATTACCATAGCTATCCTTACGGCTACTACTATGGATTCTATCCGGACTACTATTGGAGCAACCCGCGCTGGGGGCACTATTACGCTTATCCCTGGTGGTGGGATAGATATTGGTGGGATGATGATGACGATGCCGACTATGTTCCCGCCAGTGAAGAGAAGGCGGAAAGGCGCAGAGGTCTGGAACCTCCTTATGTCCCGGACACCAAGACTCCGGCATCTTTCATCAACGAGCCCGCATCAAGGATTGAACAGCAACCGGCCCAAATAAAGGGTGAGGCAAAACCCGAAGCTGCCAAGGAACAGATAAAAGAGGAAAAACCCAAGGACGAGAAAGCCCAGAAACGCAGAAAAAAATAGGCGGAAGCTCACTTACGTGCATTCAACGAGTCATTCACTTTGTTTCCTTGATGTTGACGTAGGTGTTGATTCGCCTGAGGTGATCTATATGACAGGAAGATCGCTTTTAACAATAGCAGTAGTCCTTTGCCTTACAGTGTTTTATTCTTTTGCCTCTAACGCGCAGGATCTGGGGGTGGTGGACGAGGCTACTGCAGGCAATTTTTTTGGAGTAGGAGCAAGAGCCATGGGTATGGGTGGAGCACACATTGCCGTGGCCAATGATGCTACCGCTTTGGTGTATAATCCGGCAGGATTAGCCAGGATGAAAAGGATTGAGCTCTCAGGTGCTCTCACCCACGAAAGGTTGAACAACGAAACTGGTCCCCCGTACGGAATTCGTCCTGCGGTGGGAAATCCCCGGACCGCCACCGGTGACGGTCAGATCCAGTCCAACACGCGGTTGGGCTCAGGGGCAATCGTCTTACCGGTTCCCACCTATCGAGGAAGTCTGGTCTTTGCCTTGGGAGTCAACCGGGTTAAAAGCTTTGACAAAACCATGAGGTTTTCGCGGAAAGATGGTTCTTACGGCATCGAGTCCGAATCGGGCGGAATCTATCTCTGGTCTCTTGGCGGAGCCGTAGATATCTCACCCAACGTCTCGGTAGGTGCAGCATTGAACTTCTGGGACGGAACTGACAATTACTCCTGGCTGTATGAAGATTGGTATGAAGATGACGACCTGACCTTTAAATATAAGTATGACGATACC
>Ga0315549_1004037_pt1 | contig 12623 bp, 9 predicted proteins | sample SalMarSW160200MG_FD_203101 | JGI IMG/M metagenome (GOLD analysis project Ga0315549, IMG submission 203101) | Salt marsh sediment microbial communities from the Plum Island Ecosystem LTER, Massachusetts, United States - Salt Marsh Sediment SW1601-200 ... | reverse complement strand
ACATTCTCCGCCAGGTTGTAAAGAATAATTTCCTTTGCCATTTTTGCCATCCCTTTCCTCAAAAGATTTTGCTTTAACTAGATTACGCTTGGTCAACCTGATGTTACTACAAAAGAAGTCCTGTAGTTTTTGTGATGAGGCATCTTTTTAGTAGCTGTTTCTCTCGTGAGTGTAAAGTTTAATTTCTACCTACAAGCGACTGTTTATTGCGAATTTATCCAGTTAAATGCAATATACCCCTAGCTTTTCTAATTAACAACGACCTATTGACCGTATTCTAAAGCTTATCCCCGGTCAGGAGACAGGGTACTTTAGTTGCTTGTTATCCCCACTTATGTTAAAATCTTCGCCACGAGGTTAGGTGTGGTTGAAGTGCCATCAGAATTTAGTTCAGGACCCCGCGGTTCCGATAACATCAGAATAGTGCTGGCTGACGACCACCCCTTGCTGCGCCAGGCGCTTAGAGAAGTCTTAGAAAAACAGCCTGACTTTGAAGTTATTGCCGAAGCCAGCGATGGTAAAGAAGCAGTAAAACTGACCACCGAGCTGCTGCCTGACGTTGTGATTATGGATATAAGTATGCCTGAGCTCAACGGGTTGGAGGCAACTAAACAAATCAAAGCGAACTGTCCGGCGATAGCCGTATTGGTTCTGACTATCCACAGCGATAATGAGCATATCCTTGGTATACTCAAAGCCGGTGCCGGTGGCTATCTGACCAAAAGCGTATACGGCGATGAAGTCATTTATGCCATTCGTGCTCTGGTCTGTGGGGAAACGGTACTGTCTCCCGCGGTTTCACAACAAGTTTTCAAATATGCTTTTCAACATACCATTAAGCCTAGAGGCTTGGATGTAGGTGATAAACTTTCTTCCAGAGAGCTGGAAGTACTCAGTCTAGCCGCCAGAGGTATATCCAATCAAGATATCGCCCTGCAGCTTGACTTGAGTCTACGTACGGTGAAGGGTTATTTAGCCAACCTTTTCCTGAAATTGAACGTAGCTTCACGTACCGAAGCCGTCATCGTCGGGTTGCGGGAAGGCATTCTTACCCTAGATGACCTTGAATAAAATGGGCGGTTAGCAAGCAAATGATAAGCTTTTTTCCCTTAAGAATTAAGGGAAGGATTATCAATAATCCTCATTTCTGGGTGATTTTCTTTATTACCCTGGTTCTAATACTGCTCTATCAGGCCTGGCCCTGGAGAGAATCTAATATAGAGCCGTGGTTTCCCTGGCTTTCCCCGTTATACAAACTGGCCGTGGTGGAGTTTGTAAATCATGTTGTTGGCATCCTCTTTTTAATACCAATTATCTACGCGGCTATATTTTTCTCATGGCAGGGCGCCCTGATTGCTTGCTTACTGGCGCTGGGGGGAATACTACCGATAATAGCCGATATGTGGCCTAATGATTACTTAATAACCAACATAGCTTTGTTGCTACTGCCCTTTCTGATTGTATCACTAGCTACTTTTGAGCTAGAGTGGCGTCGTAAAGAGAGGAAAATTTTTGCGGAACGGGAGGTGGAACGCAAGGTATATATATCAAAAATACTCGAGTCCCAGGAGAATGAACGGCTGCGCATCGCCCAAGAACTCCACGACGATACCATACAGACACTACTGGTCATTGCTAACCGCACTGAACACCTGATTCCTTCCGGCGACGGTATGAAGGAAGTGAGGGGAAATGCGGAGTGGATTAGAGACACAACTCTGAAAACAGTTGAAGGTCTGCGGAGGATAAGCCTTGACTTAAGACCCAGCATACTGGGCGACCTGGGGCTGGTACCAGCCTTGAGATGGTTAGTGGACCACATGAGTAAGGAGTCTGATATTAATACCCGGATTATGGTAAGTGGTGAAAGGCGCGAGCTGTCCTCTGAAGCCGAAGTCACTATATTCCGCGTAATCCAAGAGGCTTTAAACAATATCAAGCGACATTCCAGAGCTACCGAGGCAGTTGTTACCTTAGAATTCACCCCGGAATGCCTCAATATATCAATAGAGGATAATGGCCAAGGTTTTCGTCCACCCAAAAACATTGATAGGCTTGCTTCTAGGGGTAAGCTGGGACTAATTGGCATTCACCAGAGAATTGATTTACTTGGCGGAACGTTTAAAATCAATTCCAAACCCGGTGAAGGAACCTCGCTCCTGATTGAAGCCAGATGTTAGTTTAACAGCAATCATTTTGATTCAACAACGTAAGCATTCGTTAACCCGCCTTAGACCATAATTGCAATCTAATACGTATTTAGAAAAGTCAGGGCGGTTAATACACCGACTTGGGCTCAAGGTATCAGTGTTTGGATGCCGCTGTTAGCTTCTCTTTTAGGTGGCCCCCATCCTTAGGACAGGATAGGGGCGATATTGAGAGCGGGTCCCGCTATCCTCAAGGGGCCCGGTGTTAAGGATTCTACCATAACTCCATTGGTAGCTTCTACCCGGATTGACAACAGTCGGTCATTACCGATGTGCTGGTAAGGTGGTCCTGGTGAATGTAGCTTAATTCAGTACCCTGAGCCTTGCATCATTATCGTAAGTGCCATCCGCCTTTGTGCCTCCAGAACTTTAGCTTTAAGCTCGGGAGGTAATTCAATTATTTCAACGGGGATGTTGTTCCTCCAGTACCTTTCGTGCCGCCTTGCTCAGGGTACTAAGATACAGTTTTAGCTTTCGCTTGTCTTCCTCGGGTAGATTTGAAATGATGGTGATGAAAGTGCTTAGCTTCACTGCTTTCTCATAGAGAGTTTTTCCCTTGCTTGTCAGGAAAATTCGCGTGTACTTCTTGTTTTGGCGATCTACCTGCCTTTTGATTAAGCCATCGCGTTCCATGCGGTTGATGATGCCCACCATTGAACTGTTACTCCGACCCATTAACTGCCGTAGTTGTATGATTGTGCAGGGTGCCTTCAACATCTGAGTGAAGTGCAGGACGCCAGCTTGTGCCGGCGTAATACCAAGATGTACCAATTCATTTCGTCGGGCTTTGCTTATTAACAGGTCAACCCTTCTAATCAATACTGCAATTTTATGTTCTACGCTTTCAAAATTTGTCATTTGAAATTCTTCCAAGAGTACTAGTTTGGCTTCCTTGGCCCACGTTAAGCAATTGCGCTAGCAACAGTTAGTATTCTACACGAACTAGAAATATTTTAAAAGGCCCTAGGGCAATATGGCCTCAAAAACTTTTTAAAAAGGTATTGACATCCCCAAAATGGTATGATAGCCTATACGATATGTCATACGTTACATGTTGTTATCAGGGCTGAGAATAAAAGAGAGCAAAAAACTGCCGGCCCGGATGGTAAAAAGGGGTAAGTTTTAATGCAACATAAGATAACGTGCACTGTGAATATATAAAAAGGCTATAGAGACATGTTGGAGGTGACGAATGGGAAAATAGGGTAGAATCATCTAACCGAAATATTACAGGAGGTTTCAGTTGGAAAGAAAGAAACTTTTAAGCTTAATTGTTACTATTTGTCTCGTTTTATCATTGGCGGTACCGCTGGTTCTGTTCAGTGCTTGTCCAACACCGCCAGAAGAGGGAACCACACCGCCACCCCCGCCAACGAACGGAAAAACGACAACCCCACCACCCCCACCAGAGCCCGTAGAACTGAAATTCGCCACGTTCAGACCACCGGCTGACCCGCAGTCCGAAGTCTGGATTACACCGATGTTGCAGGCGATTGAAGAACGGACCAATGGACAGGTGAAATTCACCGTACACTGGGCTCAAGCTCTGGGTGCAACGAGGGACCAGTACATTCTGGTCAGAGATGGTATTGCCGATATGACCGATTTCTCTGGTGCTTGGGTTCCCGGCAAATTCGTTTTATCTGATGTGGGTAACCTGCCCTTTGCCTGTGAGGACCCCGCCAACCTGCTTGAGACAATGTTCACCCTTTCCGAGGAGGGATATTTTGACACTCAGTGGGATGAGGTGGAGTTTCTAGCCTGGAATTCTACTACTCCATATAAGTTTCTTTTCCGCGAGGTAAAGCCTATGACCCTTGAAGAGCTGAAAGGGCTGAAGGCCAGAGCTCCAGGAGGGCTCGCGACCGAGTGTGAGGCAGCAATCGGTATGGTGCCGGTATCGGTGCTGCCCGGTGATACGTACACCGCCTGGCAAACGGGCCTGGTTGACGTCTGGGTACATCCCCCGGGGGCGGTGGTTAAGTACAAGTTTAACGAGCTCCCCACCAGGGCTATGCTGGATGCGGGTTTCTTCACCATGGTAAATGCGGCTATGATTTTCAATAAGGCGAAATTTGCCAGCTTACCGAGTGATGTTCAGGAAACCATAAAAGAGGTTGTCCGTGAATACGCGGCGGTCTACCTGCAGTCAGGCATTGATACTGATAAAGACGCACTTGCTGTGATGGCAGCGGCTGGGATTGAGGTGTATACATGGCCCGATGCAGAGTTGGACAAGCTGAAGGCGGCGGCATTGCCTATGTGGGAAAAGTACATTTCTGACCTGGAGAGTGCCGGCTTGCCTGGTAGAGAACTGGTTGGTAGATTTATCGAAATTCTGGAAAGCCTTGGAGAAGAGCCGCCATCTCTTCCTTAGGTTAGGCCATTAGAGGTCACGGGATTATAACTGGCTTGTTACAAAGGTGGATTGAAAAGTTCAGCTACTTTTTGGGTAGTGTTGGGGCAGGCGTTATTTTCGCGCTCATGCTTGTCGCTGGAGTTGACGTAGTAGGCCGATACCTGTTTAATAGGCCTCTGGTCGGTGCCTTTGAGATGTCTGAACTGGCACTGGCAATCTTGGTTCTCTTCGGGTGGGGCTACAATCAGGCAGTAAAAGGCCACGTTGACATTGACCTGCTTTATAAGCGCCTGCCCCACATTGCCCAGACCGTTCTTGACTTCCTGATACCCCTTCTGGGGCTTTCCCTGTTTGTTTTTGTGTCCTGGCAGGCTATCAATTTCACCATCGACAGCATCGGGTGGGGCGAGACTACAGAAATGCTCCATTTGCCCGTGTGGATTTTCAAGCTGATGATATTGATAGGTTCGGTTTCTATTTCGCTTCAGTTCGTGGTTGATATCATTACTGCTTGCCAAAAAGTAAAGGAGAAGGCTTAGCTATGGAACCTTTTGCGGTGGGCATAATAGCTTTCATAGTTCTGTTTGTTCTCATTTTCTTGAAGGTGCCGATAGCCTTTGCCTTTGCCATCACCGGCTTTGTGGGGATTATCTACCTGGCAGGTTTTGGGCCGGCCATGAGCGTCCTTAGTATGACTATTTGGTCAGGTATTACCAGCTATGCCCTGATGGCGGTGCCCCTGTTCATACTTATGGGGCTGTTTGCCAGCCGTTCCGGTATTGGAGCCGAACTCTACAATGCAGCCTCCAAGTGGTTTGGGAAGCTGCCGGGAGGGCTGGCGATAGCCACGACCTGGGGATGCGCCGGCTTTGCTGCATGTACTGGCTCCAGTGCTGCGGGTATGCTGGTATTCGGCCCCATATCCTATGAGCCAATGAAAGATGCCGGCTATAGCAAAACTCTGGCGCTGGGCACTATCTGCTGCGGTGCCACTATAGGCAGCATGATACCACCCAGCATCTCCTTCATAGTTTACGGTAGTATCACTGATGAGTCTATCGGTAGACTATTTATGGCCGGTGTTTTCCCGGGGATACTGGAGGCCGTACTATATTCGGTAACAATATTTATCCTCATCTACCTCGGCATATGGAAAGGTCCCGCCGGTGCTTCATCGACTTGGAAAGAGAAGTTTTCAAGCCTGAAGGGTGTCTGGGGTATGCTACTCCTAATGGGACTGGTCATCGGTGGCATATACCGTGGCATCTTCACGCCTACCGAAGCATCAGGTATAGGAGCACTGGGCGCATTCGTAATCCTGATAGTCAAAAAAGGCTTTAAGCTGGCGCCTATCAAGACTAGTTTGATTGAAACCATGCGTACATCATCTATGGTGTTTACGATAATTATCGGCTCAATAGTCTTCTCCAGGCTCATGGCTTTAAGTGGTCTCAATATGTGGCTACTCGATCTGATTGCTAGTTGGGATGCCCCGTCGATAGCTATCGTATGCATTTCCCTCTTTATCCTGTTTATCCTCGGCTTTGTCATGCCGGTAACGTCCACGATTGTACTTATCGTGCCTTTTCTGTATCCTATTTTTACAACGGTCTTAGGATATGACGGCATCTGGTTCGGTGTGCTGGTGTGTGTAATGGCTGAAATAGCCGTGGTTACTCCCCCTATCGGAATGAACCTCTTTATGATGAAAGCGCTATTTGGCAAGGACGCCACGATGGGGGAGATTTTCAAAGGCGCAATGCCCTTTGTCCTTGCGGACGTGGTGCGCGTAGCGATATTGGTGGCTTTCCCGGCAATATGTTTGTGGCTACCGGGAACTATGTACGCATGAACCATGTCACCCCGAAAAAGAAAGAGGTTAAATATATAAGTAGCGATAAGGTGGCTCCTCCTTACTGAAGGGAATAAAGCCAAGCTCATCATAATAAGGTCGTATCTGCAAGAGCTCCCAGTTGCCCAGAACGGGTGGCCAGCCACCAAATTAGTTATAAATGAACCAATTAACAAATTGGATGGGAGACATAGGATTCTTGAAGAGGCTGGCTTGTCAGATACGCAGGCCCTTAATAGGTATTATCTGCCGAAATCGGTTGAGTTCATAGATTCCCTACCGAAAAACGCTACCGGGAAAATCCTGAAGACCGAATTGAGCAAGAAGCATATGGCTAGTTCTGAATAATAAAATATTATATAGAAGGAGATACCATATGCCTGAATTAAAGTACCAGAAATATATCCTGACAGACCTGATCGTGCCGGAGGAGACTAAAAAACGTCAAGATATTTATTCCCAAAGGGCGACGCATGTGTTATGGCTGGAAGACTTTATCATCAAAGGGGCTCCCAGTATAATTTTTTCCTGGTACTGGAAACCATCAGTAGAGGATAACAGAACTCCTTCTCATACGCATGATTTTGATGAGGTTCTTGGTTTTTTTGGTAGTGACCCGCAGAACCCCCATGAGTTGTACGGAGAGGTGGAGTTATGGATGGATGACGAAAAATATACTCTTGATAAAACCTGCCTTGTCTACATTCCTAAGGGGTTAAGGCATTGTCCGTTGAATATAACAAGGGTTGATAAGCCTCTATTATTCCTGGCGTTTTCAACGACCGATAAGTATATTAAAGATGGCGTCCAGAAATAGCGCTTTTCCATCAGAAACGCTCTAAGGACTAATCCGTGGTCGGTGGTTATTCGGAATCCCCCCCATTTATATACAGGTAATGGGGGGGGGATTCCTTAGGCATTTTGACTGACCTGCGAAAGCGGTGATTGGAGGTTATATTATCTCCTGTTTTCGGCTATAGATTCTGGTACCGGATTTACCAATGATGATAAGGAGACTAAGAATGTTAGAAAAGACTGTCGGGAAAGAAAATGAAGTCAAGCCCGGAGAATTTGTCATCGAATCTCCGACTCTTATTTCCCTTGGATTTGAATGGTATATCGAGGGAGATGATAACCACAATGCCACTGTTGAAGTCGGGTACCGTAAAAAGGGAAACCGTGACTGGAAAGAGGCGTTGCCTCTCCTTCGTATCCAGAATGAAGAAAGCATTACCCGGTTTATCAACAATAGCATTGATTATGTGACTCCAAACCTGTTTGCCGGAAGCATATTCGATCTGGAACCTGATACGGAGTATGAGTGCAAGTTTCTTATATCGGATCCGGATGGTGTAAGCGGTAATGCCCAAAGAACAGTAACGGTGCGTACCCGTCCTGAGCCGAAACCATTTGAGGGCGGGCAGGTATACCATGTATATCCCGGTGATTTTACGGGTCCAAAACAAGAACCGGCCTTTGTTAACCTGATGGCCGCTTATTATACCGGTTGGTGTGAAGCGGATTGGTGGAACGTTGCCCCGCCTCGTGTGCAGCCCGGTGATATTATTCTGGTCCATGCCGGCGTTTACAAGGATGATTGGAACTTTTACGGTGGTGATATCTGGGGTCAGGGTATGGGCACCCCTTTCCAGGGAACATATTATCTAACGGCAAAGGGTACACCCCAAAAGCCGATTGCTATAAAGGCAGCCGGTGATGGTGAGGTTATTTTCGATGGTAATGATAATTTTAATCTGTTCAATGTTATGGCCGGGGATTATCATTACTTCGAAGGTATTACTGTCCGTAATACCTATGTCGCTTTTTTGGCAGGCAATAAGAATATAGCCGGTTCCAGCGGATTGACAGTCAAGGGATGCCGCTTTGAAAATATCGATAAAGGCATTCACACTGACTGGTCAGGCTCAAAGAATTTCTATATCGCTGACAACGTGTTTATCGGCAGGCATGACCCGGACGCGCTTCACGGATGGTTGAATCTCCCGCTGAAAAAACCGGACGAACTCTCCCAACTTAAATCTCCCTATCCCTATGAAAAGTGTTTGTCTGAATATGCGGTCAAGGTTGCCGGGGAAGGTCACGTTATATGCCATAATTACCTGGCTAATTTCCATGACGGCATAGACCATGCTACATATGGCGTCCCGGACGGCTATTCACCATATGCCCATCCGGATGTATATCCACTTGAGGAAGTTAAAAGACAGAACAGGATGTTCGTTTCCATAGATATCTACAATAACTTCATTACCAATATGCACGACAACTTTATTGAAGCCGACGGGGCTATGTATAATATACGTGTCATGCGTAACCTGTGCATAAGCGCCGCTGCCCATGCCCTGAGCCAACAGACTCTTTTCGGCGGACCGGCGTATTTTATACGGAACATCGTCTATCATGCCCCGAACACTCTGAAACATGCCCAAAACCCATCGGGTTTAATCTATTATCACAATACATTTACTGCCAAGGTGGATGCCGCCCAGGCTTCGAACTATCATTTCAGGAATAACCTTATCCTTGGGTGGCAGACCCTGGAAACAATTTTCTCTGTGGACACTTTTACTAATTACACATCATCTGACTATAACGGCTTCTGTCCTAATAAAGGAGCAGAGTCAGCGTTCGCATGGAAATCTCCACCATCAGATATATTGAAGGATTACACCGGTGATAGGAAGGAGATTAAATTCAAAACTCTCGCCGAATACAGCCAGTCCACCGGACAAGACAAGCATAGTATACTTTTGGATTATGATGTATTTAACAATGTCACAAAAGCCGACCCGGATAATATTACCAGAATCTACAAAGCTGAAGATTTGGATTTTAGGCTTAAGCCAAATGCCGCAGCAGTTGATGCCGGTTGTATCCTCCCCAATGTTAATGATGACTTCACCGGTAAAGCGCCTGATCTTGGGGCATTGGAGATTGGACAGCCTGTGCCCATTTATGGACCGCGGAAATGATTAGCTAGCTATTGGGAAAGGAGTGGAAATTGAAAAAGAAAATTTCTGGTTTATACCCCATCGCGGAAGAGGTTATGGGAATGATCCATGACCTTTGCGGCATCGCCGGGTATGGGATTCATTCTGGGACACGTCCCGGTGAGAAAAGTGATACGGCTGCCCAATATATTCTCGATAAACTCCATGCGGCTGGTTTAACAGGCGCCGGATTAGAACCAATCAAGGTGAATAGCCCATTCCCCGAAGATTACGAAGTGACGGTTAATATCAGGGGTGAAGAAACGCCATTATCCGAATCGTGCTTCCCTTTGCACTGGACCGTGGGGACTCCGCCGGAAGGCATTACCGGTGAAATGGTGTATATCGGAGACGGGTCGGAGTCTAATTTTAAACTTGTTGATGTGTCCGGCAAGATTGCGCTGATAGATGAGAAATTAATGCGGGGCTACATGCCGAGCGCCAAAGAAGCAACCGTTACCGCTAAAGATAAAGGGGCTATTGCTGTATTTCGGGCAAATATGCAAGTAGACAGCCCCCAACAACAAAAAAGTGAAGGAACGCCGACTGATATCTTCCCGATTCCAGTTTTTTGTTTTAGCAAAAGCGGTGGTGATTATATAAGAGACATGGCTGTGTCCGGCAAGACTCACACTGTAAATATCAAGCTTAATGTGCCACATAAAGTATATGACGCTTTTAACGTGGTCCTTGAAGTACCGGGTAATGGAAGCTCAGATGAAATCATTCTGGCTGGAACACACTATGATACCGGTCATTTTACCGGCGCCGTTGATAACAATGGCAGCGTCGCCTTAATGATAAAGCTGGCAGAATACTTTGCCGCAAAGCCAGCGGAATCAAGGAACCGCAATATGATATTCGCCTGGTGCCTGGGGCATGATTTCGACCTTAATTCGGGACACTACCAATTCGCCGAAGCGCATAAGGAGCAACTGGCAAAGGCAATAGTGTGGGATGTAGACCATGTGGTTGGCGGCATAAGGTATGTATATGATGAGACCCAATGTAAAATTGTACCGGTTGAGGGCGAGACCTGTGAATTCTATATTATGTCCAACAATTATACTTTTACTAGGCTTGCCGCGTTTACTATGGATAAGTACGGATTCATCTGTACCCAGAATCGTTTTAGAACCTCCGGCGGCGGTCCGCAGTGGGGTATAGCGCCGACAACCAGCCCGTGGGTTAACATAGCCAGTATCCCCTTATATTATCATTCCACGCTGGATACGCCAGACAAGATTACGCTGGATCAATTAGGGCGTGCTTATTCAGCACATATTGAAATTCTGGAAAATGTCGACCGCACGCCAGAGGGGTTCCTTTTCTATGATAATATCAGTGAGACTCGCCTAAATACACCGCCACGGGCAAGCACCGCAGTATTATCAGACACGGTAAGAGTAGGGGATACTGTCAAGGTGTGGAATGATGAAACTCGCTTTTACGATGATAAGACCAGTTATCATTATCCGGCACTACCTGAGTGGGCAGGCACCACCTGGGACTGGGGGGATGGCACTCCCATAACTATTGGTGGTCCTATTGCTACTCACGTTTACAAGAACCCCGGAACCTATATAATTAAAATGAAGGTTACAGATACAGAGGGGGCTTCAACGACAGCCACTAAGGAGATTACAGTTATGCTTTTACCTGGCACCGGATGAACCTCCTTTCTGTCAAATATACAGATGTTTATTCCGATGGTAAACTATAGGACAAACCACTAAATACCGCACTTTAAGATATTGAAGGGTGAAAAATATATTATGACCATGAAAGAAATCATAAACCGGAACGCCAAATTATACGCGGATAAAACAGCCTTTGTCTTCGGAGATAAAAAATATACTTTTGCTCAATTCAATAAAAGAGTCAACAGGTTGATACAGGGCATGAACCATTTAGGAGTGGGCAAAGGTGACCGGGTAGGTATCCTGAGGTAGAATTCCCCCCAGTACTTCGAGGTTTTCTGCGTGACCAAGGCCGGTCTACAGTATTCACAAGGTAGCACTCAAATTAGATATTATACCTCCATTGCTCGCAAAAACGAGGGAAATCCACGAACTAAGGAGTGCACCAGAAGGATGTGTAGGATGCAAAAATTGCCGGCTTCTGGAAGGTTTGTTGAAAGTTACTTTAGGATAGGGAGAACATGAGGGAATAGATAGCCAGGATTTGTAATCCTGGTTGATATTTTACTGCGTGAATATTAAAATCAGGGGCTAATTTTCTCCTATTTTTAAAATCTCCGAACGTAAATCCGCTAAAAATACAACCCTCTTTTTGCCGAATCAGGTGCTCTTTGGAAACTTATTTTCGGTGTATCACCTGTCAAACAGACGATATCATAAATTAATATTGTTTTCAACATCACACAATTCAAGCTAATGTTACCTTCGGGGTACAATCATAACATCTAGAAATGGGCCTTTCATCTTTTAGCTCAACTCGTTTGGGGCAGTGATACGTGTCTAGAAATGCATATTGTCAGCTACCAATTAAAATCTATTGTCTCAGCACTCAGATTGAAGATACTGCTGCAATCTTGACGGATGACTACTTTTTATCAAGGCTTCTTCCTCAGTAATCACGTTTCTTCTCACCAGGTCGGATAACGCCTGATCTAAGCTCTGCATCCCCTCTGGTTTGCCCTGCTCGATGTTGGAAAGCATTTCATGGACTTTCTCGTCGCGAATCTGCCTTCTGATAATACTGGTACCGAGCATGATTTCAAAAGCAGCTATTCGCCCGCCCCCAATGCGGGTTAACAGCACCTGTGACAGTACCGCTTCTATCACCTGCGACAGTTGTAATCTCATTTGCTGCTGCTGACCATACGGGAACATATCAATTATACGGTCAATAGACTGGGCGGCATCGATTGAATGCAGGGTACCAATCACCAGATGCCCAGTCTCAGCAGCCCTCATAGCGGTGCTTATTGTGGGCAGGTCACGCATCTCGCCAATGACAATTACATCAGGGTCATGGCGCAGCGCGTGTATCAGGGCGGAGGAGAAGGATTTGGTGTCATCCCCGAGGTCTCGTTGCCTGATGAGGCATTTGTTGTTACGGAATAAGAATTCAATTGGATCTTCAATAGTGATTACGTTTCGCCTCTCAGTCTCGTTAAGATGATTAATCATGGCTGCCAGGGTAGTTGACTTGCCGCTGCCAGCGGCGCC
>Ga0315549_1004036_pt1 | contig 12623 bp, 13 predicted proteins | sample SalMarSW160200MG_FD_203101 | JGI IMG/M metagenome (GOLD analysis project Ga0315549, IMG submission 203101) | Salt marsh sediment microbial communities from the Plum Island Ecosystem LTER, Massachusetts, United States - Salt Marsh Sediment SW1601-200 ... | reverse complement strand
TATTCCTATAAAAATCATAATATTTTATACTTATCATTGGTACCTCCTTGTTTGTTTTTTGCTTTTATCCAATTCTATTCAGATTTGGATATTTATTAAAGGGGGTACCTTCTCTCTTGCTATTTCAAATTTTTTTAAAATATTCCTTGACAATTTTTATGTGATTATATAGAATCGATCATCTCATGCGAGATTTTTTACAATAATGCGTTAACGTTAACGTTAAGCAAAAAACTTTAAAAGAGGATTAAGCATGAAAAAAATGCGCAATCTTATGGTCCTTATGATATTGAATAATCATATAAAAAGTAATTTAAAAATGTTGTCTTGATCCAGTTTGGATCAATTATCGCGGTTAAGTAACCGCAAAAGGAGGTAATGACTTTTACTATCCTTAAAGGCGAAGTATTTCCGGCGAAATTCTTCGTCGATTCATTATTCATCCCGAAAGGGAAAGGAGGAAGAATATGAAGAAAAACACACGAAAAATTATGGTTATGTTAGCCATAATTGCCCTAGTAAGTACCTTTACGGTATTTACTGGATGTCCGGGAGAAAAGGAAACGGGGCTGATCAAGGTCGGCATCGTAAATCTGCCGCCGGAAGAATCCGGCTACCGGCAGGCCAATGTTGAAGCCATGAACAATGTCTTCTCAGAGGAGAATGGCTATGACGCAAAACAGACCAACACCGGCGACAACAGCGAGCAGATCGCTGCGGCCACAGGGTACATTCGAGATGGAGTGGACTATCTCCTGATCTCGGCCGCAAACGCGTCTGGATGGGACGACACCTTAAAGTCTGCAAAAGACGCAGGTATTAAGGTTATTCTCTTTGACCGTGCGATTGATACGGATCCCTCGAACTATAAAGCAGCACTTCTCTCGGATATGGCTTATGAGGGTAATACGGCAGTAGAATGGGTGTTGAAAAATGTTGAGAAGCCGATCAATCTGGTCCTTATTCGTGGTCAGTTGGGTTGCGCGGCTGAAATAGGTCGCAGCGCTGCAGTGCTCAAAGCCGCAGAAGAAGGTAAACTCACCATTGTGGCCGATGGAACGGGTGGAGACAGTTGGAGTCTTGAGGAAGCCCGCAAAGTGGTTGAAGCCGCAATTGCTGCAGGCAAGGATTTCAATGTCATCTACGCGGAGAACGACGGTATGGCGCAAGGCGCTGTTCAGGCGCTCGAGGCGGCCGGTATCGGCCATGGCAAGGACGGCAAGGTCAAGATAATTGGTTTTGACTTTAACCGTTTTGCACTTAGGAACGTACAGGAAGGTTACTGGGACGCCGACATGCAGTGCAATCCACGTCAGGCAGCCGAGATTTCTAAGTGGATCAAAAGTGGTAATCTCCCCAGCGGAATCGTCTATCAGGAAGAATTGCTCTTTACTACTGACAAGATAACCGACGACGACATCGAAAATTGGGGTATCAATGCCGATCCTGGCAAGGGTGTGGTGACAAGGTAGTTGTTTTTTGGTAAGATTTCACAATCGATAGGTTGTGTTACGCGGTGCGGTGTACGGATCTAGTCCGGCACACCGCATTGCGGTTAGTTTGTACAGTACCAGTAAGGAGGTCTTTGGTTGCTGTCAGAAAACATACTCAAAATGGAGGGTATCTGCAAAGCCTTTCCAGGGGTCAGAGCTCTGCATAACGTAGACTTCGCGCTCCGAAAGGGTGAGATCCATGCCCTTATGGGCGAAAACGGAGCGGGCAAGTCCACACTGATAAAGGTCATAACCGGGGTTTACGAAAAGGACGCCGGTCGGATTGCTTTAAATGGAAGGCCGATCCACTTCAAGTCGCCGCAGGAAGCGCAAAACATGGGAATCGGCACGGTCTATCAGGAAATAGCGCTTTGCTCCAATCTGACCGTGGCGGAGAATATGTTTATCGGTCGCGGCCGATACGCTTTCGTTCAATGGAAGCAGATGAACGAAAAGGCGACACAACTGCTGAACTCCCTCGGTATTCCAGCGAGCCCGACCCAAGAACTTACAAGCTGTTCGCTTGCGGTCCAGCAGATGATTGCGATTGCCCGCGCGGTCGATATGGACTGCAAGATTCTCATCCTGGACGAGCCGACGTCCTCACTTGACGAAGACGAGGTAAATAAGCTCTTCGAGCTCATGCGCGAACTGAAGTCGAGGGGCGTGGGGATTATCTTCATAACCCACTTTATCGAGCAGGTATACAAAATCAGCGACAGGATTACGGTGCTTCGCAATGGAGAATTGATCGGCGAATACGAAACATCTTCGATTCCCCAAATCGGACTTGTCGCGAAGATGATGGGAAAGGCATTGGAAGATGAATCAAAATTAAAAAAACATAAGCCGCCTAAATCCGACAGCAGTGTGCCGGTGTTCGAGGCTACGGCTCTTTCGAGTGCCGCCGGGGTAAGGCCCTTCAACTTCACTATACAAAAAGGCGAGGTAAACGGGTTTGCCGGGCTGATCGGCTCCGGGCGCAGCGAAAGTGCTCGCGCAATCTTCGCCGCCGACAAGGTGACAGGCGGTAAAGTCAGAATGAAAGGTAAGAGAGTGAAGATCAAGGAGCCCATACACGCCATGAAACAGGGAATCGGCTATCTACCAGAGGACCGCAAGGGCGACGGAATTATCGACGAGCTTTCGGTGCGCGACAACATCATTCTGGCCTTTCAGGTCATGAAAGGCTTTTTTAGGCCTTTTTCGCGGACACAGGCGGAGGAATTTGCCGACGAGTATGTACAGAAACTGAACATCAAGACCCCGTCCACCAACACGCCAATCAAATCTCTTTCTGGCGGCAACCAGCAGAAGGTCATCCTGGCCCGCTGGCTGCTCACGCACCCCATGTACCTGATCCTCGATGAACCCACGCGGGGAATCGATGTCGGAACCAAGGTGGAGATTCAAAAACTTGTGCTCAAGCTCGCCGAAAACGGAATGAGCCTGACATTCATATCTTCGGAAATTGACGAAATGCTTCGAACCTGCTCTCGATTGATCGTCATGAAGGACCGTGAAATTGTCGGGGAACTCAGTGGAATGAATTTGACGGAACACGATGTCATGCATGTGATAGCCCAGGGAGAAGAGTGAATATGCGCAGGTTGAAAGCACAGGTATCTCATCTAGTCCTCCCCCTCTCGGTTCTGGTGGTACTCATTATCATTAATCTGATAAAGGGCGCCGATTACTTCAGCCTCACCGTGGTAAACGGAGCATTGTACGGGAACATACCGAATATCCTATTCGGCGCCTCGGAGTTGGTTATTCTGGCAATAGGTATGACCTTGGTTACTGCGTCCTCACAAGGGCAGGACATAGGCATAGGTGCGGGCGCCACCATTACTTCCGCCGTATTTGTCCTGTTCGTCCTAAATGCCGGTGATGCCACGTTGTTGACCATAGTGGTGGGTTTCCTCTTAAGCTGCGTGGCCGGGTTAGTCGTCGGCGCATTCAACGGTACCCTGGTTTCTGTATTCAAGGTTCAGCCAATGGTTGCGACCCTCATACTGTTAATGGGGGGCAGGTCCATCGCTTTTATGATTGACGGCAAATTATCTCCCATACTGGCGAACGATATATCGAATCAAATCGGCACCGTAATACCGGGAGTGCCGATACAGACTCCAATAATCCTGACCGCCGTCTTCATCGCGATCGTCGCAGTGGTACTCAAGACCACGAATCTCAGGCTCTATGTGGAGTCTGTGGGAATCAACCCAAGTGCTGCGCGTCTGAACGGTATCAGCCCGAAAAAGATTATATTCCTGACCTTTTTGATTATGGGAGTCTGTACCGCGGTCGCAGGTTTCATCGCAGTTAACAAGGCGGGGCGCCACGACAGCGTCAATCTGCTCAAGTTTATCATGATGGACGCGATTCTCGCCGTAGCAATAGGCGGAAACTCGCTGAGCGGCGGAAAGTTCAGCATCACCGGTTCTATTATCGGCGCGTACACTATAGAGATGCTGAACAGGACCATGCTCAGGCTGGAGATACAAACCGAGACGATTTTGGCCTTCAAGGCGGTGTTCATTATCATTCTCATGGCAGTTGCATCGCCTGTGGTCAGGGATTATGCCAAGAAAATCCTACAAAGGGTTCGAACCATAGGAGTTAGCAGCACCGTACGGAAGACTGGTGCACCAAACGATGCAGAGGTTTCCAACCCGGACACACCTGTGAAGAAGGAGGAGTAGGATGGGATCTCTGAATGCAGCTAAACCAAAAAAAAGACTATCGAATTCGAATCTTCTGTTTCTCATCGCCGCAGTCATATTTGTACTGATGTACGGGCTTGCCATTCTAAGTTATCCGGAAAGTTTTCTGCAGTTTCAGACCTTCTTTGACCTGTTTAACCTGAACGCTCCGCTCATCATCATGACACTTGGTCTGTGCATAGTTATGATCGTAGGCGGCATCGACATTTCCATCGGCTCAGTATGTGGCCTGGTAACCATGGCCTGTGCCGTATTGCTGGAATCGGGAGTGGGGAGCGTTTGGGGTGCCTTACTTCTTGCGCTGGGCATAGGTATCGCGTTTGGTCTCTTGCAGGGATATCTCATTGCCTATCTTGAGATACAGCCATTTATCATAACGCTGGCAGGGCTGTTCTTAGCGAAAGGACTGCTGACGACACTCCACAAAAATCCGATCAACGTGACCATGCCTGCTTTTGTTTCCTTGCGGGATTTTAAAATAGTGATTCCTTGGCTTGGCACGCAAAACAGGCTGGGCGTTTTCATCCCGTGTGAAATCAAACCAGGCGTCATAATTGTGGTGGTCCTTATTGTCCTCCTCGCCGCCCTTATGAAGTGGACGCGTTTCGGGCGCAATGTCTACGCTGTTGGCGGCAACGAACAGAGTGCTATGATGCTTGGTATCAACGTAAAGAGAACGAAATTCTTCACATATGTGATATGCGGATTGATGGCCGGTATCGCGGGCTTTGTTTTCATCATGACAACAGGAGCTGGCAATGTCGGAAACGCGGCGATGTTCGAAATAAAAGCAATAGCCTCGAATGTAATAGGCGGCACGCTGCTCAACGGCGGCGTGGGGAACCTGCTTGGCTCGCCAATAGGCGCACTGACCCTTCTGATAATCAACGAACTGATACGTGCGGCGGGTGTCCAATCAAACTTTCAAGCGATAGTAAGCGGGCTCTTGCTGTATCTCTTCATTGTGCTGCAAAGCATCGTTATGTCGTTGCGTGGCAGGAGGAAATTCAAACTTGCTCTACCGCCCTGGCTGCGTCTACCGCCCTGGCTGCCCTGGCTGCAGGGCAAGAAAAAGGCCGAGAAACAAGGGTAGCCGAAAGGGCCTTGGGGTACGGATCATCACGGCCGAGGAGGGCGGAAGGAATGTCGAGAAGCAGGTCACTCCGGCGGAGGTCAGCGCCTTGCTTGAGGGCATTGCCGGGCTCGGCTGGTTCACCGAGGAGTTGTATTCCTCCTGGCATACTCCATGCGGGCAGTGTTATACCTATTTCATCAGCGTATCATATCAAGGCCGGGAGAAGACCGTGCAAGCCGTTAATGGCGGAACAGACGCCCCCGCCGAATACTGGCAGGTTGTTTCGCTCATCAATGGGATTATTCCCCCTATCACACCCACTCAATGAGGAAGAAATATGAAATTCATTACGAAACTGATAAAACCCCTTCTCATTCCACTCGCGGCATTGCTCCTGCTTCTCATTCTCTACGTCAGCGGGTACGTCGTAGTGCCTGAAGACATAGGATTCGGGGTATCCATTACATCAAAAGGCTGGAGTGCCGTGGCAACCGGGATCGAAAAAACCGACTCCGGCGGTTTGCGTATTGACCTGATCATCCGCAATGAAACTGGCGATTGGAGCGCGATGCAGGCCATGGCAGGCAAAGCCGCGGTGCTTACCGACAAAGACGGCAAAACCATCAACTGCCCTACGGTGTTTGTCGGAACGGGCGGCCACCGCCTGGCGCCGGATTTCCGGATACGCGGCTTCCAGGGCGGCAAAAAATCCGAGCCGGTAACGCAGATGATCTACGTAGAGTGCCCGCAGGCTTTCATCTCTCCGGGATCGAAACTTTCCATTGAATACAGCTACGTCACCGGCCAGTACAACTACTATGAAAAAGATGCCAATAAAGTCGCGGCCATCTTGGAGGTCGATCTTGACAACGTGACGAAGGATATAAAATATCCAATCGCCACGCCGGGAGAGGGGTTGATCCAAGAACCCAATGTCGAGATTACCGCGCTCAATGACGTCGTCTTGACGCTGACCGGGATGACACGCACCGAGAGGGGTTTGCAGTTCACATGGCAGACGTTCAACCCGGGCGAATACCAAACCTACGTCCATATCGGCAATCCTCCTGTTATTGGCGAAGACGGTATACTCTATGGCTTTTAGGTAAGTCCGGATATTGCCTCCGTGCCGATCAGCCCTCCCGACAAAACCGCGGAATGGACGACCGAAGTTGCAGTTCCCGAAGACGTCAAGGGTCTGTATATCATGTTGAGCGTCGAATCGGGCAAGCAGCGCCTATTCACGAACTATTGCCTTGATATTACTGATAAATAAATATCATGGAGCGTGTACCGTTTTACTTCCGAAAAAGCCACCCCTCACTTTTCTGATAAAAAGGTGAGGGGTGGTTATAAAGGTGCTTAATGGGTGGTGGATTTTTCGATGAAACACGCCACACGCCGCACAAGCAGGAGGTGATACGTGGCTGGTGCGGATCATGATCAGTTTTTTGATCTTCCTGTTCCGCGTCATCCAGCGGATCTTTGAAAAGAAGACCGGAAGGGACCCCGAAAAACACGGAAAAAGAAAATGTTTTTTCGGGGTTCCTCAAGCTGCCGCGTGCTTGGGACGAAACAATAATTTTCTGCCTGATAAAGAAATAGAAAATTACTGCTTCGTCGAGGAGCTCGTAGGTGGTACGGCTCTCCAGCCTCCTTTTATTAAAAGCTGGTGAGAAATCATTTATATTTTTCGCCAGCTTTATTTTTTTCCGTCACGGCGGATTTCTCATCCGGGATTTTCGTTTCGCCCGCCGGGATCGCCTTCGGGCGGTCTTTTTGTTTTTTTTGGAAGAGCGGTTTTTTATCCGTATAATTTTGTTATAGTCGCATAATGCCCCCTTTAACGGGAGGCAATTGTGAAAACGTTAATAATCCTTCTTTCCTGACAGGTTTTTCAATTGTTGTTTTATCGATTGGACTTTGTTTTTGTCGGAATTCAAACCAAAACCTCCAGATAACGCCTTATCATGTTGCCGACCCGCAGTACATCGGCTGTCTCAATCAGCTTCGGAAGATTCTTTATAGGCTCCCTTATATAATTTCTCAAAGCCTCTTTTACAATATCGATCCCTATTTTATGGCGATAGTAAACTGCATCACAAAGAGTTTTTTCCTTGTTATAAATACGGATTTTTCCATCATTTATCTTTTGGAAAGATATTCCTATCTCGAACCGCTTTTTTCCAAAATAAACAAGGTGGATGGGAGGATGGCTGGGCAGAACGATCTTGCGTTTATGTTCGATTGCGATTTCTACAGCTAGGGGTTGAAAGGTAGTCAAATGATAAAAAGCAAGGGCTGAATTCAAACAAATTACACCGTCAGTGACAAGACATATAGCTTCGATGAGACTTGATCTCGGCTCATGGTTTGTTAGTACATAAAGACCTCTTTTGACCTTTCTGATTGTTCCTTCCTTTTCTAGTTCAGCGAGGTAGGTATTATGTATGCCCTGTTCCTGTATTTCGCCTGTGGAAACATACCCATGGTTTTCTGTAAAAATAAGCATGATTCTCTTGCGGATTTCGTCCTTCATATATATATTATCGTAAAATCTACGGCGAATATCAATACTTGCCGTAGATTTTATCAAAATATCAAGTTGGCATACAGTTGTTCCATAGGATGAATTTAAAAAACATAAGGAAAACATTATCCCTATTACCGACAGCCACATAGTATTAACTTAATCATTTACCATTAGAATTAGTGAGATGAAGGAGATTACTGTCACTGTGCATGAAAAAAGCAGATCTCTCTGAGAAAGTTTGAAGAACTCACCGATCAGTGAATATGTAGAACGTGATGTCATCGAATTGAACAGCCGGGAAAATGTTAAAAAGGTACTCAACTCGATAATCCAAAAAAAGGGCATCAATTTCTCAGACGACTTCATCGTCTATCATGACGGCAGTTATTTCGGACTGGTATCTTTTTTAACACTCATAAATTATGTGTCCAGTCTGCAGGATCAGGAACTGCAAAACGCGAGGGAAATTCAGCAGTTTTTATTGGCAAAAAATAAGATTAATGATCCGGATATCAAAATTGAAGCTAATATAAAAATGGCACATGAATTGGGAGGAGCTTTTTATTTTTCCATTAAGTTAAACGAGAATAAATATCTGGTTTCCTGTTTTGATGTAAGCGGTAAGAATATTTCAGCGTCGCTGGAGACAATAATGCTGAGTTCTTTTTTCGCATATTTAAACTACAACAGTGATACAATAAATCTTGAGAATGAGGAAATGCTGGAAATAATCAATTATCTGTGTTTTGATCAAACACCCGCTTCAATGTTCATATCAGCTATTTTTCTCTTTATTGATAAGAAGAAAAGAGAGTTGGAGGTGTTTAATTGTGGTTTTACCAACCCGTATTTATATTTTATGGCAAAAGATAATAAAGCTAAAATGCGTACCTTGCAGGTTAATTTTCCTACCATGGGTATCGATGCTGAAATTAATTTTAAAAAAGGTAAGACCGTGCTGCCGATCACAAAGCATATGAAATTATTCATATATTCAGACGGTTTAATTGAAGCAAGGAACCAGTACGGCCATATGTATGGTTATAAAAAATATTGCTTCACCGAACAAAGAATTTAAAAAAAAGTTATTTTCTCAGATCGATATCTTTATGGGTGATTCTCCCCTTGTTGATGATATCACAATCCTGCTGATAAATTTTTTAAAGTGAATTGGTTACTTGCGGAAAACGCTATTTATGCCGGTATGTAAATCCATAAAGGTGGGTCCTCATCCGCTAAAAATGTATCAGCGCTTTAATTACACCGTCTTTATACCCCTCCACAAGATCAAAAGCTTCTTTTACCTGGTTATAAGGGAAATTGTGAGTCGCCATAAAAAGTGGTCTTACATTGCCTGAAGCTACTTTATCTATTGTGAACTGTGCGCATTTGTTTTGCCTGCGTACGTTTTGGAATGTTATTTCCTTCCGCCTTGCGGTATCGACTTGGAATGAATAACGGTCAAACTCGGGGATGCCGATAATCATTACTTTTCCACCCGGTTTCACCACGGAAAGGGCCTGATCAAACGCTTCCTGCTTGCCGCAGCACTCAAAAACCACATCCAAAAGAAGAGGTTCCTTTTGGGTAATTATTTTTACTATATCCTCGTTTTGGGGATTCCCCGCCCAAGTTGCACCGTTTCTGGCAGCTGTATCACATCTGTAATCCAGAATATCAGTCATATAAATCTTTTGCGCTTTATTCTCCATGCAGGCAAGCATAACACTTAATCCGATTGGTCCGGCACCTAATATGCCCAAGGTTTTGTTTTTTAGCTCTGCTGACTGTATAACCGCATAAAATCCGATTGCCAATGGTTCGCATAAAACCGCCGCCTCTAACGAAACGGTTTCGGGGACCGGGAAACAACAACTATCGGGCAAAACAATATATTCGGAAAGACATCCTTCCATCTGACCGGGGCAGCCCAAAAACTTCTGATTTCTACAGGTATTGTGCCGTCCCGCTTTGCATTGATAGCATTGATTGCACGCAATAAGCGGATCTACCGCGATTCTTTGGCCCGGCTGCAGATTTCTCACACCGGAACCTACGGCCTCTATGGTTCCTGCCATCTCATGACCGACAGTAAACGGAAATTGGATAACCTGGGACCCGATCCTGCCCATTTGATAATAATGAATATCGGAACCGCAGATACCGACAACCTTTACCTTAATCAACACATCGTGAGCACGCAATTTATCAGGTGGAGGTACATCTACTATCCGTAATTCTTGAATATTAGTAAGTTTTATTGACTTCATTTATTGTCACATACCACATAGATTATTTAACAGTTTCATAAATATAAAATCATTTTATTCTGAACTTATATTAGAGCATTATTATTAAATTATCAAGTTATGTAGATTATTTATATTTCTAACAGAGGAAAAAACAAAAACTATTCTGCTTGTTGCCTGGTAAAGGGTAGTATTACTTTTTGGAAAGAAGATGATGTGTTTACAGCCGGAGTCGCGTCCTGTAACGGCATAGAAGAGAAAGTTTTAATTATCTCCTGTCGACAAGGCTGCTTTTTTACGGATCCGTCACTTGAAAATTCAGTCTGCTGCTTCAGCTACAATAAGCGATGCAGATTAAAGTGGATTAGTTTTTCAGTTTGCATCTTGGTAAAAGCAGGTTTATAACAGGCCAACACGGCAAGATATAAAAAATCGGTGCGGTTTTCAAAACGTAACATAGTCAATGGTAAATAAGGTATAGGGATTATATAAGCGATTTTTTTACCCCACATCCTTTAGGAGTGTTCCACTTTATACTAGCAGCTTAGCTATAGTTATATTATTTATCGAGAACCCTTTAAAACCATCCTCACAAACTGAAAGCTAATACCCTTTAAAAGCGAAGTTCGAATTTTTTTATTTCTTTTTTCAACAATACACATCTGCTGTTCTATTCGATCCCCTACAGGGGCAATAAGCCTGCCGCCTGGTAGCCTGTTCCCGTTCCGATCTCCAATACTTTATCTCCTTTTTTAACGCCTGCATAATATATCATTTCAGCTATTACCGATGGTGCTGAGGTAGTCATGCAGTTGCATGTGGGAAAAGCATTGTCTGTGTAGGCAAGTTTTTTATAGCCTTGATTAACAAATAGGTGCCTCGGCACATTTCTTATGGCGGAAATGATACTCGGATCTTTATAATTCTCTTTGAATTTCTGTACTACCTGATCTTCCAGCAAGGAGATATTTTCTTTGTAGAATCTGTAGTCATCTTCCTGTAGGATATCTTGCCAGGACATTTTGCTTCTTTATTGTAAAAGTGGTGCTGTTACAACATTATTTTTGGTGGCAATATAAGCAATACCATTAATTATACAGAAATCGTATATTACTTCGATGTTTTTTAATTTATAAAGCACAGTAGTGTTATTCTCAAGATTGAATTTAACTATACCCATACGGCTTATAGCCCATAATGCGTTGTTATAAAGACGCATTTCATAGAATAGATGGTATTCCGGTCTATCATCGATGACGTAGGTATGTAATGTCTGACCTTGTTTATTAATCTCTTGCAAACCTGCCCTTGAAGAATGAAAGATTTTCTCTTTATATTTTACAATCGAATTTGGATATATATAGTTGTCAGGTTTTGTATAAAGAGATATACCTTTTTGAGTATTCAAATCATAGTAAATAATCCAGGCCCCTGACATTCCTCCTTCGTTTATAACATACCACAAATCGTTCCCATCTTTGAACAAGCTATACCGGGTGAGGATATACTCATAATCAAACTCAATATAAGAGAGGGTCAAGGAGGGTTTAATAGTTAAGGCTGCAACATAGCCGATGCCGCTGAGCAAAAAGGTATTACCCTCTCGTATTATGGAGTAGAATGTAGGAATCATTGTCTTTGTGCTGTCTAAATACCTTTGCAAGTAATCTTCGTGTATTTCATTTTTTTCTAAACTTTTTTCAAGCATTTCTTTATAGTTACTCACAGGTAAGCTATCTATCATTTTTAATTCATTATTTTTTAAATCTATAAATAGCATTCCTTTAGGTTTCGGTCCGCGTTTAAATGCACCTAAAGGGGCGGAGGAATCGGATTGTTTTTGTTCTTCCGGATAATCATACAGTGAAATAACTAAATATTCATCGTCTAGATATACATCGATAAAGAAATCGTTTGGTTGATATTCATAAGGAAAAATATCGCAAAAATCCTTTATCTGATCGCCCATTTTAATTGTGATTTTTCTGTTATTAAAAAAAAGTAAATAGTCTTTATTATGTCTGATATCATAAAACGAATCAGAGATAAATTGTTCGGTATCAATTGTTTTGGTAGTAACTAGTAAATTTATAGGCTTAATATCTGCTTGCGCGATTAAGGGAAAACACATTACTAAGTGACATAATATAGTCAGAATTATCTTTTTCATTACTCTACCATTAAATACGATTGATAAACACTTTGATTATACTTGTTATACTATTTTGTGCAAATACTTTAGTGTCACCATATTTACAGATAAATTCACTGTTGTAATTTTATGTATTTTCTTTCTTGATTACTATTGACAATAGAATTGCTTGCCATAGAATTTAAAGCGGAAATTATAAAGCTATGCGAGCCCGCGTTACTAGAATATTCTTTATCCTCCTTTTTTTTATAAGCACTAGCTTTTTTATCACCTGCAGTACGGAGCCGGTCAGACCAGAACAGGTAGTGCAGGGAGAATACGCTTATGCGGTCTCATATCTGGATTGGCTGGTAAAAGAACATCTTGTAAAGAATAAAATACCCGGCTGCGCGGTG
>Ga0315549_1004027_pt1 | contig 12647 bp, 9 predicted proteins | sample SalMarSW160200MG_FD_203101 | JGI IMG/M metagenome (GOLD analysis project Ga0315549, IMG submission 203101) | Salt marsh sediment microbial communities from the Plum Island Ecosystem LTER, Massachusetts, United States - Salt Marsh Sediment SW1601-200 ... | reverse complement strand
GCGGCTTTGAGTTGCGAGTGTTTTATACGAACTAGGACCTCGTTAGCATCTTCCAGTGGGAATTCTTCTGTTGTCGGTTCGATGCCAATCTCAGCGGCGATGGGCAGGAATTCCTCAGCGTCGGCCTTGGTGACATTAGCGACGCTCTTGATTTCTTTTTCCAGCCAGAGATACTTTGCATAATCCAGCGGCGGCACCGGCGTCTCTTTGCGTATCGCGTTGATAACCAATCGTCCGCCGTTTTGCAGGACTGCAAGAGCGTCACGGATACATTCACCGACAGGCGTAAAATCAAGGGCCTTATCTAATAGAGCAGGGGGCTTATCGCCGCTTTTTCCGGTCCAGTCGGCGCCGAGGCTCTTTGCCAAATCTATATGCTCCTGCGTCTTTGTAAATACATATACAGGGCTGTTCGGGAACCTGTGTTTGATTACGCGAATCAGGATATGCGCACAGGCCCCGAAGCCGTACATACCCACCACCTGGCCGTCGCTAATATCGGTAAGGCGCAGTGCGCGATAGCCAACCACTCCCGCGCACAAAAGCGGTGCGGCCTGTAAATCCGAAAAGCCATCGGGCAGTTTATACGCAAAATCCTGTCCGATTACCATATACTCTGCATAACCGCCATCGGCGTCTTTACCCGTCCACCGGGCAGTTTCGCACAGGTTCTCATTTCCTCTCTTACAGAAATCACATTTGCCGCAGCTCGAATACAGCCACGTTACGCCGACCCTGTCACCAATTTCGAATTTTTTGGTGTTGCTTCCTTTTTCAGCGACAATACCAACGACCTGATGGCCGGGCACGACGGGGCTTTTACCGGTTTCGAGGCGGCCTTCAGCTTCATCGAGGTCGGTATGACACGCGCCGCATACAGTTATCTTAATCAGAATTTCATTGGCTGTGGGTTTGGGAACTGGTATGTCATCCAAATAAAGCGGCCTTTCTTCTATTGGCGCCGGTTTACTGAGAAGCATTGCCTTCATTGCCGATTTCCCTTTTTAGCTGTTCTTCGAAGACCCTGTAATCCGCCTCGGTAAAAAGACAGAACACGACTTTTTCAAGACTGGTTTTTCCTTTTAGATAATTTATTACCGTGCTGAGCATAATCTCGGCACATCGCCTGATTGGGAATCCGAATATGCCTGTGCTTATAGCCGGGAAGGAGATGCTTTTAATTTCATCGTACTCGGTCAGTTTCAGGGAATTGAGCGTTGCATTTGCCAGCTTGTTGTCCTCATCCCCCTCGCCCATCCGAGGCCCGACGGCATGGATAACGTATTTGGCCTTTAGATTTCCAGCGGTTGTCTTGACTGCTCCTCCGACGAATGTCTCTCCAATCCTGTTACATTCCTTTTGTATTTGGGGTCCTCCTTTTGTGCGTATAGCCCCCGCGACTCCGCCTCCCAGAATCAATTGGCGGTTAGACGCATTTACAATCGCTTCGGTATCCTGCTCTGTAATGTCCCCCCGGACGAGTTCGAGTATCGAATTGCCGACTTTAACCTGCACCGCCGCCCTTTCATCGAAGTCTTACTTACAAAATATCACGGACCCCCACCACTGGTCAATTGTATAATTACCCGACAGCTACCATGGACCGATTCCAAAGAGCCTATGGATACCGACCAACTGCCGATAGCCTTAAATTCTCCGAATTGTACAAAGTAGATACGGGGCACTTTTTCCTTGATTATTGTTGGGTTGTTATTAAAATTACAGGCTGGTATTTGGTTGGTTATAGGTATGTTTATTTAACACAATTAAGGAATCGATAATGACTGCGAAAAAACTCTTCGACAAACTCAGTACTAAGTGCGTTAAAGCGGCCATTTTGGCTTCATTCGTTGTTTTGTTCTTCTGTGGTTGTGCTCCTGAGACTGAGGTCGTCCTCAAACCTGTCGAGGGTCAGGTCTCTACCTACAAGGCTGTTGATTTATACCGAAAGGACTATCTTTTCGACCAGCCGAGCGGCGACAAACAAACCATCAAAAATACCGAAATGAGTACTGAAGTCACCTATGACCAGGTTACTAAGGGCATTGACACTGAGGGGAACGTTACCGCCGATATTACCATAAAGAGCCTGAAGTATCTAAACAGCGATTCCGAAGGCATGAATATTGATTATGACAGCTCCAGGGATACCGATGCCCGCAGCGCTTTCGCCAGGTTAATCGGCCAGACCTATACAATTAAAATATCTCCGTCCTTTGAGGTCCTCGAAATCTCCAATGTCGAGTCCGCACGCGATGCTATAGAAGGCGGTCGTGAAAGTCGCTTCGCTGAAGGATTTGTTAGTGACAAGAGCATTCAGCGACGCCACGAAGTTTTCTCGCTGCCTGATAAGGACAAGAAAACACTAAAGGTCGGAGACTCATGGTCTCGAATCATACCATCACCGGCGGGAGTACTGATACCGAAAAACTATGAAAAAATCTATACTGTCGAAAAAATCACCGGCAGCGGACTGACTCTGATTAAAATGAACGCAACGCCAACATCAAAGAAGCTCGAAACTCAATCAAAGCAGTCCGATGCCCTTGAAATGTTTAGAAACTTTTTTGACAGCGAGGATGATTTCACCGGCCGACTGCTGATTAATACCGAAACCGGTAAAGTATACGAATATAATGAAAGCCTCAAGAGTAAGTATACTGCCGCTGAGTTTCCCAGAGGCGAGCCTAAACCGGAACAGCCGGACGTTTTGAATTTGTCTTTCACTGAGATACACAGCATCGGGCTGGTTGACTGAGAGGTTGATTGGTTAATTGAGGTGCGTTGCTCCAACCAATCCTGATGAACATCAGGGTCGGCAGAGCGATTAACAAGTTGACCGAGACAGGCGGCGGTGGGATTCGAACCCACGAATATCGGTTTTGCAAACCGACGCCTTAGGCCACTTGGCTACGCCGCCAAAAACCCGCAGTTTACACGTCGGCAGCGACATTTTCAACCAAATTCTTGGCTTTGGCCGTTTGGTGCCAGTACCGGCCTGGGCCAGCCAAAATACCGTTAAAAGACCTTTTTATCGGAATATTATGCCTGCGATTGTCGGCTGTGCTTTGGGGGAGTTTTTTGCTCTTTGCTCTCAAGTGCCTTTTTGGTATAATGATATCGTTGAAGGGGGGTTTGGGGTTCCATTTTGGCAGATGTGCTCCGGACGCAATAAAATGCGACAGGAGCCCGTTTTACATTACAAGATGGGAACTTTTGTAGAGCGACCCCTTTGGAGCAGGGCAGAATGACGCATGGTTTTTTAAAATCTTCGCGTACTTATACCTGTCTGGCCGCGCTTTACGGTGTGGTTTTATTCTGTGGTTGCAGTACCGAAAAATATAAGGCTGAGGCCGACCAGCAGACATACGGAATCATCGACCGAGTATGGAAAGACGACTTCGGTCAAAAGGTAAATTATAAAATCAGTGACGTTCAGCCTTGCCCCAATGATGTGACTGTCGAGCCGAATGTTCCTGTTACCGGAATGATTACGCTGCTGCGTGCAGTTGCTCTGGCCACCGCACAGAACCGCGACTATCAGCAGCAGAAAGAACGGCTCTTTCTAACTGCGCTCGACCTTACCGGTGTTATGCACGATTACGAGATGCAGTGGTTCGGTACAATTGACGCATTTTACCTGAAGAACCGCCAGACAGAAGCAGGTGGCAAGGAAAGCACCGAAGAACGGCTGACTCAATCCAGCGGTCTCGGTTTCAACCAGCTTCTTGCCGACGGGACACAAATCGGCGTGGCGATTGCCCTGGATTGGGGGCGATTTCTGACGGGTGACCCGCGTGAGAGTCTCGCGTCGGTTCTTACAGCTACAGTAACAAAGCCGCTTCTTCGCGGTGCCGGTCGAAGAATTGCTCTTGAAAGTCTGACGCAGGCCCAGCGTGAGGTGCTGTACCAGGTTCGCGCTTTCAACAGATATCGAAAGACCTTTGTCGTTTCTGTAGTTGATGATTATTACCGTGTATTGCAGAGACTCGATGAAGTAAAAAACGCCGAAAGCAACTACGAAAGAAGATTTCAGTCCAAGGAAAGACTCCAGATGGAGGCCGAAGCCGGTCGACGAAACAGTTTCGAGGTCGACCAGGCCGTTCAGGACTGGCTGCGTTCAAGAGACAATCTCGTACGGGCGAGCGAGCGATACAAGCAGTCGCTCGATGAGCTCAAGATAACACTTGCGCTGCCGACGGATGCGAACATATATCTCGACCCCAACGCTCTGCAGCAGCTCAGGGCCGCCGAAATTACCGATGTGCCTTACTCAATCGACGAGGCCGTCGATACGGCCATGCTCAACAGGCTCGACTTTGCGACCAGCGCCGACAGGGTCGATGACGCTGTACGCAAGGTCGTAATCGCCGAAGACAACCTCGGTGCCGAATTGAACCTTGTTGCAAGCGCCGACGTCGATTCGACCGGGCGTACCAGATTTGCCCGGCTGCCTGTTCACCTCGGTGATTATGCGCTCGGTCTCGAAGCCGATTTGCCGCTTGACCGCCTGGCCGAGAGGAACGCGTACAGAGAAAGTCTTATCGTGCTCACGCAGACCGAAAGACAATATGATTTGGACAGGGACAATATAGCGCTGGGAGTCAGGCAGGCATACAGGCAGCTTGACGAGGCGGCACAAAGATACATAATTCAGAAAAACAGTCTCGAATTAGCTCAAAAACGAGTGGAAAGTACGAACATGTTGCTTGAGGCCGGCCGGGCAACCACCAGAGACCTGCTCGAATCGCAGGACGCCTTGTTAGAGGCCCAGAACAGCCTGACAGCGGCCCTGGTGGACCACGCAGTAGCCAAGCTGAACTTCTACAGAGACCTCGGCGTACTACAGGTCAGGCCGGACGGTATGTGGCGGGAAAACCAATGAAAGACAAAACAAAAACTGACGAAGTGCCCGAAACTTTACGCAAGCGCCGTATTCGTCGGCTAATTATCTTATTGGTGCTCATGGCTGTGGCCGGCGGCGCTGTTTTCTATTTCCTGTTCGCCAAGGAGAAGCTGTCTATAGGTATTACTGCTGCTGATATGTCCGCATACAACGTACAGCGAGGCGACCTTGTTATAAGTGTGACAGAGTCGGGCGAAATTAAGGCTGTTAATTCGACTGATATTAAGTGCGAAGTGGAAGGCAGGACAACAATCATCAGTATTGTCGATGAAGGTTCTTATATAACTGAGCAGGACGTTGCCGACGGCAAGGTGTTGTGCGAGCTTGACAAATCCGAAATGGAACAGCGTTACAACCAGCAGGTGATTAGCTATTCCAACGCCCAGGCCGACCTTGCCGAGGCGCAGGAGTCGCTGGCTATACAAATCAACCAGAATGAAAGTGATATCCAGGCCAGCGAAATGAAGGCCGAGTTTGCACTAATGGATTTCAAGAAATATCTCGGCGGAGAACTGGCCGGAAGAATAATCGTCGATGTGAACGACATTAATAATCCCAGCCAGCTCATTACAACGGATTTGCTGGATACGCCTGTGACACTGGCTCAGGCGGTCACGGAAGATGTGACGGCAATTGCGAACGACGGCGATGATACAGTCATATCTGAAAATAGTGACCCGCTGGTGTCCAAGGTTTACCCGCCCATCGGCGGCCAGGCGCTTCAGACATTGAAAGAGCTGACCAATGATATTTCTCTGTCACAGAGTCGACTTGAGCGGGCCTCCGATAAACTCGAGTGGACACGAAAGCTCCGAGAAAAGGAATACGTTGCACAAACCGAGCTGCGGGCCGATGAGCTTGAGGTACTGAGCCTCGAGGCACAACTGGAGAAGTCACAAATATCACTGGAATTATTCAGGCTTTATGAGTTTCCCAAAGAGGGCCGCAAACTGCTCGCCGACTTTTTTGAGGCGATACGGGAGCTGGAAAGGACAAAGGCCAGAGCCCGTTCGAGACTGGCCCAGGAACAGGCGAAGCTGAAAAATCGTGAGGCGACGCATGAGCTTCAGAGGACGAATCTGGAAAAGCTCGAAAAACAACTTACCGCCTGCACCATCAGGGCGACGGTGCCGGGACAGGTAGTTTACGGCTCGAGCCTGCTCGACCGCTGGGAAAGACGGAACAATCCGATTAAGGATGGGGCTGACGTCAGGGAAAGACAGGTCATTATTTCCATACCCGACACCACGCAGATGATGGTCGATATAAAGATTAACGAAAACTGGATAAGTCAGGTCGAACAGGGTATGCCGGCGAGAATCACCGCCAGCGCCCTTCCCGACAAAACATTCACCGGAAAAGTCATGAAGAAAGCACCAATAGCAGACCCGGAAAACTGGTTCAGCCCCGACCTGAAGGTCTATTCGACCGAGGTGTCGATAGCTGAAAATGACCCTGAGATAAGAACGGGGATGTCGGCCGACGCCGAGATTATAATCAATCAGCTAAAAGACGTTATCTATGTGCCGATACAGTCCGTGATTACAGTCGAGGACAGGAAAATCTGTTACGTTTCTACCGACAAAGGCCTGCAAAGCAGAGAGGTTGAAGTGGGCGCTTTCAATACCGACTTCGTTGAGATAAAAAGCGGCCTTGATGTTGGTGATAAGGTTCTGCTTAATCCGCCGCGTGCCGAAAGTCTCCCTGCCGGTGGGACTGAATCGAGAGCAAAGAAAAGAGAGCAACGGGCCGATACGGAAACTGAAAAACCGCAGACCGACGCAGAAGAGAAGGACGAGCAGCAAAGTAAAGAAACGCCCGATGAATTTGAGCTTACCGATGAAAGAATAGAACAGATTATGCAGGGGATGAGCCAGTTCGACCCTCAAAAATACGAGAAGTTTAATAAACTAAGACAAGAAGACCCTGAAAAATTCAAGGAAGAGCTCCGAAAAGAGATGCAGCGGTTTATGAAACAAATGAAGGAGCAGGGGGGACCGGCGAATATGCCGAACCAGCGCCCGCGTCATGGGACAAGGCCGGGGGATTAAAAGCGTAAAGACGATAAGCTGATTTAATTTCTTGGATTTATTGGAATCATTCTTGTGGACGTTGTTAAGATTGAAAACCTCAGCAAGACCTATCAGATGGGTCAGACCCGGCTTCGTGCCCTGAAAGAAGTTGACCTTGCCGTCAGCCGGGGCCAGTATCTGGCGATAATGGGGCCCAGCGGATCGGGCAAATCGACGCTTCTAAATCTTCTCGGCTGCCTGGACAGGCCGAGCAGCGGAAGATACTACCTTGGGGGCAGCGACGTTTCCGGTATGGACGATACCGAGCTATCGCAGATACGCGGCAAGAGAATAGGTTTTATATTCCAGTCATACAATCTTATCGCCCAGCTCAACGTCCTCGAAAATATCGAGCTGCCGATGTTTTACCAGGGTGTCTCGGCGATTGAGAGCAGCCGTCGTGCCCGGGAACTTGTGGAGATGGTCGGTCTGGGAGATAGAATGAAGCACAGGCCGTGGGAGCTGAGCGGCGGCCAGCAGCAGAGAGTGGCAATCGCGCGTGCCCTTGCCAATGACCCGGTTATACTTTTGGCGGACGAACCCACAGGAAATCTTGACTCGGCAAGCGGTGCGGAGATTCTTGGCATTCTCGAAACTTTACATAACCAGCAGAAAACAATTATTGTCGTTACGCACGATACTGCCATCGCCCAGCGTGCACAACGTACTATTCATCTGCTCGACGGCCGGATAGAGCGCGACGAGGTTAATTAGACTATGAACATCCTGGCGATAAAAGGAACAGTAAAGCTCGGTCTGAAAAGTTTGTGGATGCACAAACTTCGTTCGACGCTAACCACTCTGGGTATCGTCTTCGGCGTTTGTTCTGTTATCGCTATGCTCGCCATCGGCGAAGGCGCCAGCCGAGAGGCGCAGGCGGCAATCGCCCGGCTCGGCAGCACTAATCTGATTATTGAAACCGTCCAGCCCCAGCAGACCCAGACTTCGACCGAGCAAACGGTAAACAGATACGGCCTGACTTATGACGATGCCGAGTCTATTCGCAATACATTTGCGCACCTCGAGGTTACCGTCCCTATTCGCGAGATACCTTCACAGGCCCGTTATTTGACCCGCAAGACGGCGGTAAAGGTCATCGGCACCGTGCCGTGGTACAATGAGGTTGCGCCGGTGAGGTTGCTGCGGGGACGCTTCCTCAGCAGCACCGACCTGCACCGAAATTTGTCCGTATGCGTAATAGACGAACAGCTCGTCGATAAACTTTTTGCATTCGAAGACCCGATTGGAAAACTTTTGAAAATTGCCGACAGCGTCTATGAAGTGGTCGGCGTCAGCGCCGAAAGTATGGGCGATACGCTCACCGCGGGCACGCAGAAGGGTATCGCCGCGGCTCTGTCCAGCGGCGTCGCGGGTAATGTTTATATGCCGCTTACTACGGCAAAGACCCGCTTCAGCGAGATGACCGGAAGTTTCGGCGGCAACACCAGGAACATGGAAATAGTCGAGTTGCAGAAGATAATCGTCAAGGTCAACAGTAACGAAGAAGTTCTGCCCACCCATGCCTTACTGGACGGTCTGTTGAAAAGGATTCATAATAACAAGCAGGACTATCATATAGAAGTACCGCTCGAATTGCTCGAGGAGGCCGCCCGGCAGACGCGCATCTTCAGTATAGTACTCGGTTCAATCGCTGCCATTTCACTGTTGGTCGGCGGTATCGGGATTATGAATATTATGCTCGCTACCGTCTCTGAGCGAACGCGCGAGATAGGTATCCGCCGGGCCCTCGGCGCAAAAAAGACCGACATAATCTTCCAGTTCCTCGCCGAGACCCTGCTGCTGACTCTGGCCGGCGGATTACTCGGTGTTTTACTGGGTTCGGTCATACCTTATGTCGTAACGAAATTCAGTGATGTTGAGACGGTAATAACCGGCCTTTCCCTGATTTTGGCCTTCGGCATCAGCGCCTTGATAGGTGTTACATTCGGCATGTACCCCGCCTGGCACGCCGCCAACATGAACCCTATCGAATCACTCCGCCACGAATAATCTTCATCGCAGTCGTATGGCTGTTGACGTAATCCCTTCAACCAAATAGAATCTGGCCTGAGTTATCGAGTAACAAGTATCGAGAATCGAGTATGATTAACGTCAATGAAAACTACTTAAAGCTCCAGGCCGGTTATCTCTTTCCGGAAATCGGAAGGCGTATCAGGGCCTTTGTCGCAGAGAACCCGAAGGCGGACATAATAAGGATGGGTATCGGCGATGTCACTCAGCCGCTCGCCCCGGCCATTGTAGAAGCGATGCACAAGGCCGCCGATGAAATGGCCAATATCGAGACCTTCAGGGGTTATGACGACGGCGGAATCGGATATGAGTTTCTAAGACAGGCTGTTCTTGATAATGACTATAAAGCTCGTGGCGTTGACCTCGACCTCGACGAGATTTTCGTAAGCGACGGCGCAAAATGTGACATAGCGAACATGCAGGAAGTCTTCGGCCTCGACAATATCGTTGCCGTCGCCGACCCGGTCTATCCCGTTTATGTTGACACTAACGTAATGGCGGGGCGTACCGGACAGGCAGCACAGCAGGGCGGGTACGAGCGAATTGTCTATATGACCTGCACCGAAGAGAACGATTTTATTCCTGAACCGCCCGACGAACCGGTCGATATGATTTACCTGTGCTTTCCTAATAATCCAACCGGCGCCGTCGCAACAAAAGAGCAGTTGCAAAAATGGGTCGATTACGCCCGTGAGAATAAAGCGGTCATACTTTATGACTCCGCATACGAAGCCTATATCAGCGACAATCGGATTCCTCACAGCATCTACGAGATAGACGGCGCCAAAGAGGTTGCCATAGAATTTCGCAGTTTTTCCAAGACCGCGGGCTTCACCGGCGTAAGGTGCGCCTATTCTGTTGTACCGAAAACCCTCAATGCTTATAAATCCGACGGCTCAGCCGTTGACATAAGACCACTGTGGTCTCGACGCCACTGCACCAAGTTCAACGGGGTTTCTTATGTCACGCAGCGGGCCGCCGAGGCTGTGTACAGCGAGCAGGGCAAAGAGCAGGTCCGCGACACGATAAAAATCTATATGGAGAGCGCGGCCAGGATTCGTGAAGGACTCATCAGGCTCGGTTACATTGTTTACGGCGGAATCAACGCACCGTATGTCTGGCTCAAAACTCCTGACCAAATGAGTTCATGGGACTTCTTCGACTATTTGCTCAAAGAGGCAAACATCGTTGGTACGCCCGGCTCGGGCTTCGGCGCAGCAGGCGAAGGCTACTTCAGACTGACTGCTTTCGCCTTGCCGGAGAATGTAAAAAAAGCAATGGAACGCTTCGCTGAAATCTAATCTGCAAAATGTCATCGCCAGTCACCGCATATATCGGCCTTGGAACAAATCTCGGAAACAAACAGGAAAATATACGACTGGCCTGCGATAAGCTTGGCCAGCTTCCGGATACAAAAATTACTGCGGTCTCATCGGTAATAGAAACCGATCCATTAGGTCCGGTCGAACAGCCGAAATTCCTAAACGCAGTCGCTGAAATTCAAACCGGACTGAATCCTAGCGAACTTCTTGCCAAATTACTCGAAATCGAAACAGAGCTGGGCAGAGACAGAAAACAAAAATGGGGCCCGCGAACCATCGACCTCGACCTGCTCCTGTACGACGAGGAAATTATTAATAGTAAAGATTTAACCGTTCCGCACAGTCAGATGCACCTGCGTTCCTTTGTCCTTAAAGGTCTGTGCGAATCGAACCCCAATCTCGTACATCCCGTAATTGGGGTAACGGTTAGTGAATTGGCGGCTCGACTCAACGGCGGCGATTTTATTCTGAACCCGCAACGGCCTCAGCTTGTTTCAATCGCGGGCTTAATAGGCGTCGGCAAAACGACACTGGCAACTAAATTGTCAAAACGGCTTAATGCTGAACTGCTGCTCGAACCTTACGACACCAATCCGTTTTTGCCTAAGGTTTATGCAGGCCGACAGGACCTGGCACTGCACAGCCAATTATATTTTCTGCTCAATCGCGTCGAACAACTTAACCCGGCCAGTTTTATAGCCGGACAACTAATCTTTACGGATTACGTTTTTGAAAAAGACCTGATTTACGCAAGGCAATTGCTCGACGCGGACCAGGTCAGCGTTTATGAAGAGCTCTATCCGCTCTGTCCTGTGAATGTCACAAAGCCGGTACTCGTAATTTATCTGTACGATACTGCTGAAAACTGTCTCGACCGGATACATCACAGGAATCGGATTTATGAGCAAAAAATCGACACGCAGTTTCTAACCCGGCTTGATGCCGCCTACGAGCAGCTTTTTGCTGAATGGACTATCTGTCCGGTTATCAGAATATCGAAATCCGAATTTGACTGCACCCGCCCGGACGATATAGACTATTTAATAACACAAATTACCGCGTATTGCGCTTGTGAGACTACCAACGAGTGACGATGGAAATTGCCAAAACAATCGAATTAACAAAAAAATTCGTCGCTGCCGCTCGTAAGCGGGACAAAACCATTGGTCTTGTCCCCACGATGGGCGCTCTGCACATCGGCCATATTTCGCTCATCCGGGCCGCGCGCAGACAGACCGATTACGTCGTCGTCAGTATTTTTGTAAATCCGACACAGTTCGGACCGGCTGAGGATTTTGATAAATACCCGCGACCTTTCGATGAAGACCTGCAAATCTGCCGCGAGCAGGGCGTTGACCTCGTCTTCGCTCCCGACGCAAAAGAAATGTATCCGACGAAAAACATTACATGGGTCAACGTTGAAAAACTGACCGAAACACTGTGCGGCCGAACCCGTCCGGGCCATTTCCGAGGCGTTACTACAGTCTGCGCAAAACTTTTTAATATCGTCCGGCCGGACGTTGCTTTCTTCGGTCAGAAGGATGCTCAGCAGGCAGTGGTAATCAAACGAATGGTCACCGACCTCAATATGCCACTGAAAATACAGGTCTGTCCGACTGTCCGCGAAGAAGACGGCCTGGCCGTCAGCAGCAGAAACAAATACCTCAGCGAATCAGAACGAAAAGACGCATCGTTGCTTTATAAGTCACTGCAAAAAGCGAAACAGCTTATCGGAACCGGCGTCACCAATCCCGAGCAGATAATCGCACAGATGAGAAAAATCCTCGCACAATCGACCCTGCTCGAAACTGAATATATTGAAATAGTCGAACCCGAAACGCTTGAACCTCTAAATCCCGTAAAAGGCCCCGCTCTTATTGCCCTGGCGGTCCGTTGCGGTTCAGTCAGGCTTATTGACAACATTCTGGTGGACGCCACCTCAGATTAGACTATAATACTTGTTTTTACCTGACGTGTCCTTTTGAAGAGATAAAATCAGATGTTTCTGAAACTGCTCAAAAGCAAGATACACCGAGCCAAAGTCACCGCCGCTAAACTCGACTACCCCGGTAGTATAGAAATAGACGCCGAGCTGATGGCCGCCTGCAATCTACAGCCGTATGAATCTGTGCTGGTCGCCGACCTCAATAACGGAAACCGCCTCGAGACGTATGTCGTACCCGCCCAGACCGGCTCACGCCAAATCGTTATCCTCGGCGCCGCTGCACGCCTTATCAATCCCGGCGACCGCATCATCGTACTCAACTTCGCATATTGCACCCCCGAGGAAGCAAAAAAACATAAAGTAAAAGTAAT
>Ga0315549_1004025_pt1 | contig 12651 bp, 9 predicted proteins | sample SalMarSW160200MG_FD_203101 | JGI IMG/M metagenome (GOLD analysis project Ga0315549, IMG submission 203101) | Salt marsh sediment microbial communities from the Plum Island Ecosystem LTER, Massachusetts, United States - Salt Marsh Sediment SW1601-200 ... | reverse complement strand
TACATATTATAAATTAGAAAGAGTTATAGGTAAACATATTTATCACGGGAAGGAAAACTTTATTGCAAATATTTCCCCCTCTCCTTTTTCCGACGATTTTTGTGCTTTCTTTGTTTTTCTTCGGCTCATGAATAACAGAAACCTTAAGGTTAAATTTTCTCCGGAAACAGCACCTTCTCCTTTCCTTATATACGTCTCAAAAGATAAAATTCGCAGGATTGTTGTAAAGCCTAAGAAAAGTGAAATCAGAAAAGCAATCTCGGAAGTTTCAAACTGGCTTACGACTCTTTGCCTGGAAGAAAACAGAAGCAGATTCTTAGTTTTAACCTCTTCTATGGGAGTAGAAAAGAATACGCTTGAAAATTGGCTTGAGGAACTTAGAAAATTAGAGGAAAGTAAAGTTCAAAAGGTTTGGGGAAAATATTTAATTGACGGTTTCGTAGCTTCTCTTGATACTTCCTTGATTCAAAAAGTACAAAAACTTTTCCCGGAAAGCGCTATTATAGAATGAAAACGAGACTAACGCAGTGGATCATCCTGGGTCTTCTTATCCTGATGATTTTCCATCCTGTGTTTTATTTCAAGAAAAGAGTTTCCCCTTATGGAATTTCATTGATCGATAAGAGTGAGTCAATGAATCATGCGAAAAAAATAGAAATCAAATCGCCTTTCACTCTAAAAGATCTTTACTTCGGGGAAAAAGAAAACGGAACAGATATTGGAAAGGCTATACTTACGGCGGTGAAAACATACGCAGATGCGAGCTTTATAATTCTATACTCAGATGGATCCAATACTAAAGGCGAAAATCCAATCAAAGTGGCAAGTAAACTTGGAATACCGGTCTATTTTGTCTTTCCTGAGCTTACAGCGGAAACCAACAAAGGTTTTATTTCGGTTTACGGACCCAGTTCGGTGGTAGAGGGAGACTCCGTTAAACTTACTGTATACTATAAAACTCCTAACACAGCTATGCTTGAAATGAATTACAAAAATCAAACTACAAGAAAAAAAGTCATAAAGGAAGGTATATTGGACTTTTCTTTATTACCTTCCATAGGAAAAAACAACATACAATTAAATCTTCTAATAGAAAATGACACGGCAGATAGGACTAACTGGGCACTTGACGTTAAGAAAAAACGTAGACTCCTAATTATAAGTGAGATTCCAAATTGGAATTACAAATTTATAAAACGCTATTTTGAAGATAAAGGATGGAATACCAACAATTACGAAAGAGATACCATTGATTATCAAAATTTCCAGGATTTCGATATGCTCTGTCTCTTAGACAATCCGGATAAGTATAAAGAAAATATTGGCAATTATCTGAAAGAAGGAGGAAATATACTTATGGTCAGTTCTGCATCCTCAAGTTTGAATTTTCTACCGGTTATTGCTTCTACCGTAAGTAAATATTCGGGGAAACTGCCCGAAAGCTATTATTTGAAAGCAGGTGGGATAAAGAGGAACAGTAGCGCACTTGAAATTGATGGGGAAATAGTAGGATATTCAATGCCCTTTGGAGAAGGAACCGTTATTCAATTTACCTATCTTGAACTATGGAAATTAGCTCTCTCAGCGGAAAAGCTATATCCGGAAAATTTGTTTGAGAAATTAATGGGCGATTTGTTAAGAGAGCTAACACCGGATGAGATACGTATATCTTATTCCAAAAAATTGCTCGAAGGTGAAGATTTCATTCTACGATTCAACGAACAGAAAAAATCCGTTAAAACTTTCTTCTGGGACGGACAAAAATTGCCAATCACAGAAGATTATATTACGATCAGAGAACCACTTTCAGGTTTACATCATTTTAAAATCGAATTACCATCTAACAGTATCGAAGGCTCCGTTATGATTGTGGGCAAGCCGGGGGATAAAATGGGAATAGATACTCTTATGCTTTCAGGTATCGGGGATGTTAGCGGAGGCGGGAAGTGGAGTAGCTCACTGGTAAAAGAAAACCCGAATGTTAAAGAAAGGGAAATATGGATAAACCTTCGCCACAACTGGTTCTTTATTAGTTTATTACTATTACTTTTATTCCTTGATTGGTTTCTCTGGATGAGAACCAAATGAAAAATTAAATATCAAAATGGAAAATTACAAATCAAAGTCCGAAAATCACTGCCCGCTTACCGCTTTCCGCAAACCGCTTCACATTACCTCTCCTCAAATTTTTTATTTACATTTTTATTTGTCATTTTGCTTTTTAATTTTTAATATTTTATTTATATTAAGGCAGGATTAACAAGATTTACAGGATTTTTTTTAAACTTCCTAACTTCCCAACCTCCTAACATTCTAATAATAATATGGCTCTTCTCCCAAATGAGTGGGTAAAAATCAAGCCGTAAAAAGATATAAGTTGTTTAACCACAGTAGATTACATCTTGACAGATGGTATTAAAAACCTATACTTTTTTTACTATGAATAAAAAGAATAAAAAACGACTTCCAGATGCCTATCGATTTAAGGGATTTATACAAAGAAGAGCTTATGGATTAAGGGATTAGGAATACCTCCGATTAAAAGTACTTACTTGTATGTTGCCCGAAATTGCCCTAAATTTACCCACTTGAAAAGGAGAAGACCCAATAATATTAATAACGAATAACACGAATTTTTTTGCTTTGCTTTGTTTTGTTACCAAAATACTATTTTTATTTCTTCAACTTCTTTAAAGTGTTCATCGCGAGTTACTAAAGTTAAATTATATTGCTTAGTTATAGCCGCTAACCAAATATCATTTTCTGGTATTGGAGTACCTTTATGTCTTAAGTTTCTCTTGATTTTACCATATTCTATCGCAGTAGAAGCCTTGACTCCCAAGATAACACTTTCAGCAGCAAATTCCTCTATTCGAGCAATATTTTCTTCAATTCGAGAAGAGCTAAGTGCTCCATAATAAAGTTCACCTAAAACGATACTCGGCAGAAAAATCTCTTGAGCTTCCTTTAGATTCTTTTGGACCGACGTATCCCCTGCAAATAAGGCTATAACTATATTTGTGTCCAGAATGAAATTACCATTCATTCAAATCAACCTTCTCGCACCCCTCCGCTATAGCACGTTTCATAGAATCTAAGTCATTCTTCTCTATTGCACCTGAAAAATGAAGTAATTTTCGTCCGGGAATACCAGTTGTTTTATTTTGGGTTAAAGCACCCACAAATTCAAGAACTCTTTCCTGCTCTTCAGCAGCTAATAATTCAAGCTTTTCAAGTATTTCTTTCTTAATCGATGATTTCATCATAGGACGCCTCCTTAATGATAAAGTTACGATAAAAACGTCCAAAAGTCAAGGATTACCTCAACCCCACCCCTTGCCACTTTTAAAAGGAGATGGTCCTTTCTATCTTTAAAAATTGAAATAATATCAGAACATCTTGCCCAAATCGCATTATTCCTTATATTTTATATCAATGCGAAAAGAATTGAAATATCCAAAGGCTATTAAAAATTGGCCGGAAGATGAAAGACCGCGCGAAAAACTATTTAGATATGGAGAACATACCTTAAGTAACACAGAATTATTGGCAATACTATTGCGCACCGGGGTAAAAGGCGAAAGTGCAATTGATTTGGCAAGACAAATCTTACAAAAATTTAAAACTTTCCGTAATATGAGCCATACTGATTTTAGGGACTGGAAGGAATTTAAAGGGGTAGGCAAAGCGAAGATTGCTCAACTTAAAGCAGCTATTGAAATCGCACGGCGCTATAACGATCAAGAAGGAACACAGAAGAAAAAAGCAATCAAATGCACAGAAGATATAGTTAAATTATTTAAACCAAGGATGAGGGATCTGAAAGTAGAAATCGTTAAGATTGTTTTGTGTGATGCAAATAATAGGATTATCGAAACTGTTGATATAACACAAGGAACGCCCACAGAGTCTTATCCGATAATAAGAAAAATAATATCCAAAGCATTGCAAAGCTTTGCTTCGGGAATCATTTGTATTCACAATCATCCTTTCGGAGAGCCAACACCAAGTAGAGAAGATGAAAGGTTTACATCGGACTTAAAAGAAGCTGGTAAAATAATGAAAATAAAACTTCTCGACCATATTATCTTCGGAGAAGAGAGCTTTTATAGTTTTGATAAAGGGACGTCAAAGAAATATTAGAAAATATGTTAAGCGAAAACCTATCAGAGAATCAAACGCGCAAGAAAATAATTGACGGACTTTTAGAAACAGCCGGCTGGCAATTAAAAGACCGTTCAAAAATAATTGAAGAATTCGAAATTGCAGGTACTGGAGCTTCTGGTTCTCGGCTTGCTCAAAAAACTCCCGAATTTAATCCTTCAGGTTTTTCCGATTATCTTTTGCTTGATAGAGCGCAAGACCCATTAGCAATCATTGAAGCAAAACGGACCTCCCGTGATCCTGTGGTAGGTATACAACAGGCTGAAGACTATGCTGATGGCATAAAGGAAAAAACCGGTATTGACCCACTTATTTTTCTTACAAATGGATATGAAATATGGTTTTGGAATAGGCAACGTTTCGCTCCTGCTATGGTTCACGGTTTCTTTACAAGGGAAGACCTCGAACGTATCCGACATCAAAACAAATTCAGGAAAGATTTATACTCAATCCCCATAAAATCTACGATTGTTGATAGAGATTATCAAATAGAGGCAATAAAACGTGTCTTTGCTGGGCTTATTAAAAATAGAAGAAAATTCCTTTTAGTAATGGCAACCGGAACAGGGAAGACAAGAATCTCAATGGCTTTAATTGATATACTTCTGCGTGCTGGTTGGGCTCAAAGAGTTCTTTTTTTAGTAGACAGAAGCGCCTTGGCGGACCAAGCTTTTGTAGATGGATTTAAGCAGCATCTACCGGATGAATCTCGTTGTTTTATAAGAACCGGTGAAGTAGATTCGTCAAGCCGTCTTTTTGTTGCTACAATACAGACAATGATGGAGTGCTTTCATAAGCTATCCCCTGGTTTCTTTGATATTATAATTTCTGATGAATGTCACCGTTCTATATATAATAAATGGAAAGATGTTTTAAGTTATTTTCATGCTATTCAGATAGGGCTTACCGCGACACCTTCCGATTATATAGAAAGAGACACATTTAAATTTTTTGGATGCGAAGAGAATATTCCTACTTTTAACTATGATTATGATAGTGCGGTTAAAGATGGTTATTTAGTAGATTTTAGACCTCCCTATGCTGCACAAACAAACTTCCAGATAATGGGTGTTAAAGGTAACGAATTGCCGCCAAGTATACAAAAGAAACTTGTGGAAGATGGTTTGACACTGGAAGATATAGATTTTGAAGGTACAGATTTAGAAAAGAAAGTTACTAATGTTGGAACCAATGAATCGTTAGTCAGAGAATTTATGGATGTTTGCATTAAGGATGATTCGGGTGTGCTGCCAGGTAAATCTATTGTCTTTGCCATTTCACATAAACATGCTAAGAGGCTTTGGGAAATTTTCAATCAGTTTTATCCGGAATATAAAGGACGTTTGGTAGAAATAATTGATTCGAAAATGGAAAGACCACTTAAACTTATAAACAAATTTAAAAAGGAGAATTTTCCAAGAATTGCAATATCTATAGATATGTTGGATACAGGTATAGATATACGTGAGGTTGTCAACCTTGTTTTCGCCAAACCCGTGTTTAGTAAAATAAAGTTTTGGCAGATGATTGGTCGAGGAACGCGTACTCTTGAAAAAAATGCTTCATTAAAAAAACCGTGGTGTATAAAGAAAGACAGATTTTTAATCATAGACCATTGGAATAATTTCGAATACTTCGGAGAGAAACCTGATGGAGAGGCTCCACCGGTTCAAGATGCTGTTCCAGTTAAAATATTCAAGACACGGTTAATCAAATTAAAGATTTTCAAAGAAAATAAAGATATGCAAAATTTTGAAAGGTCTAAGTCAGACATTATTAATGATATCAAGACCTTGCCGAAGAATTCAATTACAGTAAAAGAAAATATGCGTAATATCGATAAATCGCTTTCCGAACAAGTTTGGAAGTATCTTGACGAGGAATCATTATATTTCTTAGAAAAGATAATGGCTCCTCTTATGCGTTTTAAAAGCGACTTTAACCCTTATCAGGCTCAATTCATACTCAAAACCGAAAATTTGGGACTTGCACTTTTAATGAATGATCGCAAGAAAATAAAAAATATTGAAGAATCAATTCTTGATGATATAAAACGCCTTCCAATAAATTTAAGTTCAGTTAAGAAAAAGGAAAAACATATTAGCCGAGTTTTATCGGAAAATTTTTGGCAGGAACTTACTTACGATAAATGTGAATATCTTAAAGAAAGTCTTAGTGAGATAATGAAACATAAGTTAATCCAGGAAAGAGAGATTGTAAAGTTAGATCTGGATGATCTGATTATAGAAAGGAAATGGATTGAGTTTGGACCAGAGGGCGAAGGCGATTATATAGTAAATTACAGAGAAAAAGTGGAAAAGAGAATTCTGGAATTGGCAGAGAAGCATCCTGTTTTAATAAAGATAAAAAATGATATACCTATCTCAGGGTTAGACTTAAGTGATTTAGAGGAAACGCTTAACAGTCCTGAATTGTATATTAATGAGGATAATTTCCGGAAAACCTTTACGCAGCCGTATGGAACATTCGTCCAGTTTATAAAAAGCATCTTGGGAAAATATAAATTTCCGGATACCAAAGAATTAATCAACGAATCCTTTAATACTTATGTCGTAGAACGCAATAACGGAAACCCACTCTCGGCGGAACAGATAAGATTTTTGCGAACGGTAAGAAATGTCTTTACTCAGAAAAAACACATAGAGTATAATGATTTATTCGAACCGCCGTTTACTCAGTTTGGCATAGATGCGGCGACAAGACTTTTTCCTGAGGAAGAGTTACGGGAAATAGTTGGCATATTTAGCAGTATTAAAGTATGATTACACATATTTTAAACAGGTATAATCATTTATAAATGGGGTATAAAAGCATACAAATTACCCTATTTAATGGGGGTTTAAAATGTTGACTACTTATCCGGAAATAAAAAATAAAATCGATAAACTCTGGGATATATTCTGGTCGGGTGGAATCGCGAATCCTCTTACGGCGATTGAACAGATGTCGTATCTTATTTTCATGAAACGTCTTGAGGATATGGACGACCACGAAAGAAAAACTTCGGAAAGAAGAGGGTTATCCTATGTTTCGATTTTTAAAAAGAAGGAAAATTGCCGTTGGTCTCATTGGATGTATTTCGATGCCGAGACGATGCTTGGGCATGTCAGGGATGTAGTTTTCCCGTTTATCAAGGAATTGAAGGGGGATGGAAATTTTTATTCGGAATCGATGAAAGATGCCGTTTTTCTTATTCCTCGTCCTTCGCTTTTACAGGAAGCAGTAAAAATAATAGATGAGATAAATCTCTCGAGTAAAGGGATAGATTTGCAAGGCGATGTTTACGAATACCTGTTAAGCGAGATTTCTACAGCCGGTAAAAACGGACAGTTCCGAACGCCAAGACACATTATAAGAATGATTATAGAGCTTATTGACCCCAAATTAGGTTATAAGATTTGCGACCCAGCCTGTGGAACTGCCGGCTTTTTATTTAGCGCGTACAATCATATTTTAAAGGAAAATACAGACCCCGAAAATATCGAATATGACGATGAGGGCGTACCGCACAAATTGACCGCGGATAAAATCGTAGATAAAAAACATTGGAAATTATTATGGGAAAAAACTTTTTACGGATATGATTTCGATACAACTATGGTGCGAATTGCTTTAATGAATATGGTGTTACACGGTATCGCTAATCCAAACATTCGTTACTCCGATACACTCTCCAGAAGTTTCAGAGAAAGAAATCTCTATGATATTATCCTTGCGAATCCTCCTTTTAAGGGAAGTGTTGACAAAAGCGACATTGCTGAAGATTTAACCGTTACCGGAAAAAGCAAGAAACCAAAAACAGAACTGTTATTTTTAAATCTTTTTATCAACATGCTTATTCCCGGAGGGAAATGCGGAGTAATTGTTCCCGATGGAGTTCTTTTTGGCTCAAGTAATGCTCATAAGGATGCAAGAAAGATACTGTTAGAAGAATGCGGTCTTGAGGCAATTATCTCTATGCCTTCGGGGGTTTTCAAACCCTATGCGGGTGTCTCAACAGCGGTGCTTATTTTCACTAAAGGCGAAAAGACCGATAAAGTCTGGTTCTATGATATGCAGGCTGATGGGTACTCGCTGGACGACAAACGAACAAAAATGGAACAGGACGATATTCCGGATATTATTAAAAAATGGAAAGCAAGGGACAAAAACAAAGAATCCGAAAAAGGCGAAAAATGGCTATGGGTAGATATCGAAGAAATAAAAAAGAGTGATTATGACCTATCCATCTCACGCTACAAACCGGTTGAGTATGAAGAGATTGTATACGAAAAACCGAAAGTGACAATTGAAAAAATAAAGAGTCTTGAACGTAATATTGTTTCTGAAATAGATTCAATTGAAAAGAGCTTATGAAATGTCAGCCATTACTTGATTTGGCGAAACCGATAAAAGTACCAGGGAAATCGGGACTGTTACCGTATATCGAGATCGGAGATATTGACATCATGACTAAAAAATATATAAAAAAAGAAAAAAAATCAATTGAGGGGTGTAGTATCGCAAAGAATGGTAATATCTTAATTTCTCGGGTCAGACCAACACGTGGCGCTGTGAGTATTGTCGAAGAGAATGAGGCATGCGTTTCTTCAGCCTTCACGGTTTTGGATTCGCTTGATACTACCGTTGCTTTAAACAAATATGTTTTCTATATGTTGGCATATAACAAACAATTCTTTAATTATTTGGGAACACTCGAGAAGGGAACGTCATACCCAAGTTGCAGAGAAAAGGATATTTTGAGCTTTAAAATACCGATATTTAACATTCCATACCAGCGTAAAATGATTTCTATCCTCGAAACCTGCGAATCTACTATACATAAACGCAAAGAAGCCAATCGTCTCACCGACGAATTCCTCAAATCCACATTTTTAGAAATGTTCGGTGATCCGGTAAAGAACACAAACGGATGGCAACTTAATAAACTATCTGAAGTTGGCAGCTTAGATAGAGGAAAGTCTGAACATAGACCTAGAAATGCACCTGAATTATTAGGGGGACCGTATCCTTTGATTCAAACCGGAGATATTGCAAATTCAGATGTATATATTACAGATTATCATCAAACTTACTCTGAATTGGGTTTGAAACAAAGCAAAATGTGGAATGCGAAAACTTTATGTATTACAATAGCGGCGAATATTGCCAGAACAGGTATACTAACATTTGATGCTTGTTTTCCAGATAGTGTTGTTGGTTTTATTTCAAATAAAAAGGTTGAAACCGAATATGTTCATTTTTGGTTTACTTTCTGGCAAACTATATTGGAAGAAAAAGCTCCTAAATCTGCTCAAAGAAATATAAACCTGCGAATATTGAGGAATTTGAATATTTCTGTACCACCTATTAAACTTCAACAACAATTTGCCAATCTTGTCCAGAAAGTCGAAAAACTAAAACAAAAACAGCACGAATCCGAAACGGAATTAAACAATCTTTTCAACTCTCTTATGCGAAAGGCTTTTAGAGGAGAATTATTTTGAGGGGAATCTTTACCAAACTCGATTTTGCTCTCAACAAACCAGTCAAAGAGCAGAAGTCAAAACCTTTACCCAATAGAAATTACCCTAACGATATACTATTAGACGGACAGAGATTAACAGAAGAAGAAAGAAATGTTTAAATGATTATCATGTCATATAATCGCTTGCAATTCAGTAAGATGGGAGGATGAAAAGATGAGAATACGTCGTGTGATTATTCATAATTTTCGCTCGATTAAATATCTTGATTTTAAACCCGAGAAAATTAGTCTTCTTATAGGCGGTAACAACTCAGGTAAAACAAATGTACTTCAAGCACTGGATTTCGTACTTAATCCTTATAAAAACTGGTATGAGGGCATCGTTACCGAGTATGACTTTTACAATAGAAATACTGAAGAAAAAGGAATTTTAAGTGATGGGGCTGAATGTACTGGAATCAATATAGAAATTTGGTTTAGTGATTTTACAAATGGAGAAGAACATCAAAATGATTGGGACTTTTGTATGGAGCATATAAACAACAAGGATGAAATTATCTCTTATGATGAAGAGAGTAATGAAGAAGCAGAGAAGATTTTGCGCATTACTGCCGAATGCCATGCTGATTTGAAACCTTTATTTCATTTTACGAAACCAGATGTAGAAAACCGTTCTTTCACTCGTTCAGATAAAGAAAAAATAGGATTCCATTTTGTACCGGCTTACCGCAATCCCTTGTACGAGCTTTCTTTTTACCATAATTCTTTTCTTTCAAAGTTACTTGAAAGAGAAGAGCTTAAAGAAAAGATTGGAAACATCATTGAAGAAATAGGGCAATCTCAGAAAGAATTATTTGAAGATGAGAAATTCAAAGAAAATTTTGAATCTCTCCAAAAATCAATACAGGACCTTAAGTTAATATCTTCCAAAAAGGAAGGAGCTATGGGATTAGAACCATTGGGAATCAGTGCCCGTCGAACATTACAAAATTTTGGGCTTGTATTTCAACCTATAAATACTGAGAAACCGATACCTTTAAAGAATCAAGGAGTGGGAGCACAGAATGCAATGTTAATTTTAGCGATTCTTCAAACTATTAAAGAAGCAGAGCATGAGAATTTAATACTATCTTTTGAAGAACCAGAACAAAATTTGGAACCTTATTATCAACGATTGCTAGTGAAAAAGATGCTTAAACCTGGGAAAAAGAATTTTCAACTTTTTATTACAAGTTATTCTCCAGAAATCATAAGAAGCTTTAATTTCAATAGTGTTTATCTGGTTCAAAATCAGAAAATCAATCACGAATTAATCAAATTTTCTGATGAAGAAGACGCGTCTCTTGACTGGCGTAAATTTTTATATCGCCTTGAAAAAAGGAATAAAGAAGAAGTAATTGCAGGAATATTAGCTAGGGCTGTTTTGTTAGTAGAAGGCGAAGCGGAAAAAGGTGGTTTACCAGTGTTCTCACAACTGAGCAGTATAGGTTTTGACGATGTAGGGGTTGAACTTATTTGGTGTGAGGGTATTACGGAAATTCCAAAATATATTAAGTATTTTAAACGATTAAATATTCCTGTTATCGCTTTATGTGATAAAGATGAAGAGAGCTGCAATTTGACGCAACGAAATGAAATTGCACAAATGGCAGATTTAACAGTAGTTTGGGGTAGTTATGAGGAGTCTTTATTGAGTTCCTTAACTTTCGCTACCCCTGTGAAATTTGCTGAGGTTTGCAATAAAGAATATGATTTTGGGGAGAATAGAGATATATTTATAAGTAATACCTTTGATGCTGCAAAAACACCTTTTGAATTAAAGAAATTTTACCATAAAGAACAAAAAGAACTTATGGATTGTTCTAATTTAAAAGAACTTCTGAATATTTTGAAGGAAAATGATTTGCTGTATTGTTATCAGAAATTTTTTCTACACAAAAGTCTTGCTAATATCCGTAGATCCCGCCTGGTAGCAAATGAAATATGCAATGGAAATGAGGAAAACATCCCTCCTTCAATTTGTAAACTAATTGCTTTAGTAATTGAATTTTGTGAAGGTAAGATTAATCGAATAAATGGGGACGTGATAAAAATTGATAATTGTAATATAGCTCAAGTAATTAAAGATAATCCTTTAATGTTAGAGATAATAAATGAGTGATTATTCAATTACTGAGGATAAGAAACCGATACTCGAGCTCGTTGAGAATGGATTTGATGGAAAACGTCTGATCATAATTGAGGCCCCTCCGGGTGCCGGAAAGACTTTTCTAAGCGTGTTGTGTGCAAAGAGGCTAATTGATTTAGGAAAAATAAGGGACAATCAAAAGGTCCTTTTGATGACTTTTTCTCGAAATGCTCGAGCGCAACTTAATAAAGAGGCAGAAACTGTATTCGCCTCAGACAGGGAAGAACTAAAGCAGATAGAAATCACAAATTTCCATTCTTTTTTCCAAAAATATGTCTGGGCATATCGTTCCTATCTTAGGTTGCCTTTGGATTTAGAATTAGTCTGGCCAATAAAAAGATATCAACAGATCCGAAATGCTTTACCAGAATTAGCAGGTATACGAGACAATATAATCGATGCCCTATCTTCGTGTTTGGAATTTTTTCCTGCAGAATTTTATCCCCCTATCTCTTTCTTATCCAAAAAGTATAAAAAGTATGTATTACCAGTAAAAGACATTATTTTAAATCTAAATAAGGAGGGATTTATTGCGCATGCTGATTTGGCATATTACTTCTACTTATTATTGAATAAATCTCCTTTTGTACTTGAGACATTAAACGCAAAATATCCATGTATAATTCTCGACGAATATCAAGATTCCTCAGAGTTCCAAGATTTGATTGTGCGGAAGCTTTTGGGAAATAAAAATAAAGGGATCGTATTTACTGATGATATGCAAATGATTCATGCATGGCGGGGAGCTTCTAAAGAGCGCATAAATAATCTCAGAAAGGACTACTCATATTCACATCAGGAATAGATCGGA
>Ga0315549_1004023_pt1 | contig 12652 bp, 4 predicted proteins | sample SalMarSW160200MG_FD_203101 | JGI IMG/M metagenome (GOLD analysis project Ga0315549, IMG submission 203101) | Salt marsh sediment microbial communities from the Plum Island Ecosystem LTER, Massachusetts, United States - Salt Marsh Sediment SW1601-200 ... | reverse complement strand
TGCATAACCCTTGCCAATCTTGTGGAGCGATTATGAGCGGAAAATCCGAAAAGGCCAAGGCCCCTGAAAAGGCCAAGGCTAGGAAAGCGGTGGAAAAGAAGGGGAAGCAGGAAAAGGGAAAACACGTTGTCTTTAGCACAGGCAAGAGGAAAAGGGCGGTAGCCAGGGCAACCACAAAGTCAGGGTCCGGCATTGTGCTGTTCAATTCAAAGCCCGTCGAGTTAGTCCAGAATGAGACCATGAGGCTGTTAGTGCAGGAGCCGCTGCTGCTCGTCGGCGATGCCTGGAAAAAGTTCAACATTCACGTAAAAACGAAAGGCGGGGGGATAATCGGCCAGGCCCAGGCGGCAAGGCAGGCCATAGCGAGGGGGTTGGTGGAGATGCTCGGCGCCGATGCGAAAAAGACCTTCATGGAATACGACAGGAACATGCTTGTTTATGACCCGAGGAGAACAGAGCCGCACAAGCCGCCAAGGTCTTCTCAAGGCCCAAGAAGGTATAAACAAAGAAGCAAGAGGTAAAAAGAAAATAATGAGGTAGTTGATATGGAGTTCGCAAGGATAAAACTGGCAGGCAGGGATTACAGACAGCTTGAGGAGATATGCGACATGATAAAGGGCATAGTCGGCAAGTACGGCATAGCCGTTAGAGGGCCGATGCCTTTGCCCACCAAGAAGCTCAGGGTTACCACCTTGAAGACACCTTGCGGGGACGGCACGGGGCACGGAAACGCAACCTGGGACAAATGGGAGATGAGGATCCACAGGAGGATAATAGACATAGGCACCAATGACAGGGCGCTGAGGCAGGTTGTGAGACTGCCCATACCAGAGGGAATAAAGATAGACATAGAATTCAAAGACTAAACAACATTATTTTATACAATGTTAATTTTATAGTATTTACTGGTAGTGAAATTTATAAATCTTCGTTTTATATTATACACTGCCAATTTAAAACAGGGGAGCAAATTAATAGATTAAAACCAATAACAGCTTAACAATCCCTTGAGGTAAATAGTCTTGAGGTAAACAGGATGGCGAGGCTAAAAGGGACGATCTCCAGTAAAAAGTTGCTGATTCTACTTGCTGTAGTTATGCTGATATCCATCGCGAGCCTTTTCCCCGTTTTCATATTTGCCCTGAGCCCTGTTCTGACCGTGAGGGTTTCTAACATAGAGACCGGCTACAACATAACAGGGGCAAATGTCTCCCTCATAAACTGCTCAAACGGCGTCCTGCTTAACTATTCCTTAACATCGACAGACGGACTGGCCGTATTCCAGGATGTCACGTACGGCCCCTTCAAGATAGAGGTGAACATCTCACTAAACTATTACAACAAGACCGATGATAACAGCAGCTCATGCTATCTTTTAAGCACAGACACCACTATTGATGAAGAGGTTTACAGGATTCCAGAAGCAAGCTTCAATCTTAGGGTCGCGGACTCGTTCAACAACAGACCGGTGCCGAATGCGCAGGTAAAGGTTCTCAGATGGGTAACAAAAGATGAAGTGCTTCAAACGGAAAATTACAGGTGCAGCCCTCCCAGCGGCGTGTGCAAGACGGACGAGAATGGCGAAATCATGCTGATAGTAAGCAGCGAATACCCTGACGTGAATTTCTATTTCAATGCGACGAATGAGAATTACCAGCCCAATGAAACGGGTAGCTATCAGTTTCCCGGTGGAGGTAAAAACAGCGATGTTACAATAAAGGTGAAGGGCTCACAGACGATAGACGGATACGTGAAGGATGCTTACAACACGGACATGGTTATCCCGAACGCCTTTGTTACGTTATGGAACCATTCAAACCCTGGGCAAATGTTCGGTTATGACAATAAATACTTTTACAATGCGACTACGAACAGCCAGGGATATTTCATCATAAACATTCCAAAGGATCTTGTAACCTCGACTGACATGTATGATGTCAACGTAACGGCCGATGGATATTTGGACGCTTACGAGGATAACAGCGGGAATGGCTATTACGGAGGGCAGAGTATTCCAGACCCCCCACCCCTGAAAATGACAGGGGTTCTGAACATAACGGGCAAGGCCATAGACTTGACGAACGGGCAGCCCATTTCGGGGGCCGATGTGAATGTATACAACGTGAGTGAGAACTTCACTTACATCACAACAACCGATTCAAACGGGAACTTTGAGCTCAAAATCAAGAACAACACCGGTTATACATTGTTGGTGAACGCTGCTGGCTATAACGAAAACAATACATACTCAGCACTGACGGGATTGCAGGACTTGGGAAACATAACCTTGTTGGGTAACGCCCATGTGATAGGCACGGCCGTTGACAAATCCAAGGATGTTGGCGGTAACGATATTGCGATAGGAGGAGCGGGCATAACACTTTCCGCGGGTGGAAAGACCTATTCAACTGTAAGCGGTTCGGATGGCAGTTTCTCCATATACGTGAAAAGCCAGGCCACCTATTCCATCAGCGTTACCAAACCAGGTTATTTCACCAACGTTTCGTCTAAGGGAATAGGACTAGACCCGGTCGCAGATGTTGACCTGGGAATAATCGAGCTTGCAGGGGAGCATAGAATATACGGGACTGTGTACGATTACGAGCAGGCGGCCGCTGTGGACGATACGCTTGAGAGCGTAAGTATTTACGTTATCGATGTGACCGCGAATAAAACGTACAAAGCCGACCCAACCGGCACCGATGGTCAATACTCCATAAACATATCAAGTGACTCTCACAACTATTCTCTCAGATTCGAAAAATACGGTTATTTTAACGTTACCAAAGATGGCTTCATAAGCTCTAATTTAGAGAACCCTGAGAACGCTTTGATGTACGGATCTACATATGTAAGAGGCAAGGTGGCGGACGAGTATTCTCCATCACTGGGGAATACCATCCCCCTGGCAGGGGCGGTTATCGAGTTCAGAGACCTTAATACAGCTGAAAAGATGTACGAGAAGAGCACCAACTCTACAGGGGATTTCAAGATTTACATGGGAGTCACGGGGGATTATTACATGCTAGTGAGCAAATCGGGATACACGACAGGGAACTTCAGCAACGACGGCGACGGCTTTTCCGCATTCGACAACCTAACCTTCGATTCCGTTTCCCTTGATTATCTGAGGCTGAGGGGCACCACGCATGTCCAGGGAAACGTGAAAGACGGGTTCAGTGGCATGCCCGTTTACCAGGCTGTTGTCAGCATTTATCTCCATGGCCAAGGAGTCCCCCGCTACTGGAACGATTCGCTTAACGGCATCTATGATCTGTGGGTAGACGGGAATTTAAACTACGACATAGAAGCCGATGCTTATGGCTACCCAAGGAGCAGAGACTCAAGCGGATACTCGGCAAGCATGGTGAAGGACTTCACGCTCACAGCCTGGTTCCATATAGTTCTCGATGATGCGCAGAACGATGAAGGAATACAGAATGCGAGAGTAAGGCTGTATCACTATTACAACCAGACAAGTTTTGGCCCTTACAATATGACGCCAACTACCTATACCGGGAATTTGAGCGTTTATGTTACTGATAACGAGTCGAATCCCATCTCCAACGTGTTGGTAACGGTGGAAAATGCAACCTCCGCATACTCAGGCTATACCGTGTCTGGCTGGGCGAACTTCACAGGACTTCTTGATCTGTACAACATCACAGCAAACGGAACCAGGCTGGGTTATAACTACACCATAACCCAGAATTTCAACGTGATACCCCTTACCGAAAACATCACGTCCACGGGTCTCGGGAGCAACACGCTGAGGGTGCACGTTTACAATTCAACCTCGAACATAACCGGAGCGAATGTGACATTGTGGAATCTTACGGCCGGGGGCATAGCTGCTAACGGTCTAGGTGCAGGCCTGACCGGTTTGACCAATGCCCAAGGACTTGTTAACTTCGACAGGCTCATAGTGTCCGCCTACAACATGACAGTTGAAGTAACAGGAGAAGACATGTGGTACAAAACAGTAGGCGTGTCAATAAACGAAAACACCGAGGATGTCGTTTTTAACGATACAGAACCACCGCAATATTCCCTGGTTACGGACAACTCGTCAGGTTCAGTAACAGCAGGGGACACGGTTCTTGTTTCCGCATTCTGGACCGACGGCGTAGCCCTCCACTATGCGACGCTGTCCACCAACAAATCAGGGGCATTCCAAAACGAGTCTTTTTACGCATTCAGTTCAAATCCTGAGCACTCCAACTTTACCATAGATACAACAGGTTATGATGCCACAACTATAGTATGGGTGATCTATGCCAACGACACGACAGGGAATACGAACCAGACTCCGCAGAGCAGCTTCGATGTTACCCCCACACCGCCCGTATTGACGGTTTACGTAAACGATACCGCCGGCTCACCCGTTGGAGCCGATTCCACCAACACAGGGGCGAACGTCACGATATCCAATTCAAGCTACTCTGAGAGCAAGAATACATCAACTGTGGGCTATGTCGTTTTCACTGGACTGGGCAGCGGGACTTACAACCTGACCATAAATGGGTCAAACCAGGGTTACGGCGAAAACCAAACGGAAAATTATGTTTTGGGTTACGGACAGAGTACCCTGACCGTCATACTCGACATAACAACCCTCATTGTAAACGTCACAGATCAAGCAGGCTCTCCCGTAAACAACGCCAATGTAACGCTTTATAACTCAAGCGACAACAGCTATATCGCAAAGAATGCGACAGGAGGCTATATAACAGGTCTGACAGACGCCAGCGGATTTATAACCTTCGAGCGGGTGCTCCCGTGCACAAACTGCAACCTAACGGTGAATAAAAGCGGGTCCACACCGTCATTTAACTACACATATCCAGTCAATATAGCAGCAGGCCAGAACCTGACTATACAAATAGACCCGTATCTTGGGAACACTACTAGCTACTACATCGACACCATTGGCGATAACAACAGCATACAGGTAAATGCCAGCATTGCGGGGGTCAATGTGAGCATGCTGGGTGCCGGTGCCGGTACCAGCACGGTTGTAACTTACAACATCAGCGATGCCAGTGGAATAGCACACCTGACTGTGGAAGACGGCGTCTATGATATCCGGTTGGATGGAAGTAATGTTGGACAAAGCATAGAAACCATAGAAGGGGTCAAGATAGGAAAGCTCGTTTTCAACATGACAACAACAGGTCCGGGTGGCCATACCCTTTTGCGTGTTGACGGGCAGCCTGTTCACACCCCTCTGGAGCCTAGCACGCCAAGCGGGGGAGAAGGCTATTATGCAAGGATAGACACAGCTGGATACGGCTCATACGACACTCTTGAACAGGGAGTTGGTATATTCAAGGGCACCTATTACAATAACTTGCAGAGTGGCAATGAAGATGTTAACAACAGCTTCCAGCTCAGCATGTACGGCTTGAGCAAGATAAGCGGAAATATTTTGGACATAAACTGCAAATGGACAAATTGCAGCGTGCCTGCCACGGTTAAGGTATCAGCCTTTTCTGAACAGGATAGATACTCGACTCAAACAGAGGACGGATCTTTCAGCTTTTTCGTCAGCCCTTGCACATCTAGTTCCCCATGGGACAATCCAACTTACACATCGTACAGTATCAAAATCAATAAACCTGGCTATCAATCTTACTCCAGTTCTTGGAAAACCTTGAGCGAATACGAGAATTACTCCCATGACCCACAATTGAAAGGTGCTGGCTATGTATGGGGTTATGTTTATCATAAGACTGACGCAGAGAACAGGACAGCGTTGCCCAACGTCAATGTCAGTTTTGTGGTTAATAAGCAGCCATCCGCCAATCCCATTATCGAGGGCGGATCCACGTACTACAAAAACATCTCAGTGGGCGACGGGGATGTGGGATTTTTCTACCTGACCACAAACCCGAACTACTCGCCTTATAATCTTACATTCCAGGTGGTGGGGTACGTTTTCGCGATTAGGGGGCCCTTCAATGGAAATACGGAAAACCTTTCCGTCTACATGTTTCTGGATACCGAAGGCGGCATAAACTTCCACATACTCGACGAGGACGGAAACGGAATTGCAGGTGCAAGCCTGCTGGTTGTTGAAAACTCTACCGGCACCGTGTATTATTCGGGAACGACGGACGAAAACGGTGAGGCAACCACACACCCGATTGATACGGGAAATTACGATGTCACCATAAACGCAACGCACATGGGATATAGCAAGTACCAAGGCCAGGTGACCGTCAATTCTGGGCAGGAAACGATAATAACGGTAACGTTGCCCTCAACTAAGATAAACGTGACGCTCAAATCGGACACAGGAGAGCCAGTAGATGATGTCGCAGTTTCTCTGTGGAACGGGTCAGGCTTGCTGGACACCAAAAATAGCACGAACGGCAGTGCTGTGTTCGCGGTTCTGCTGGCCGGGGAGTACAATGTGACTTTCTCCGGATACAAGTCCAGGGTTTACTACCTGAACGGCGAAACTCTTGAGAGCAACACGACCATGATAACGATAACGGAAAGCCTCGCCGGCATAACAACAAACTTAACATACGTTTTGAACGAAACAAGGGCCGTGGTGAAGATAGTCGATTACAACAGTTCAGCCTTGCCGAACATAACGGTCACTCTTTCCAACGTGACCGATAACTCCACAATAACATACAACGTAACCAGTGACGAGAATGGTTATGCACTGTTCAGGGAAATCCTGCCTGCCCATAACTACACCATTACCTTCAACGAGACCCAGTTGCACGACAAGGGGCTGGTGCTGCAATTAGAGAATTTCAGCATAGCCGTGTACGCTGGCGAAGATGAGAACACGACCAACAACATCACAATAGTGATAGGTGACGTGTATGTAAGGTTCAACGTAACCAACGTGACTGGACAAGGCATCGAAAACGTCACAATATCATTGCTGGAGGCAAACGGCTCAGTCGCCTTTAACGACTATGGGGAGGCCCTGAACGGGACCACCAGCAGTTCAGGCATATTGTTTATCCACGGAGTTCCCAACAGGACATACAGCTACGAAATAGATGCAAACGAGAGCGGATACGGCATATGGAACGGCTCCATAAACGTAACATTAAACAACGAGGAAAACTGGATGGACAAAACGGATCTGAGTCCCATAACGCTCACGGTTTTCGCTTACAATTCGACCGGAGGGCCGCCGCTTGAGAATGTTACGGTGCTGCTCTTCTTGGGCAACGTCCTCGCGAAAGACGCCAATGGAGAGAATGTGACGGCCAACATAACAATCAGCGAAAGTAGTGTCAATCTCACCCACTTGCTGGTCTATTCTACCAACTACACCGTTAATGTGACATCTTCCAGATACTTTGGGGATTCTTCCGAGGTCGGTTTCGGTCTGATGAACCCAGACCCGACCCTAAAGGGCATATCCTTCACGCTCACTGAGAGGAAGATAACGGTTATCGTCAGAAACAGCACAGGGGATGTTCTTGAGGAAGGAGTCAACACAAGCATCACGAACAGCACAGGATATGTGATAAGAAGCCTGAATGGTTCCTATCTCAATGCAACCGACATAACAGACTCGGTAGATTTCACCCATCTGCCTGACGGAGAATACGTGATAAATGTAAGTACAGAGATGTGCTTCTCCAGTTCCCAAACGTTCAACGTGTCAGACATACTGCTTGGCATTGATACATACAACTTCACAATGATTGAAAGAACAGTTTACATCTACCTGAGAGAAGCAGACGGGACAACCCTGGATTATGGTGTGAATGTGAGCCTGACCAATTCAACCGGAGGTCAGTTGATATCCACGAACGGCTCCGTGATAGAAACTCAAACCGGCAAGACAGACACGGCGACATTCAATTATGTACCAGACGGCATAAACCATATAGTTTCCGTTGTTTCTAACGACTACTTTTCACAGAACTGGACGTTCAATACCACCGAACTGCCAACGAACAATACCCACACCTTCATTATGAGGATGAGGGCCTTGACGGTCAACATCTATCATCTGACAGGAGATGTTATCACGGAAGATGTGGCCGTTAATGTACTCAACGAAACCGGCGATGTAGCGAAAAACAGAACAGGGCAGTTTGTGAACGGGACAACAAACACGAGCAGCATATCATTCACGGGAATAGAAGACGGGACATACAACATAAGCCTGGAGTCTGCCAACTACACCTCGAAGAACGTTTCGTTCGAACCCGCGAGCGGCGACAACAACCAGGTTGATGTATATCTCCTCAAACCAGGCCATGGATACTTCAATGTCACGGTTCTTACTTCAGGCTCCCCGTTAAGCGGCGCCACCGTGACGCTCAGATACAACGGCACCACGGGTGTTGATTCAAGGGACACGGGGTCCGACGGCATAGCAGTGGTGGAGACTAACATTTCCGTGTACGGCCAGAACCTGACAATCAAGGTTTCCAGGTCAGGATACTATGACAACGAAACAGAACAGTATGACATCTCCGACCAGGAAGTTAAAGATGTTGTCGTCACCCTTACAGTCATGCCTCCTCCACCTCCAGGAGGCAAGAGGGGCGGCTATGTAGGAGGACCGGCGGTGGATACCGAGACGCAAAAGCTTGGCGACATATCTGCCAATATCGCGAAATCAGCGAAATTCAGCAAGTCGGACACCCTCAATATAGAAGAGATAGAAGTGCTGACCGACCAGGACGCAAGCAATGTGAAGATAACGGTGAAGGCAGCCGGCAAGCCTGCCGGTGCAGCCAATCCGATATCGTCAGCCGAGGGGAAGGTCCACAAATATCTGGACATCACGGCGACGAACCTGCCCAATTCCATAATAAGCCGGGTGACCATTTCCTTCAAGGTAAGCAGGAGCTGGGTGGACAACAACGGCATAGACCCAACGGAGCTTTTCATGTTCAGGTACTATGGAGGTGCTTGGGACAGGCTTGAAACCACGCTCATTTTGCAGGACAGCAAGTGGTATTACTACAGGTCAACGTCCCCGGGATTCAGCATATTCGCAATAGGCGGCTATAAATTCAAAGAAAAGGGCATGGAACTGGTTCTTTCCCCATTGTCTATCAAAGGCAGCGAATGCAGGACAGCCTACATCACCGTGAAAAATACAGGCCTGGCTGCCCTTACAAACCTGCATATAGACCCCAAGGACATCGAATGCTGCTCATTCCAGCCCGTAAAGGGCATCACATCCCTCGCATCCGGATCGCAGAACACGATATCGGTGGAGATATGCGCAAGCAGGACAACGGAAAGGGGAACATATGAATACAGCCTGGCTGTGGTCTCAGACCAGCTTACAGATACCGTGAACTCGAAAATATACGTCACGGAGAGCTACCTCGAAACCCTCACGAAGCAGATAGAAGAGCTGGAGGATGAACTGGAAAAATTAAACAAAACCCAGCTGAACGAGACAGGGTTGGGTTATTACAATTTGGCGCTTGAAAAGATAGACGACAGCAAGGACTACCTGAGCAGGCAGGACTTCGACGCCGCCATAACGCTGCTGGGTGAGGCGAAAGAGTACTATGCTAAGATCCAGGTATCCGGGCCTCCGGCAAAGGGTTATCTGGACATGTTCCTGGAATGGATCATGATCAACTATGTCCTGGCGTCAGCAGCTGCGGCGATAATCGTGTTCTCGCTTTCTTTCTTGTTCATAAAGAGAAAGGTTTTGGCTAAGGAATTGCCGGAGATGCCTGGGGTCCCAACCGGTGGAGAAGTGGTGACAGCAATAAAGAAAGCCCCGGATGAGGTAATGGACACCATCACGGCAGTTGTAAAAGAACTGGAAGCAAAGGTCGATGAGATAGACATCGACACCCTGCGGGAGAGGGAAAGAAAGTGGTACAACAAGGTCAAACTGCAAATCGAGAACATCAAGAAAAGCGTAGAAAAGGGAGAATTTGATAAAGCGAAGAGGAACCTGAACGATGCCGAGCTGTTCATGAAGATGCTGGAGCTCAACACGGCCTCGGATTAAGCTGCCGGGACAACTATTTTTAATCTCAAAGAAAAAGAATTGTTATGGGTGTCAATCTAAGGGAGATAGCAACCCTCCAGGAAATAGAAATGGAGTCCTTGAGGGGGAAAGTAATAGCCATAGACGCGCTGAACATAATCTACCAGTTCCTTTCCATCATCAGGGACAGGATGACCGGGGAGCCTTTGAAAGATTCCAAAGGCAGGGTGACGAGCCACTTGTCAGGCATTTTTTACAGGGCAACCAGGATGCTGGAATCCGGGATCACGCCAGTTTTCATATTCGACGGCAAGGCTCCCGAATTCAAGCAGGATGTGCAGATGGCAAGGCACAAAATCCGCGAAGAAGCCAGGGCAAAGTGGGAGCAGGCTGTCAAGGAAGGAGACAGGGAAAAGATCAGGCTCTACTCCCAGCAGGCGACAAGGGTAACGGACGAGATGCTCGACGAGGCCAAAAGGCTTCTTGATGCCATGGGGGTGCAGTGGATGCGTGGGCCGAGCGAGGGGGAGGCACAAGCGGCATATCTCAGCAAACACGATGTGGTTTACGCCTGCGGCTCCCAGGACTGGGACTCGCTGTTGTTCGGAGCCAAGAGGCTGGTCAGAAACTTGACGATAACCGGCAAAAGGAAGTTGCCGAGGAAGGAGACCTACATAACCATCAGGCCCCACTTAATAGAACTGGATAAGATGCTCAAAGATTTGGGCATAACCCACGACCAGCTGATAATAACAGGCATTCTGACCGGGACCGACTACAACCCACGGGGCGTCAAGGGGCTGGGCCCGAAAAAGGCGCTGGAGCTCGTGCTCGAGCAAAAAACACTGGAATCCGTTCTCTCGCATGTGGATTGGCAATTCGACACGCCAGCAGACAAGATATTCGATTTTTTCAAGAACCCGCCCGCTCAGGATGTCAAAATAGAAAACCTGCAGCCTGACCCCGAAGATGTGAGGAAAATACTGGTGGACGAGCACGACTTCTCGCCAGACAGGATCCAGCGTACCCTGGAAAAGCTCGAGGGAGCGGAACATGAAAGGGAGCAGTCCAGCCTGGAAAAGTTTTTATGATAAAATAGCTGAATGGCTGGGACTGGGTTCAGGATTTTTCCAAACTCTGCCATAGCACATCGAATTCCGATTTGTACGATTCCCAGACTTCTCTGCTTTTGATAATGATGCCCAGAAAATCGTTCGTAAACGGCAAAAAGATAATTACCTTGTCAGTCCCGTATATTATTGTCGAAGCTGGTGTAAAATGGCCTTTTGGCAAGAATTTTCTAACCGTCAAGGGATATTTTGTGATGTCTTCACCTTCCATGCAGTGAGGGAAAAGAATGGTCCTCTTCAGCTTCAGTTTCATCCTTCTCTTCTGCCAGTGGGCAAACCAGTGCTTTGCCAAATCTCTCGCAGCACCGGTGTAGCCAATTATGAAGTAATCCCGGCCCTCCCCCAAAACATCGTTCAGCACGGTTTTTAGCCCCTCTTTGCCCCTGTATACCTCGACTTTCACCTTTTCCACAGCGGGTTTTTTCAGGGAATGCAGTTTTGGGAGTATTTTTCTGACATGCCTCTCCCTCTCTTCCAGCAGGTGCAGCAGCTCGTCAGGGTCAGCGGCATGGAAATACCTCCAGTTCTCTCTTTTTACGTAACTCACAAAGCCCTTTTTTATCAAAGAGTCCAGCACGTCGTAGATGATAACCCTGTGCAGTCCCGTTTCCCTAACAAGGGCACCAGTCGTTGTTGAGCCCAGCTGAAGCAAGGCCAGGTAAGCCTTGGCTTCATTTTTGGTGAAACCCAGCTCCATCAAAACATGCTCGTACATGTTAAAAGAAATGTTAGGATGATATTTAAATCTTCATATTTGTTATCAGTTTTTTAATAACAACTATTTAATAATTTTGTTCTTGAACATGTAGTCATGGAAACAGGCGAATTTGGGGAGTTTGACTTATATGAATTGCAGAATGTGGCATCCAAGGTCTCTAACGTAGACGTAGTCGTAACCCTTAGATTGCTCAGGGATTTGAGAACCCAGGCGTTTCAAATAGGTGAAGGGGGGAGTATCCTTGGTTCATGTGTTGCCGATGCCGACACCGTTTACTTTGGTTGCATGGACAGATATTTTTATGCAGTGGATTTATTGACGGGAGAAGAAAAATGGAGGCTGAAAACCGACGACTCGAATGCCGGTTCCCCGGGTATGGCAAAAGACAAAATATATTTTGGTTCCTACGACCAGCATGTGTACTGTATCGGCTTGAATGGTCGGGTTTTGTGGCGTTTCAGGACCAGGGACAAGGTTTTCTCAACCCCTGCGGTCCACAAAGATTCCGTTTTTTTCGGCTCTGAGGACCATAACATGTATGCGGTAGATGCTGGGACAGGCAGCATGCTGTGGAAGTTCAAAACTCACGCACCCATAGCGGCCAACCCGTTCATTTACAAAGAGACAGTATATTGCGGCTCTTTCGACCAGAATATGTATGCGCTCGACCTGAATGGAAACATGTTATGGAAGTTCGCTGCAAGGGGGGCGGCAAATTCCCCTAGCATATACAGGGATATGCTGTTTTTCGGTTCAAGTGACCACAACCTGTACTGCCTGAATCTCGCCGGTAAACTGAGATGGAAATTCACAACCCAGCGGCCCATGACACAAAGACCGCCGACGATACAT
>Ga0315549_1004020_pt1 | contig 12660 bp, 13 predicted proteins | sample SalMarSW160200MG_FD_203101 | JGI IMG/M metagenome (GOLD analysis project Ga0315549, IMG submission 203101) | Salt marsh sediment microbial communities from the Plum Island Ecosystem LTER, Massachusetts, United States - Salt Marsh Sediment SW1601-200 ... | reverse complement strand
GGCGGTATAGGTGGCCTTTGTTACCACTCTTCCTTCATGTCTTACCTTGTAGTGAATGGCATCCATAAACAGTATTGCATATACAGTTGATAGTGGCCTGGCCTGCCATTCAGTGACAAGCGGAAGTATCTTATCAGTGATTCTTGATATTAGTTCCGGAGAGGCGTCAACTCTGTATATGTTTTCAAGGTGGGCCTTTATATCTCTTGTTGTCATTCCTCTTGCATACATGGAAAGCACCTGGTCGTCTATTGAGGATACATCGTTCTGGTATTTTTTTACTACGGCTGGCTCAAACTGGCCTTCTCTGTCACGGGGGACATCGATATCAAGTTTTCCGTAGTCTGAACGTAGTGTCTTTTTGGAATGACCATTGCGTGAATTTGGGGTAACTTTATTTTTGTAGTCATACTTTGAATATCCAAGCTCATTTTCAAGCTCCGCTTCAAGCATCTCGGCAAGGGCATCGCCGAATAGCTTTTTCAGTACTTCCTGGATATCCTTTGCATCTTTTACCTTGTGCTCTTTAAGCAGCTTTCTTAGCTGATCTTTTGGGATTATTGCCATTTTGGTAACCTCCTAATAGTAGATTTATTTTATCTTTATTAGGAGCTTTACACAAAACTAATTACACTCTTAAAATAAGATTTATTTCTAAGACTCATTGACTATTATTGATTATACCCTCAAACTCTTTCTTACCTGAAACGTCTGTAAAAGTGACCTTATCGGAATATTTGCTATAATATAAGTCGAGGTGATTAAAAATGAAAAGTAGACTATATATCTCTACACTTGTCATTTTCTGGATAATATTTGCTGTCTTTATTTTATTTTTAGCCAGTATGTTTCTTGGCAGGTATTTAACTTTCCGATCATTTATAGGTCTTACCTCTTATGCGCTGTTATCTCTGTTGGGTATAACGCTTATTGTCCTTGCTGCTAAAGCAAAACTTACAAAGATTTCAAAGGTGTTCATTATACTAACAGGATCAGGGGCAGCCGGGACAGGGATCAGCGTAGTTTTGCACAATCTTCTTTTCGGATTATTTATAGTGCTATTTGGAGAAGGTTACTGGGAAAGAATAGGTATCGGAGATGAACCGGTGTTTTTCATTCTGGCAACAATTATATGTCCTCTGGTATTGCTCGTTGGAATAATTGGCAGCATAATTTTAATAGCCAGAAAAAGGGTATTATCCTGAAATATAAATACGGACACATAAATTTATTTTTTAAAATTTGTAAATATAAATAAGAAGATTAACAAGGAGGAAAAGATGTTAATTGTTGGATTACTGCCGGTAATAGCTGGAATAGTTTTTTTAGTCATAGGTCCTCTCTGGCTTGGGATTGCTTTAGTATTAATAGGAGTGGCAATAATATTATTTTCCGGGTTCAGGACCGTAAGGCCGATCGAGAGGGGAGTAATAGAGAGGTTCGGTAAATATACAAGGACCAAAGAAGCCGGGCTCACCTGGATCATTCCTTCTTTTGAAAAGATGTATAAAGTAAATATTACCGAGCAGATGGTAGATGTGCCCCCGCAGATGGTAATAACCAAAGACAAATTAAACGCTCAGGTGGATGCCGTTGTCTATTATCAGATAAAGGATGTAAAAGCCAGTATTTATAATGTCGATGACCATAGAAAGCAGCTTACAAGTCTTGCACGAACCACGCTGAGAGCAGTTATAGGTAATATGTCGCTGACTGATGCAAATGAAAAAAGAGGCGACATAAATGATAAAGTTGAAACGGTTCTGGATAAGGAAACGAACAGCTATGGCGTAGAAGTTCTGAGAGTCGAGATACAGAAAATAGAACCGCCCGAAGACGTTCAGGAATCGATGAACAAAGTGGTCAAGGCCGAACAGGAAAAAATCGCAGCCAGAGATATGGCGACGGCTACGGAGACAAGAGCGGATGGCGAAAGAAGAGCGGAGATTAAAAAAGCCGAAGGTGTAAAGATAGGGCTTATATTATCGGCAGAAGGTAAAGCCGAAGCTATAAGACAGGTTGCAAATGCAGATGCGGATAGGATCAAGGTCGTAAACGAATCTGCCCAGAAATATTTCGTAGGCAATGCTCAAATTTTAAGAAAACTGGAAGCCACGGAAGAATCACTGAAGCGAAATGCAAAGTTTTTAGTAGATACAAATAAAGTCCAGACAATTGTAACCGATGCTTCGGGAGTGACCCCGGTGATGGAGAAAAAACCGGTAAAACCAGCCAGGACTTAGCCGATACTGATTAAAGGTTTTTAAAATCGCTATAATAATTACTCTACGGAGAATTCAACAGTTTCTTGTGTTTCATTGTTTAGATAAACTGTTGCATTATATCTTCCGGGAGGAAATGTTCCTTCAATTGTTAAACTAAACCCTACATATCCCGAACCAGGTGTATCGGTTTGAAAATTGGTGGTATAGATTTCCTCTCCCGATTCAAGGTAATTCCATTTGACGGTTAGTTTATCTTCTCTTGTCATATTCTTGATCTTAACTGAGATGTAGATGATGCCTGTTCCCGAAGAGAATGTGTCTGTAGGATCGATAGGGCTGTAATCTGTGTTGACGTTTTTGCAGACGGTTATTTCCTCTACTTCTACCGGTCCGGATATTCCCTCTATAAAAGATGTGATTTTCTCGGAAACCTGAGCCGGCGAACACCCTGCAAGTAGTACCAAAACAAATACTGCAATTAGACTGAAGATCAATGTTTTGTTTTTCATGTTTGGATCCTTTTTATATAATTCTTTTTTATTACTTTCGGGCTTATGATAGAAGAATTTTATATTTTTGTAAATGAAGACACATAGATATTGAAGTATGTATTGTTATGGGTTATAAATAGATATTAAAAATAGTTAAAAGAAGTTAAAAGAGGTCAATTAACAATGGATAAGCAGGATAAAAGAGAAAAGTTAAAAGAACTTTACCTTGAGATCAGGGATTGCCAGATGTGCGGATTATGTAAAAGCAGGACCAAATTTGTTTTTGGCAGCGGAAGTGCCTATGCTGAGGTAATGTTTGTGGGAGAAGCTCCGGGGAAGAACGAAGACCTGCAGGGGCTGCCTTTCGTGGGTCAGGCAGGGAAACTTCTTGATGAACTGCTTGGCTCGATCGGGTTTGATAGAAGCGAAGTTTTTATAGCGAATGTCTTAAAATGCAGGCCCCCCGGGAACAGGGATCCTCAAGTAGAAGAAATAAATATCTGCAAGGATCACCTGATGGAACAGATAAAGGTAATCGATCCTAAAATAATATGCACCCTCGGCAAATTTTCTACACAGCTTCTTCTGAATACTGATAAAGGCATTACGGGCTTGAGAGGTAAAGTATTTAGAATAGACAACCACATTATCATGCCTATAAACCATCCGGCTGCCGCTCTTTACATGCCGTCAAAAATGGAAATTTTAAAGCAGGATTTTCAAAAAATAAAAAAGCTTTTAGATTCCGGCAGCGAAGTTTCTGATTCACAGAAGGGTATTTCAAGCTTGGAACCGGAGGATAATCAAGATAAAGATGAACAGTTAGGGCTATTCTGATATGCAAATCGAGATTATTTCAAATTCTCCTGTTTTTACCCGAAACCTCGGAAAAAAATTATCAACAGTTCTTTCGAAGGGAGATATTGTTCTTTTTACCGGAGAACTGGGTGGAGGAAAAACAACTTTTATCTCCGGGTTGGCCGAAGGATTTGGTCTGGGAAAGAATCTTTCCAGTCCAAGCTTTACCATACTGAATGAATATCGTATCGATAGTAACAGGAGATTTATTCACGCTGACCTTTACCGACTGGAAAACACGAAGGAAATAGACGGAACAGGCCTGGAAGACTATTTTTACGATGGGATTTCGATTATATGCATAGAATGGGGGGACAGGATAAAAGATAATATTGAAAAAGATTATCTTGAAATAAATTTTAGCTATTTGATAGATGAGAGCAGTACCGGTACAAAAAGAAAGATTGTTTTTACAAGTTCAGGCCAATACTGGGACAATAAACTATCCGGTTATAAAAAGATGTTGATGAAGAATGGCAGGTGAAAGATGGCAGATGATATCAAAAATATTTTAGGTATCGACAGTAGCACAGGAAGGTTGAGTGTCGCTGTGAACCGGAATGAGGAGCTGTTATCGGAAATGACTGACAGTGACAGTATGAAGCATATGGTAAATATTATGGGCCTGCTTGACAGAACTCTGCGGAAGGCAAAACTTACTGTCCGAGATATCGATGTTTTCGGAGTAAATATCGGTCCGGGAGATTTTACAGGCACCAGGATAGGGATAAGCGTTATCAAGACTTTAGCCTGGCTGGAGAGAAAATCTTCATTTGGCATCAATTCGCTTGATGTCTTCGCGGTCGGAATCAGCCGAGAAAACGAAAAATTTATTTCCCAGTGTCTTAACAGGGATATTTCTGTTCTGGTTATGCCCTGTCTTGATGTCAGAAAGGCGGAAGTCTATTTTTCTTTCTATGAAATTACCGTCGAAATCAACAATGAGAGAAAGGAAAAAGAAGGAGAAGGAAGAAAAAGATACATTGCCGGGATTGAAATAAGGGGCAGGCGTTACATTATAAATAAGGTTGGGAAAAATTTTTTGCTACACAATAGCGAACTTACAGGTTTTTTAAGTAAGATGACTGCAAATGGGATTTTAAATATACCTGGCAGCATAGATGGATATAGAAATCCAGGAGTACTGATCGGAGGAAACTGCTTCTCAAGTTATGAAGATACAATTTTGGATGCAGCCAGGCAAAATAATATTTTTAAACTGGATAAAAAAACAACATATCCGCGTGCAAGGCATCTTAATGCCTGCACCTATATCAATGCTAAAAGGAAAGTGGAAGGCGGAAATCTTATACCTATCTATGTAAGGGAATTCATGCCCTTTGGCGGGATGAAAAAATAAGGATAGATAAATGGAGGTAGGTAAAGGAATGATAAATAAAGGGAAGATAGATAAGGGAAAAATATATAAAATATAAATTTTATGAAGATTATAAAAAACGAGGATAAAAAAGACATATATATACTGGGCATCGAGACGTCCTGCGATGATACCTGTGCTGCAGTTGTCAGGAACGGTTCGATGGTGCTTTCCAGTATAGTTTCTTCTCAGGATGAGATCCACGGAAAATACGGAGGCGTGGTGCCCGAGATCGCGTCGAGGAAACATATAGAAGTGATAGACATGGTAATAAACGAAGCAATACAAAAATCAGGTATCGATTTTAGTAGGATAAATGCGGTCAGTGTTACGAACAGACCCGGTCTCATAGGTTCCCTTTTAGTGGGAGTCGGAGCGGCAAAGGCTGTGAGTTACTCCGGAAACATACCACTTATAGTAGTAAATCATCTTGAGGCTCATCTATATTCCAATATTCTGGAGAATCCCGATATGGGGGGAGGATTTATTGGGCTCATCGTCTCAGGCGGACACACGAGCCTTTATCTTGTGGACAATGGGTGGAATATAAAAGAGATAGGTCATACCGTAGATGATGCTGCGGGAGAGGCATATGATAAGATTGCCAGGTATCTGGGGCTTGGATATCCGGGAGGCCCCCTTATTGATGCGCTGTCCCGGAAAGGAGATCCTTCCTATATAGACTTTCCGAAGCCTATGATAGACAGCGGAGATTTTAACTTCAGTTTCAGCGGACTTAAAACAGCTCTTATCTACAGAACAAAAAAAGATAAGACACTTATGTCCGAAAAAAATATTCCCGGTCTTGCTGCAAGTTTCCAGAGGTCAATAGTCGAAGTCTTGACAGAAAAAACCTTAAAGGCAGCAAGAAGATTTGGTGTAAAAAAAATACTGGTTAGCGGCGGGGTTGCAGCTAACAGCGAACTAAGAAAAGAGTTTTTAAGAAAGGGCGAGGAAAAAAATATCAAAATATATATTCCTCCTCTTTATCTGTGTATGGATAATGCAGCAATGGTTGGATGTCTTGGTTATCATAGATGTATAGATGGAAGATTCAATGACCTTAAGGTAGATGTTTATTCGAGGAGTGACATTTAAACATTGGAATAAACATTATTTTTTATTTTTTTTATAAATAGTCAATTTAAAACAGCCGAAGATTTTCTGTCTGATTCCTTAAAATTAAAATTCTTCACGTTTTATTCTTGATTTTTTAGTTGCGTTATAATATTATTTTTTAATGTTAGCAGTCTACATATAAGAGTGCTGACATTATTTTGTGTTTTAGCACAAATCTGTAACATATTTCTTAAGGAGGAAAAACAATGAAATACAGACCACTTGGTGACAGATTACTGGTGAAACCTAATCCCAGTGAAGAAAAAACCAAAAGCGGGATCGTTCTTCCGGATTCTGCAAAGGAAAAACCACAGGAAGGTAAAGTACTGGCAGTCGGAAAAGGCGCAAAGGATGAAAAAGGCAATATAATTCCCATGGAAGTAAAAGTCGGAGATGTAGTGCTTTATTCCAAATATTCGGGAACAGAAGTTAAAATTGACGGCCAGGAACATCTGATTATCAAAGAAAGTGATGTTCTGGCAATCGTAGAGTAAATTTTATTTTAAAATGGAGGTAAAAAACAATGGCTAAAGAACTTAAGTATGATGAGACTGCAAGAAGAGCCCTCGAAAAGGGTGTAAATATAATAGCGGATGCAATAAAAATAACCCTTGGACCAAAAGGCAGGAATGTGGTACTGGATAAAAAATACGGTGCCCCTACGATTACTAATGATGGTGTAACTATCGCAAGGGAAATCGAAGTCGAGGATGTTTTTGAAAATGCAGGTGTTCAACTCTTGAAAGAAGTTGCTACCAAAACCAACGATGTTGCAGGAGATGGTACCACAACCGCAACACTCCTGGCGCAGGCAATGGTAAAAGAGGGACTGCGAAATGTGGCTGCAGGAGCCAATCCACTGATGCTGAAAAAAGGTATAGAGGAAGCAGTAAAAATAGTTGTGGATCAAATTGGAAAGATGAGTAAGGATATTGCAACCGATAAAAAGAAAATCGCCGAAGTTGCGGCAATATCGGCTGCCGATGAAGTAATCGGAAACACCATTGCTGATGCAATGGATAAGGTAGGTAAGGACGGAGTTATTACTGTTGAAGAGTCGAATAAGTTTAGTATCGAAATAGAACTTGTCGAAGGACTGCAGTTTGATAAAGGATATCTTTCTCCATATATGGTAACCGATACAGAAAGAATGGAAGCAGTTTTAAACGAACCCTATATTCTTATTTCAAATCAGAAAATTGCGGCAGTCGGGGACCTGATTCCGGTTCTCGAAACGATACAGAAGTCAGGCAGACCGCTTCTTATAATAGCTGAGGATGTTGAAGGAGAGGCACTGGCAACGATTGTGGTCAATAAACTGAGAGGAACTCTTACTGTCGTTGCTGTAAAAGCTCCCGGATTTGGTGACAGAAGGAAGTCTATGCTGGAAGATATTGCCATAGTGACAAATGGAAAAGTAATAAGTGAGGAAATCGGTATAAAATTGGAAAATGTCACTCTTGATATGCTCGGTACGGCAAGACAGGTAAAAGTAGACAAAGAGAATACGACTATTGTCGAAGGAAAAGGATCCGCAAATGACATTAAGGGCAGGATAAAACAAATAAAGAATGAGATAGAGCAGAGCGATTCGGATTTCGACAAAGAAAAACTCCAGGAAAGACTCGCAAAACTGTCAGGCGGGGTTGCAGTAATAAAGGTCGGGGCTGCGACCGAAGTCGAACTTAAAGAGAAAAAGCACAGGATAGAAGATGCACTCTCTGCTACCAAGGCTGCAGTTGAAGAAGGGATCGTTTCAGGCGGAGGAGTGGTTCTAATAAATATAATTCCGAAAATCGATCTCAGTAAATTTGACGGTGATGTCAGAACCGGCGTAGCTATCGTATTGAAAGCTCTGGAAGAACCGCTAAGACAAATAGCTTCCAACGCTGGCATGGAAGGTTCGGTTGTAGTAGAGAATGTAAAGAAGATGCCTGCTGGTGAAGGATTCGATGCGTTAAACGGAAAATATTTGAATATGATAGATGCAGGTATCATAGACCCGGCAAAAGTCACAAGAAGTGCACTGCAGAATGCTGCGTCCATAGCTGCTCTGTTGCTTACAACTGAAGTAATCGTTGCAGAAAAACCTGAAAAAGATAAAGGAATGGGGATGCCTCCAGGCGGCGGATACGGCGGAGGAATGCCCCCGATGTAATAACTGGAAGTTAGTTAAAGTTGAAGTGAAGTTATATTAAAATTACTCCAACTTTATCAGTAAAAATAGAAAAAATAAGGGCTAGTTTTATTTATAAAGCCAGCCCTTATTTTATAGCAGATTAATACTAAGGATAATTTTAAGTCTTATAATCATTTTACCAGTATTTGATATATATGAGATGCAGAATGCCATTTAAAATTGCCATAAACCATATTATAATGGCAAATATAATACTGATGATTATATTGGATTGTTAGATGAAAGTTCATCTAACAATATTATCGATGGTGCGAGCTATGATGAATTAATACTATATGCTGCCAGGCAAATAAAGATTGGCAGGATTTTAACTTTAAATATCAATGACTTCATAAGAATTTCACCGCAACTTGTAAAAATTATATCGGAACCCTGATGCGTGAAATTACAAAAAATTAGAAGGTGTTAAATATTTTAGAGAAAATTAGTTTTATTCAAACATCAAAGCAGTAGAAAGAATTATCAATTAGCTAAGCTAAAAGGAGATATTATGTTTTCTAAAAAGGGGGAAAAGAATCCATTCGCAGATAAGATTGCTATAGTAACTGGTGGGGCTTCAGGCATTGGTAAAACAATCTGTGTTTATCTGGCACGACATGGCGCCAGAGTTATTATTGCAGATCGTAATCCGGATGAAGCAAAAGAGACTGAGTCTTTTATTACTTCAAATAGTGGTTATGGTAAAGCAGCACGTGTTGATGTTTCTAAACCTGGAGATATGAAGTCGTTAGTAGAAGATACTATAAAAGAACATAAGCGAATAGATTATCTGTTTAACAATGCTGGAATTTCTATAAATGGGGAATTCAAAGATCTTAATCTGGAGCATTGGAAGCAAGTGCTGGATGTTAATTTATGGGGCGTGATTTATGGATGCCGTTTTGTTTATCCTGTTATGATAAAGCAGGGATTTGGTCACATCATTAATACTGCGTCACTTGGCGGTCTTATGCCAGGAGGACTAACAACAATTTATTCTGCAAGTAAACATGCGGTGGTTGGTTTTTCTTTGACTTTAAGAAGCGAAGCAAAACAATACGGAATAAAAGTAAGTGTTCTTTGCCCGGGATACATGCGAACGAATATTCAAAAGACTACTTTAATTGTTTCAGATTATATGAACTCAGAAAAAAATATAGAAATGGAAGCGGATATGAAATTCCATACTCCAGAGGATTGTATTGATCGAATAATGATGGGAGTTAAGAAAAATCGTGGAATTATCTTCTCACCCAAAAAGCAGATAATATATTGGTGGCTTTATAGATTATTTCCTGAATTTATCCCAAGTATGTGGGATAGAATAATCAGGCATATGAAAAAGAATATTTGACTTAACAAAGGTATAAATAGAGATGTTTAGAAGTGCACATAATCGATCAGAAAACTATAATAATACACTCGGGGAATATCAAATTAAAAAAATATCTTTTTTGCGGCGTCTTGTTGTGGATGGCTTTGATGCTGTTCCAGCTGGTCACAATATGATGGCTTTAATAGAATTTGATATTACAGAAGCGAGAAAAATCCTCAAAGCACAAAAGAAAAATAGTAAAAAAGTATCACTGTTTTCTTTTGCAGTAAAGTCAATTGCTACAGCTCTCAATGAGTATAAAGAGTTGAATTCTATCCGCAGTGGAAACCGGATTATTGAATTTGAGGATATTGATATTAATGTACCCATAGAATTAAATTCTGATGGAGAAAAGTTCGTACATCAAATTGTTGTCAGAAATGCAGCCAAAAAGACTATTGAAGAAATTAATCATGAGATTGATATGGCAAGAAAGCAGTACCAGCAATTTGGAGATGCAGGGAAAGAAGATAAATGGGTTTTGAGGCTGATGAGAATATTATTTATATTGCCGAAGTTTATGAGAACTTTAATTTTAAGAAAGCTTGTTAGTAATCCTTTTAATGTAAAAAAAATGTCCGGTACGACTTTTATTACTTCTGTGACTACGATAGCCTCGGGATTTGCAATTCCTTATCTTGGAGGTCCGCGCGCTGTTTCCTTTGCCCTGGGGGGTGTCACTAAAAAACCTGCGGTAGTAGGACAGGATATCTTGATAAGGGAATTTCTGAGTATGACCGTAATTTTTAATCATGATATAGTAGATGGTGCACCGGCTGCCCGGTTTGTAAAACGCCTTAAAAAGCTGATAGAGAGTGCTGCTGCATTTAAATAAAATAGTAGTAGTATATACAAAAAATTTCCCCAATTATAAAAAATCTTTTTAATAAACTGGAGATAAAATCAATTAAGTTTTCATAGCTTTTACCAAATATGATTTTCTTTTCACCGGTAATAAATAATAGCAAAACTGAACTACATCTGTACTTTATAAATTGAATAAATCAACGACTTATAGTAATATTTCTTTTAATATTATTCTGTGAACTTCAGAACAGTAATTTTACCGTTTTTTAAAAGATCTAAGTCTTTTAATTATTTCTGGAATTTCTTTAGCAAGGTATATTTATTATGGGTATTAATTTTTTTTACAGGATCTTATTTATAATCGGAGCTTACCTTTTTGGTTCTTTTCCAACTGCCTATGTGGTCTATAAAATTAAAAAAGGCGACGACATAAGAAAATATGGAAGCGGAAATGTAGGAGGAACCAATGTCACCCGAACACTTGGAGTAAGTTATGGTATCATAACTATTATAGCCGATATCATCAAAGGTTTTATACCCATACTTGTTCTATACTTCATTTATCCTGAAGATATTCCTGAAAATATGATACTTCTGGCTCTTGTGTCTATTGCCGTCATACTGGGTCATGTTTTTCCAGTTTATATTAGATTTAAGGGCGGAAAGGGAATTGCAGTCTCTTTTGGAGTAATAATAGCTGTTTCATGTCTTCCTTTTATAGATAATCCCGTATGGATGGAAATACTTCCGATTTTTATCATTCTGGGCACCTGGGCCATAATTTTTTCGATTTTCAGGATTGTATCTCTCGCATCTCTGTGTGCGGCTGTTGTCAATCCATTTGCTTTCTATTTCACTGGATACGGATGGGCAATAGTGATAGCGGCCTTTTTCTGGAGTGTGCTTACTTTTATCACTCACAGGGAAAATATTAAAAGATTAATTAAAAAAGAAGAGAAAAAACTTAAAAGATAAGGGGAATAAATGGAAATAGAAATTGGAAGGGGGAAAACCGGCAGGAGATCTTATGGTTTCGATGAAGTATCGATAGTTCCAAGCAGGAGGACCAGGGATCCTGAGGATATAGATATCTCGGCAAGTATCGGTAAATATAGGTTAGAATTACCTGTACTGGCTTCGGCAATGGATGGCGTCGTGGATGTAAAATTTGCCATAGAAATGAGAAAAATTGGCGGGCTTGCTGTACTCAATCTGGAAGGTTTGCAGTGCAAGTATGAGAATGCGGATGAGATTCTGGAGAGGATCTCAAAATTTTCTGATAAGGAAGCTACCAGGGAGATGCAGGAAATTTATCAGGAACCTGTTAAAGAAGAATTGATTACCAAAAGAATAAAACAGATAAAAGAGAAAAGTGATATAGTATGCGCTTCTCTGACTCCTAAAAATGTCGAAAAGTATTATAAGTTAGCAATTGATGCCGGCCTTGATATCCTGGTGATCCAGGGCACAGTGGTAAGTGCCGAGCATGTCAGTAAGACAAAAGCACCGCTTGATTTGAAAAGATTCATCCCCGAATGTCCTGTTCCGGTAATAGTCGGCGGATGTGCATCGTATTCTACATCTCTTCACCTGATGCGGACGGGAGCAATTGGAGTTCTTGTAGGTGTCGGTCCGGGAGCAGCATGTACCACAAGACAGGTACTTGGTATAGGTGTACCTCAGGCTACCGCTATCGCGGATGCCTCTGCTGCCAGAATCAGACACCTGGAAGAAACAGGAGAATATTCGCTGGTGATTGCAGATGGTGGTATGCGTACCGGTGGTGATATTGCAAAAGCCATTGCCTGCGGCGCCGATCTGGTCATGGTAGGTTCCCCGCTTTCAAGAGCCAAAGAAGCTCCGGGCAGAGGTTATCACTGGGGTATGGCTACATTTCATCCTGATCTTCCAAGAGGTACCAGAATCAAAACTGATGCAGTGGCAAGCCTAGAGCAAATATTAGTAGGGCCTGCCTTCGAAAACGATGGAACTTTAAATTTATTCGGGGCACTCAGAACCTCGATGGCTACCTGCGGGTATGAAAATATCAAAGATTTTCAAAAAGCTGAAGTGATGGTGGCACCATCCATCAAAACTGAAGGTAAACTACAACAGCAGCAGCAAAGAGTGGGTATGGGGTCATAACATAGGTAAGAGCATAGAAGGGATCATAATATGGATAGCGTACTCGTCATAGATTTCGGCGGACAATACAGTCAGCTGATAGC
>Ga0315549_1004018_pt1 | contig 12660 bp, 10 predicted proteins | sample SalMarSW160200MG_FD_203101 | JGI IMG/M metagenome (GOLD analysis project Ga0315549, IMG submission 203101) | Salt marsh sediment microbial communities from the Plum Island Ecosystem LTER, Massachusetts, United States - Salt Marsh Sediment SW1601-200 ... | reverse complement strand
GAGCGACAATTAAAATGGTGGAAACGGAAATGGAAACTGGCGCTTATAGAACAGTTGAATCCGGAATGGGAAGATTTGAGTGAGGAAATCCTGGGCCCCAGATAACGACATTCTGGGGTCTCCGCTGTGCTACGAGGGGCAGGGGGGCGGATAAGGAATAAACATTATAATGAAGACGAGCGAAGCGACACATAAAAGTCCTGTTTCGGTTAGTGTATTCTTTCCGTGCTATAATGAGCAGGATAACGTCCGGCGGGTGGTGCAGCGGGCAGTAGAAGTTATGGAGGGGATGGGAGCGGATTTCGAGATTATTGTTGTTAACGACGGCAGCAGCGATAAGACGGGCGAGATAGCGGATGAGCTTGCGGCGGCGGACGGCAGAATAAAAGCTGTTCATCATAATCCCAATCTTGGATATGGGGCGGCAGTGCAGTCGGGGTTCAGGGCGGCGACAAAAGAGTTGGTATTCTTCACCGACGGGGACGGGCAATTCGATATCGGGGAGATAAAGCTGCTGCTGGATTTGATTGACAGTAATGATATTGTATGCGGGTATCGGCTGGAGCGCAGAGACCCGGCTCTCAGGAGACTGAACGGGTGGCTCTGGACGAAATTAGTCTGCCTTTTGTTTGGTATGAAAATACGCGATATAGACTGCGGATTCAAGCTGTTTAGAGCGGAGGTTTTCGAGCGAATTAGAATGTCCAGCAGGGGTGCGCTGATAAGCGCTGAGATATTAGCAAGGGCGACGCGGGCCGGCTACAGAATTGCAGAGGTAGGTGTGCACCATTATCCGCGGACGGCAGGCAAACAAACAGGGGCAAATATAAAGGTTATTCTGCGAGCGTTCAAAGAGCTTTTTTCGTTATATAACAGGATACGCAAAGGGCAGTAGATTTTTACCACGAAGGACACCCGCCTTCAGCGAGGTCTCGCCAAGGGCGGACGAAGAAACACGAAGGTAATTATAAATAAAGAAGAAACTGATTCATGAAGTTTTGTGGCTTTCGAGGCGGGTTGTATTATGGGCGGCGACAACGGTAAGGTGAATTTGTTCATTTATGGTTCATTGAAAGACCAGCATATATTCGAGTCGGTGAGCGGATTCGGCTTTACACGGAGAAGCTCGAAGGCGGATGCTCAGACACTGTCTGCGGAGCCGGCGGTTCTGCACGGATATCGCAAGGTCAGCCCGGACAATGTTTATTTCTACGCGGTGAAGTCGTCGAATTCGAGGATAGAGGGAATAGTGGTTCATAACGTTCCGGCAGAGACGATGGCGGAGATAGACAGATACGAGGGCAAGCGATACGAGCGTGAGACGGTTCAGGTGCATACGGCCGGGGGGCTTGTCGAGGCACAGGCGTATTTAGTGAGCCACGAGGTGATGCAGAAGCATTTCGGTGACCGGTTCCGCGTGAATCTGATACACGAGCTTTGGCTTCGCAAGAGAATCGATAAATTCCTGAAGAAGCGGACCCGGCCCGGTGACAAGAGCGTCGATGCGGAACTCGAGCGACTTGCGGAGCGAGAGCTATTGGCGACGACGGAGCGAGATTTGGTTATAACGCATTACGGAGTCGACGCAGTAAGCGACTATTTTCTTGCGCACGAGCTTGAGCGGCCGATGCCGAGCATAAGATATCTTTACAACGACGAGCAGGCGAAGAAATACATCAACAACTACCTTGCGCTTGTCATCAGGCAGGTTCTGCTCAATCAGTTAGATGAAAGGATTCAGGTGAATTTTCGTTTCGAGCTTGAGCACATATTAGCGTCCGACCGTTATTTTAAGCGGTCGATGAGCTTACTTGTCGGGTTGCAGATAATCAACAACAACAGCTCCGCAGTCGAGATGATTGTGAAGCAATGCCTTCGGATTATGCCTTATGAGGAGCACGATTTGATAGACTACGTTAAATATGCGGTTCGTGCGGCACGGAGTCTTTACGACAGCAGGGTGGTGGAGGCGCATTTGAACGCGATACGTGCGAATTTTCATCCGGGTCTCGTGCCGATGGGCTGCGAGATAGAGCTGAGCAACGTCGGAGCGGCGGTTGTGGGGGCGGAGGCGCCGGCGGCGGAGAAAGCCGAGCCGGTGTATGACAGCTTCCGATATTTCTATGATTTTCAGTTGGACGTTTTGTCGTGGAAATTAGGCGGCTACATCGACGACCACAGCGGGTCAGCGGGGAGAGAAAGGCGTCAGGGATTCCTTGAGCTTGCACCGGGGCGGCTGAATCTTGCGATGGAGCTGTCACGGCCGGCGACGGCGTGCCCGTGGCTTATGAGCCAACTGATAAATGAAATCACGACGTTCTACAATGTTCGCCCACACAGCTTGCATTTGTCATTTCAATTGCGCAGGAACCAGATTGACAGTCAGAACGTTCTGCCGCTGGGATTTGTGAAATGCCTGCTGGTTCTGGGTGGCGGCACGGAAGTAAACAAGGTGGGCCGGCTGTGGGTATCACGCATCGGGGAGGACGAAATTACACGACAGGAACATGGAGAGGAACTTGTTTTTGCGAGGCGAAGTGAGCGGCGATGGTACGTTGGGGCGGACGGAGTTGGTGACAGGACGCCCGCGCAGGCCAAGGCGCATATCCAACAGTATAAATTCATTCGGCTGGAACAGCGTGCGAATTATGAGCTGTTGATAATGTGCCTGAAGGGGCTGCAACTGGCGTATAATCCGGGTGATTACCTGACGGCTGAGCAGTTGCGAAGAAGTGTGAAGCTTCACCGGGAATACGAGGAGCTGAAGAGCTGGTCGGAGAATCCTACGGAGATAAGTCCTCGGACGATGGGAAGTTTTGTGGAGGCGGTTCGTGAGGGCCTGATGCAGGAGGCGCATCGCCGGCCGGCACATAAGCCGCACTATATTGAATGGGCGCTTGGCGCTATCGATATGCGGCTGCGGACGTTCAACGAACAATTGGGCGGGGCGTCGGCAAGCTAAGTGGCAAGTTTGGCCTTTAGCCGGTCGACTGCGAATTTTGCGACGGCGTCGTGGTCGAAGGCCATATTGTCGGGCAGGGCGATTATATCAAACCATTGTGCTTCGAGTGCGTCGTCGCCGGCTTTTAAGCGGTCAAGGTCGTGGGTGATAATTCCCATATAGACGATGGTGATTTGTCTGCCTCTGGGGTCGCGGCCCAGGGTGCCGAAGGTATGCATCTGCTCGAGCTTGACGCCTGTGAGGCCGGTTTCTTCGGCAAGCTCCCTGGCGACGGCATCATCAAGCTCCTCGTCAATACCGATGAAACCGCCGGGTATAGCCCATTTGCCCTTGAAGGGCTCGTTTTTTCGTTTGACCAGCAGCAGCTTTGCAGCATCGCCTGCGAGGGCGAAGACAACGGCGTCAACCGTGACCATCGGCCTGGGCCAGTCGTAAACATATTTGCCTTTGTCATTCATATAGTGTTCCATTAGAATATCTCAGCGATGACTGAGATTCAAGTCAGGAAAATACAAAGGGACAGCCGCCGGGGCTTTGGGTTGGTGAACTAATCGATTGCCTAAGGAACTTTGATAGCATAGAATAGCTGAATATGGAAAGGGATTCGATAGAGACGGCGAAAGTGACATTGCGCGACGGGTGGCGTGGCAAGGTGGTGATTCGTGATGCGCAGGGCGAGCGGTTTTCAATCGACCAGTGGCAGACGATATTAGCTGAGCCGGCAAAGCTTGTCGATGCGGCAGAACGAACGATAAAAAGCATCGGCCCCAACAGAGTTGTCGTGAAAGAGATGGGGACCAAGGACAAGCGTGTGAGGGCGGTTATCAAGCGTCACCATCGCGGCGGGGGAGTGCGGGAGTTTTTCCGGTCGATGGGCCGACCGCGTGCGGTGCGGAATTTTGATATGGCCGTGAAGACAGCGGGGCTTGGTATTTGTGGTGCGGCGGCACTGGCGGCGGTTTATCACAGGGGCGTGATGCTGTGCAGAGAAAGCATTTATATAAGCGAGTATGTTGACGGTCTAAGCTTGTACGGGTTTTTGAAAAATCTGCCTGCGGAGGGAAAGGAGCGTATTGAAATCGCCAGGCGGCTCGCGGAGCGCATAGCGGGCGTATTCGCCGACTTGCACAAGAACGGCCTGTGGCACAGGGACGCCAAGGCGACGAATTTCATCGTTTCACGGCGCAATCCCGGCGACTACGAGGTTGTTCCCGCGGACATGGACGGCATAAAGCCGTATTTTATCAGGTCACAAAAAAAACAAATGCGGGCGCTGTGGCAGCTTGGGGCGTCGGTTATGAATTTGCCGAACATCCGACGGACGGATTATCTACGGCTGTTCAAGGCCTACTGCGAAAAGGCGGGCATACCAAAAGAAAAGCACAGGCAACTTCGTAACCTGCTTGCGAAGAAGACCGTTGAAAAGTACCGTCAAAATGTTCGCAAATGGGAAGTCTGACTTTGGCTGATTGGCCGAAGAAAATTTTGATAATCAAGCCGAGCGCTCTTGGGGATATTGTGCCGGCGGTTCCCGCGATGGTTGCGATGAAGCGATGCTGGCCGGAGGCGAGGGTAACCTGGCTTGTCCGGCCGGAGTATGCGGAGCTACTGCAAGGACATCCAGACCTGGATGAGATTATCGAGTTCGACCGACGGCTGCTTGGGAGGAGCTGGTGCAGCCCGAAGGCATTCGGGGAATTGCTGCGGTTGTGTCGTCGTCTGCGTGACGGGCGATTCGATATCGTTTTTGATTTTCAGGGGCTTTTCAGGACGGGATTTTTTTCATGGGTGAGCGGGTGCAGGTGGCGATTCGGTATGAGAGGGGCGAGGGAATTTGCAGGCGTGTTTTATACAGAAAGAGTTGCGCAGGATAAATCGTGCATTCACTTGGTTGATTATTATCTGCGGATGGTCGAGGCGGCAGGGGGGAGAGAAAGAAAAGTGGAATTCAATCTGCCGGAGGATAAAGCGGCAGGTGAGAGAGTGAAAACACTTTTGAAAAGTGAGGGGGTTGATAGTGATAATTATATTGTTCTTGTTCCCGGTGCGGCGCGGGCAGAGAAGCGCTGGTCGATTGAGCGGTTTGCAGAATTGGCGGAAAGAATTGCGGCGAAGTATGCCTGGTCGATTGTAGCGACCGGCACACATAGCGAGCAGGAATATGTTGAGCAACTTCGAGTTGGAGGCAAGGCGTCTGTTGTGAATCTTGCCGGCCGGACCTCGGTGAAAGAAGTTGTGGAATTGCTCAGGCGGGCGTCAGTGGTAATTAGCAACGACACCGGGCCGGGGCATATTGCGGCGGCGATGGGCGTGCCGATTGTGATGATATTCGGGCCGACGAACCCGTCGAGGGTGTGTCCTTACGGCAGGCCGGAATGCGTTGCGGCGGTCGAGCCGGACGACAGGGGGATGAAAGCGGACAGTTACGATAAGAAACACGATATAGCAGATATCACAGTCGGACAGGTGTTCGAGAAGGTCCTTCAGCAGGTCAGCAAAAAAGACTCCTGACCCCTTTTTCAAGAAAACGGGCTTTTCAGCACAAAACAAGGGAATCAGAGAAAAAGACTCCTGACCCCTTTTATATTTGGTCTGCCGCGTGGCTTGAGGGTAGAGAATAATTGAAGGTTTTGTGCGGTTTTTTGGACCCAGTCGTCCCGGCCAAGCGGTGTTCCCCGGCAAATACAATGTTCGATTTTCTTCAGGTCTCGTTCTCCGGGCAGGATATCGACCAAGCCAAACCAGTCATCCGGCAATTCAACAGGGCCGGCGGAAATCGTTATGCCGCCTTTGGCAATTCCTTTTCTGATTGCAAGACTGCTCCAAGTCCAATCCAGGGAACTTTTGACGAGCCCGGCCCGCAATGGATTGCTCTCGATGTAGCGTAAGGTGGTGAGATAGTAGGATTCATTTTGGACCGGGAAGCTTTTGAACCTGCCCTGGTAAAGATGTCCCGTGCCGGACGTGTTGTGAATTGAGTGCCATCGCTGGCTGTGCGTCATAGTAATCCAGTGTATAAATGTTGAGAGGTCGCCGTCGTTATAAGGCCAAAGCAGCAGATGCCAGTGATTGGACATAATGCAATACGCCGTCAAGCGCATAGGAATCTTTTTAAGGCCTTCGGCAAGGATTTTTTCGAAGACATTAAAATCGGAATATCCCTGGAAAATGGCTTGTTTGCCATTGGCGCGATTCAAGACATGATAAACAATACCTCCCGGTGATTGTCTTCTGGTCCTTGGCATAGTGAAATACTACTTAGTTGCCTTATTCATGTCAAATTTCAAAAAAAGACTCCTGACCCCTTTTTTAAGAAAACGGCCCTTTTGACATAAAACAAGGGTATTGGACAAAAAGACTCCTGACCCCTTTTTTATTATAGTGTTGCGGCGCAGCGGTGGCAGAGGTCGGGGTGTTTATTGTCGCTGCCGACACTGGGCCAGTAGTTCCAGCAGCGCTGGCATTTCTGATGAGCGCTTTTGGCGGCAGAGACGATTGTTTCGGCAGCACCTTTTTCGAGCTTCAACTCGCTGACGATGCATAGTGCGGCGAAGTTGGCCAGGCCGAACTGTTCAACAAGGGCGGCCAATTCATCGTCGGCGCAATTCACTGTTACCGCGGCCTCCTGATTGCTGCCGATGATTTTGTCGCGACGGAGGCCTTCGAGGACGCGCAGGACGTCGTCGCGGAGGGTCATCAGCTTTTGCCATTTCGGCTCATCGGCCTTCCAGTCGATTGATTCGTCAACTTTGGGCAGAGTGGCGAGGTGAACGCTATCGACATTTTGCGACTTGAACTGCAGGGCCGACCAGGCGTCTTCGGCGGTGTGCACAAGGATGGGTGCGAGCATTCGGACGAGGGAGTCGAGGATTTTATGCAATGCGGTCTGGCAGCTTCGGCGGGACGGGCTGTCGGCAGGGTCGCAATAAAGGCGGTCCTTGAGCAGGTCTATATAGATACTGCTCATATCGACGCTGCAGAAATTGTAGAGCAGCGTGAAGACGCGATGAAACGTAAAGTTTTCGTATGCGGCGGTAACTTCGGCGATTAGTTTCTGCAACTGCTGCATCGCCCATTTGTCGATTTCGAGCATATCGCTGTAAGCGACTGTGTGTTTGCCGGGGTCGAAGTCGTAGATATTGCCGAGAAGGTATCGCAGCGTATTTCTGATTTTTCTGTAGGCGTCCTGGGTTTTGCCGATAAGCTCGTCGTTGCAGCGGATGTCGTCCTGATAGTTGACGCTGGCGACCCAGAGGCGGAGGATGTCGGCGCCGTATTTTTGGACTTCGTCCTGGGCGTTGACGTAGTTGCCTAAGGACTTGGACTGCTTCATACCCTTTTCATCGACGGTGAATCCGTGGGTAAGGACTGCTTTGAATGGGGGTCTTCCGGTTGCGCCGAGGGCGGGCAGCAGCGAGAGCTGGAACCAGCCGCGATGCTGGTCGGAGCCCTCGAGGTAGAGGTCGACGGGGACGGGCCAGCCGGCCTTTACGGCGACGCTGAACCAGCTACAGCCGGACTCGAACCAGACGTCGAAGATATTTTCCTCTTTGGTAAGCTCGTCGAAATTGAAGCCGGCGGGGAGTTTGAAATCATCGCCTAAGATTTGCTTTGGCGAATCGGTGAACCAACTGTCGGAACCCTTAGCGGCGATGTATTTCGCAACGGCTAAGACGGACTCTTTGGTCAGCAGGGGTTGGCCGGCGGCGTTGAGGAAGACGGGGATTGGCAGTCCCCAGCTTCGCTGTCGGCTGATGCACCAGTCGGGTCGTGATTCGAGCATACCCTCGATTCGTTTCTGGCCCCAGGCGGGAATCCAGCGGACGTTGGTGACGGCGTCGAGGGCCAGGTCGCGCATAGTCTTTCCAAGCCCCGGCAGCTCCTTATCGACGCTGATGAACCACTGCTCGGTCGCGCGGAAGATTACGGGTGTTTTGCTCCGCCAGCAATGTGGGTAGCTGTGAGTGATTTTCTGCTCAGCCACGAGGTCATCGTTTTGTCTGAGATGGTCTATTATTTCCGGGTCGACTTCGAGGACGCTTTTGCCGCGGAGCCAGTCGGGGACGGTGTCGTCGTAGCAGCCATCATCTTTGACTGGTGAGTAGATTGCGAGGTCGTACTGCCGGCTGGAGACGTAGTCTTCGACACCGTGGCCGGGGGCGATATGGACAAGGCCGGTCCCATCCTCGGTGGTGACGTATTCGGCCAGAATTACCTTATAGGCGTCTTTGTCGGTCGGGTTTGTGTCGACAAAGGGATGCTTGTAGCGGAGTCCTTCGAGGTTGTTTCCGAGGACTTTCGTTTCGCTTAGCTTATATTGTCCATTTTCAAGGCCTGCGGCGGCTACAACGGCTTCGAGACGCTCGGCGGCTATAACGGAAACGAAACGCCTGCCATTTGTTTCGTAGCTGATTGTGACGTATTCGAGGCGTGGGTGAACGGCGACAGCAAGATTGGCAGCGAGGGTCCAGGGCGTAGTTGTCCAAATCATAAAACAGAGCTGAGCATCTTTTGCCAGTTCGGCAGTGACAAGGCCAAACTCGATTAGCTTCGCGGTAGAGTCTTTGGCAACGGGGAAGTTGACGAATATGCTGGGTGAGTCGATGTCCTTGTATTCAAGCTCGGCTTCGGCGAGGGCGGTTTCGCAGCCGACGGACCAGTGAATTGGCTTTAGCTGCTTTCGGACCAGGCCCTTGTCGACAAGCTCGGCGAAGACTTCGAGAATGCCGGCCTCGTATTGCGGCTTGAATGTCAGGTAGGGATTGTCGTAGTCGCCGATGGTGCCAAGCTGCTGGAATTGTTTGCCCTGGATTTTGATGTATTTGCTTGCATTTTTTTGGCAGAGCCGGCGGATTTCGAGCTTTGTCAATTCGCGTGCCTTTTGGCCCAGCTCGGTGACGACCTTGTTTTCGATGGGCAGGCCATGGCAGTCCCAGCCGGGGATGAACGGCGCATCGAAGCCGGCCATTGTTCTGTAGCGGACGACGAAGTCCTTGAGGACCTTGTTGAGGACGTGGCCCATGTGGATATCGCCGTTTGCGTAGGGCGGGCCATCGTGGAGGATATAGAGTGGTGCGCCTTTTCTGGCGGCCCTTATTTTTGAGTAGAGGTTGGCTTTAAGCCAGTCCTTCTGCATCTGCGGCTCGCGCTGGACAAGGTTGGCCTTCATTGAGAAGTTTGTCTTTGGCAGGTTAAGTGTTTTGCTGTAGCCGGCTTTTTCATCCTGTGCCATTTCGAGACCTCAAAAATAAATTTACTATGCTAAGTTTGTAACCGATAGTTGTCAACTATGGATACGATATCGATAGCTTCAAGTTAACAGGTGGGCTAAAGCCCACCCTACAATTTTTTCACGGTCAAGGTCAACAGCCATTAATCACGTTTCCAAAAAAGTTGTTTTCAGATACGGGTTAAAACCCGCCCCGGCCCAGAATCCTGCGGCTACCTCATTGGCTGTTGAGTATCTTGCCTCAATACGATTGATACTCTTTTTGGCATACCATTTGCGCACTGCTTTGATAAGCTCTTTGCCGATTCCGCGACGTCGATATTTCTTCGTAACGGCCATGTCGGAAAGCTCTCCATATTGCTGTTTTTCGAACACCGGCGGATACTTCGAAATTGTGGCCATACAGTAACCGACCGGACGCGTTCTGTGCAGTGCGATGAGCACACGAGAATCGGCGTTGTTTATGTGGTTCGTAAGGAATTCGGCAAACCGTTTGTGTCCCGCAGGCGACCTTGTGAAAAGCGGGTCCAGCTTCTTATGATAGTCCATAAGCTCTTTCCACAGTTCAACAATGGCCGGTACGTCTTTGGTGGTTGCTTTTCGTATGGTAATTTCCTTTTTCATAACGTCTCCCTTTGTTTAACAAAAAAGGCCTTTCAGAACCTGCCGCTCTGAAAGGCCTTATAATGCGGTATTTGCCGGCTCAGAGCAGCTTCATCCGGTCCTCTATAATGATGATATTAATCGCGATACACAGAGCGGGCAACGGATGCGTGTGCATCGGCATTGCAATTGTCGGTATTGTCACTTTTGTAATCGTCATAAGCTCAGATCCTTCATTCGCCAACTTAGTATACTATTCGGCGATTGTCAATGCCGGCTTTAGCAGATGTGCGACCGGGCCGGTTTAGACTATCGCGGCGGCGTGGCGATGGGTATAATGCTGGTATGTTTGCGGGTAAAAAAGTCATTGTAGTGATGCCGGCATATAATGCGGCAAAGACGCTGGAAAAGACACATCACGAAGTGATGGCACAGGGCATCGTGGACCTTGTAATAGTAGTCGACGATGACAGCACGGATGACACAATTGCGGTCGCGTCGAAATTGGCGAATACGAGTGTCCATGCGCACGCCGAAAACCGCGGCTATGGAGCCAACCAGAAGACCTGCTATAAGCTGGCCCTCGAGCAGGGGGCTGACATTGTAATAATGGTGCATCCTGACTACCAGTACACGCCGCAACTAATACCTGCGATGGCGAGTATGATTGGCAACGGGCTTTATCATTGTGTGCTCGGCTCGCGAATCCTTGGCGGCAATGCTCTGAGGGGGAATATGCCCGTCTGGAAATATATTGCCAACCGATTTCTTACATTAGCAGAGAATGTACTTACGGGGGCAAAGCTGTCCGAATACCATACGGGTTACCGAGCGTTTTCGCGTGAGCTTATCGAACGGCTGCCGCTGGATGCCAACTCGGATGATTTTGTTTTCGACAATGAGATGTTGGTGCAGATTCTGTGGTTCGGGTACACGATAGCCGAGGTGAGCTGTCCGACGAAATACTTTGCCGAGGCGTCTTCAATTAACTTCGCACGGAGTATGAAATACGGTTTTGGCTGTCTGTGGACGGGCTTGAAATTCCGCCTGGCAAGGGCGGGAATTATTAAGTCATCGCTTTTCCCGGATAAGCCAGGTCATCGGCAGTAATCGGCAGGTGAGTTTAAAGCTATTAATTGCTATGCCTAAGAAACAAACTCTTTACATAATCGACGGGCACGCTCATATCTACGCGGCGTTTTATGTCAAGACGCCAAAGCGAAAGTGGACAAGCCCGTCGGGCGAGCCAACCAAGGCGACCTATATTTTCACCACGGCTGTGCTGGGCCTGCTAAAGAATCATAAGCCCGATATGTTAGTTGTAGCGATGGACAGCAAGGCACCGACTTTCAGGGCCGAGGTTTACCCGGAATACAAGGCGCATCGGCCACCTATGCCCGATGATATGCCGGTTCAAATCGAGCGAATCGAGCAGATTCTGTCGGCAATGAATATCCCGATGATGCGGGTCGACGGCTTCGAGGCGGACGATTTGATAGGGACACTGGCAAAGAAAGCTGCAAAAAAAGGGATAGACGTTTACATTTGCTCGAAGGACAAGGACATCCTTCAACTGCTGGACGAGCACGTTTTTGCCTTCGATTTGAAAACCGGCACCAAGACCGACCCTGACTCGATGAAGGAGAATATGCAGATTACGCCGGGGCAATTTGTCGATGTGCTGGCGCTTCAGGGTGACAGCACGGACAACGTTCCAGGTGTGGCGGACGTGGGGCCGAAGACAGCGATTGAGTGGATACAAAAATACGGCTCGCTCGACAATCTTTTTGCGCACGCCGACGAGATTACGGGCAAAAGGGGCGACAACCTGCGCAAGTCGAAAGACATTGCATACCTGAGCAGGCAGCTTGTTACTATTGACTGTGATGCTCCAGTTGATATTGACTATGACTGTTTGGCCGTAAAGCCGTTTGATGAGGCGCGGCTTAGTAAGTTATTCGAGGAGCTTGGCTTTGCCCGGCTGATGGGGCAGTTGGGCTTGGCTGCGGGCAGGCAGCCGAATGATGAAAAACCAGAGACGGATATACAGGAGAACATCGCGGACAAAGGCCGGTCGGCGGCGACGGTCAGGCACGATTATCAGCTAATCGACACGCCTGAGAAGTTCAATGTTTTCATTGCTGGGCTTGAGAAACAGAAAGTTTTTGCCGTCGATACCGAGACTACCGGTTTTTCGCCGATGCGGGCCGGGTTAGTGGGGATAAGCTTTTGCTGGCAGACGAGAAAGGCATTCTATCTGGCCATAAAAGCGCCGATGGGGGCGAAACATCTTTCTATTGCCAAAGTTAAAGACCGGCTTGCTGACGTGCTGGCAGACGAGAAGATAAAAAAAATCGGGCAGAACATAAAGTACGATATGCTGGTGCTGAAAAACGCTGGTCTGCCACTTAACGGCGTATATTTCGATACGATGGTTGCCTCGTATTGTCTTGACCCGCAGCGGAGTCATTCGCTGGATAATATGGCGTTCGATTTTCTGAATTACGAGACCATTCCCATATCAGCGCTGATTGGCAAAGGCAGAAACCAGCTCAGCTTCGATATGGTTGATACGTCTGCGGCGTGCGAGTATTCGGCCGAAGACGCGGATATTACCTGGCAGTTGTATCAGTATTTAGACAAGGAATTGGCCGGTCAGCCGGAGATAAAGCAGCTTTTCTACGAAGTGGAGATGCCGCTGGTAAGCGTTTTGGCGCAGATGGAATATAACGGTGTCTCGCTGGATACCGAAATTCTGGCAGATATGTCGCAGGACATAACGGATTTGCTGGCCCGCCTTGTCGACGATATTTACCAGACGGCCGGGACTTCGTTTAATATCGATTCGCCGAAGCAGATTGCGGAG
>Ga0315549_1003996_pt1 | contig 12701 bp, 10 predicted proteins | sample SalMarSW160200MG_FD_203101 | JGI IMG/M metagenome (GOLD analysis project Ga0315549, IMG submission 203101) | Salt marsh sediment microbial communities from the Plum Island Ecosystem LTER, Massachusetts, United States - Salt Marsh Sediment SW1601-200 ... | reverse complement strand
ATATTAACCACGATAGTATCGTAAATTTCTATGACTTTGCGATATTAGCTTACCACTGGCTTGAAGATAAAAGATAACATATACTGACGGACTGCTCACAATGAGGAGCGTTTATTTGTCTCAAGGTTAGGAAAAAGCACTTGCATTTATCGTCGAATTCGGGCAGACTCTCAATGCGCAATCATACAGGAGTCTGGCTAAATGGGCGATAAGTGCTTTTTTTTTGCAGGTGGCGGAACGGGGGGTCATATTTACCCTGCCATTGCTGTGGCAGAAGAAATAGCCAAAATTGAGCCGAAAGCAAAGATACGCTTTTTCTGCAGCACTCGTGATATCGACTCAAGAATTCTTAACCCCGCCCCTGCAGCAGGGGTCGGGGTTAAGCAAACCGGCTTCGAATACACGACACTTCCGGCAAAAGGTTTTTCTTTTCGGCCCGGCAGGTTGTTCGACTTTTGCACTTCTTTTCTTAAAAGCTACAAAATCGCAAAAGAAGAAATCGCCTCAAAGGATAATGCGATGGTAATCGGCATCGGCGGGTATGTTGCTGCACCTGTCTGCTACGCTGCACACAAATTAAAGGTGCCGGTATTCCTTTTAAATGTTGATATCCTGCCGGGGCGGGCAAATAAGATAATCGCTCGGTGGGCAGATGAGATTTTTGTGCAGTTCGAGGAAACTGCACAAAACTTAGCCAGGACCAGGGCAAAAATAAATGTTGTCGGCTGTCCCCTGCGAAGCGGCTTTTCAAATCCGCAGCCATACAAGGCAATGGAGCAATTAGCCCTTGATGAAAATAAAAAGACGCTGCTAATAACCGGTGCATCGAGCGGGTCGGAAAATATTAACAGAACGGTGTGCTCGCTGTTAGAAAAGCTAAGCGGTTTTGCGGATGACTGGCAGATAGTTCACCTGACGGGGGAAAAAAATTACAATGAAGTTCAGAGTTACTACACCGGCGCCAAAATCAGGCATAAGGTGTTAGGGTACTTTGATGATATGGCGAACCTGTTGGCCGCTGCGGATTTGGTGGTCGGCAGAAGCGGTGCAGTAAGTATTGCTGAATACGCCGCGGCTGGCGTCCCAAGTATCTGTATGCCCTATCCGTATCATAAGGATAGACACCAGTATCTAAACGCAGGCAAGTTAGTAGAAGCCGGAGCGGCAGTTATAGTAGATGATTTGCCGGATGAAAAAAACAGGGCTGAATGGCTTTGGGAAGAGCTGGATGAATTGATGAAAGACGAAAAAAAACTGCAACAGATGGCAAACGCCTGCAAAACAATTGCGAAAAAAGATGCTGCCGGCAAAATTGCAGAAAGATTATTAGAAACGTCTAACAAAATGACTTAATGTCATTCCTGTGGAAGCAGGAATCCAGCAAAAGATATGAGTAGAATTGCGGTCGATGTTGTGCTATTTCCGGATGAGGCGATGACAAATAAAGCAATTGAAGTAAGCGCTAAATTGGTGAGACAATTTGGCAGTGAGATAGTTCTGCATAAGGAAAATTGTCTGCCGCATATTTCCTTAGCTATGGGTTGTATTGATGAAAGGGACGTACCTGCTATTGAGAAAGCTTTAACAGCAATTGCAGAAAGATGCACGATTGGCGAGTTGAAAATTATCGGCTTGCGTACATCAGTAAATTCGAGAGGCGAAACGGTGTCGCTTTTCGAAGTGGAGAAAACAAAAGAGCTTCAATCGCTGCACGAAAAGGTAATGGAAGAAGCTCAGCCATATTTCAGCAGTGTCGTAACCGGCGATATGATATACGGCGATGAAGAGATTGCAGATACCACGCTGGAATGGATTAAGAACTATCGGGAAAAGGCGAGCTTTGCAAGATTTTATCCTCATATAACAATCGGATACGGCCAGGTGGAAGAGCAGCAGTTTCCAATAAGTTTCACCGCCATAAAACTTGCTTTATGTCACTTAGGAAATCACTGTACGTGCAGGAAGGTTCTTACATCAGTTGAGCTTTGAAGAATCTTTGGGGCTTCGCTTGACAAGGCCGTTGTTGGGACAGACAATGCTGTAGCTAATATCAGTGAGGACGGGCTAAAGCCCGGAAATTTGACAATTAAGCCAATGAGAGGTGGGGCGCTGTAGCAGGGCATTATCTCGAATACGCAGAGGCTAAATAGTGGCATAATTCTATTTTGAAATAAATTTTATCCAAAAGGAAAGGTATTATGCTTAAATTAACACGTCGCGATTTTATTAAGAGTTCAATGATTACCGGTGCCACGATAGCTATGGCGGCTCCATATTCGCGGGCACTTGGAGCAAACGACGACATCCGCATAGCAATAGTAGGCGTCGGCGGCCAGGGGAGCAATCATATCGGCTTTTTCCACAAGTTGGAAGGCGTACGTATAGTGGCGATTTGTGATGCTGACGAGGAACATTTAAACAAGCAGGCAAGCGAGTTTGAGAAGAAATATGAGCAAAAGGTTCGAACTTACCGCGATGTTCGAGAGTTACTGGAAGATAAAAGCATTGATGTAATTACCTCAGCGACACCGAACCACTGGCATTCATTGGTGACAATATGGGCGTGCCAGGCGGGCAAAGATGTCTATATCGAAAAGCCGGTCTCACATAATATCTGGGAAGGTCGCAAAATGGTTGAAGCAGCGCGAAAATACAACCGCATAGTGCAGGCCGGCACGCAGCAGCGTTCCTGCCCGGCTGTACAGGAGGCCGCCCGCGATATCCAGGCCGGCAAGTACGGCAAGGTTCTCTGGGCGCACTGCTCCAAACTGGGCACCGATAATAGAGGCCCCATCGGAAAGGTAACAACTCCACAGCCCGTGCCGGAGAGCATTGACTATAACCTCTGGGCGGGTCCCGCCCCGATGACGCCGGTTATGCGGAAGTCGTTCCATTATGATTGGCATTGGCAGTGGAACTGGGGTGACGGAGAGATGGCGAACTGGGGCATTCATTATCTTGATGACCTGCGTCATCTTTTGGGTGCCGATGACGTCCCCACCAGGATTGTCGCGGCTGGCAATCGCTTTATCTGGGATGACAACGGCGAGACACCCAATATGCATATTGCACTTTTTGATTACGATGGACTTCCGGTTGTCGTCGATATCCGTAATCTGCCGGACCCGAAGCGTGCCGGCGGCAGAAGCGGGGCTGTGTATCTCCACTCTCGCGGAGGCAACTACATTCAGTGTGAAGAGGCCTGCGTCCGAATCTCACGCGGCGGCGGCGGCGCATACGACAAAAACGGCAAGCGAATCCACCAGTACAGGGGAGACGGTGGAGCGGCACATGCTCAGAATTTCATCAACGCTGTACGCAGTCGCAAGGTCAGCGACCTCAATGCTGATATCCTAAAAGGCCATCTCAGCACCGTACTAGCTCATCAGGCCAACATCTGTTGGCGTGTCGGCTCCGAGGCCACTGTCGATAAGGTCTACGACAGCTTCAAGTCACACGAAGATGCCTTGTATACCTTGACCGACATTCTGCAGCAACTGGGCGGTAACGACGTCGCCTTGGCCAAGGAACCCTTTATTCTTGGGCCAGTATTGACCTACGACCGCAAGAAAGAGCGCTTCGTGGGAGAAAACGCCGAACAGGCCAACAAGTTCATCAAATGTTCCTATCGTGAGCCGTTTGTAGTACCGGATAACGTTTGAGTGGGATATAAGGATGAGCGTTAAATGGAAATCCAAAAAGAGCTGGCGTGAAAAGCTGGAAAATCCGCCTGAAGGTCTGCCCAAAGTAGTTGAAGTCCCCACTTCATGGGAGAAAAGAATGGGGGGAAGAAAGGTCTTAGTACCGACACCTCTTCTCGTTGATGGGCTGATACGAAAGGTTAGAAAAGGAAAACTTATCACTGTAAAACAAATCAGAGACAAGCTTGCAAAGGATTTTAAGGCAGATTCGAGCTGCCCGATGACGATTGGTATCTTTCTTCGCATCTGCTCTGAGACGGCTGAGGAAGATTTGCGAAAGGGTAAAAAGCGGATTACGCCCTACTGGCGTGTGGTTAAAAACGACGGAAGCTTAAATCCTAAATTTGCCGGCGGAACTGAAGCCCAAGCCAAACGGTTGAAACAGGAAGGGCATAAAATTACCCCCGGCAAAGGCAAAAAACCACCAAAAGTAAAGGAGTTTGAAAAGGCATTAGTCTGAAAATGAAGATTTTGGTGTTTTTTTTGCGCGGATTAAGGAATTCATATATTCACCCTTGTAAAGTAAAGTCACCTCGATAAAGCCGACGCGTGACAGGTCTTCTTGAAATTCATCGAAGGTGTAAGTGCCTCCGGCTTCTGTACCAACGAGCATATTGACCGCGAACAAAGCTCCTGCCCGTGGGCTGATGCGAGATTCATCCATAACGACATCACGAATAACTACAATGCCATTTTCCTGCAAAGCCGAGTGAATTTTGGCAAAGAGCGTGCGATTCTGCTGGCGTGAGTTCTGATGAGTAACCGCGCTTAGCCAGATGAAATCCGCTCCCATTGGTAACTTGTCGCTGTAGAAATCTCCTGCTGCAAATGTAACCCGATTGCTTAGGCCGGCGCCGGCAATTCGTTTTTGGGCCAAGGGTATCACATCGGGCAGGTCGAATATTGTTGCTTTGGCTTTAGGGACTGCGCGAAGAAATGCGATTGTCCAGCTGCCGGAGGCCCCGCCGATATCGAGCAAATGCTGAAAAGACAACGGTTGCAGATGCTTGATGATTTGGGAGACGAGGGAAGTGGAAAAGACATCCATAGCGCCTATAAATGCATCTCGGTCGGCGGTCTCGCCTCGAATGCTCGCAGGGACATCGGCAGGTCTGCCGGTCTTTACGACCTGCGCCAATTGAAGCCAACGCCTGTGGCAATTGGCGAGATGGCGGACAGCCGGCAGTATATTGCGGCAGCCGGTTTCGGTTAGTATCTCAGCTATCTGTGCAGGGACAATGTACTGGTTTTTCCGCTTAGTTAAGAAGCCCAGAGCGGTAAGTGCATCGAGCAACATGGTCGTTGCTCTAAGGTCGCTACCGAGCTTGTCAGACAGCATTTGGGCAGTCATTGATTCATTATCAAGCTGGGTAAAAATATCTAAGTCAGCAGCGGCGGTGAGGATACAGGCCGGCTGAAATGCCCTGACCATTTGTAAAACTTCATCTTCTGTCCATTCCTTCGCCATCTATATATTTCCTTATTAGAACAAGAACATTGAATTTTGTTCGTCTCTACATCGGACCCTTCTTTTTGATTTTCACCAGCGGCTAATAGTATATTGAGCCAAGCTATCGTGTGTAAGCCAAATTTTCAGGATATTCGTGTCTATTGCAGGCAAACAGCCATCTTTGGTACATATTGTTTTTAGCGAACTCACGCATATTGAAGCTATAACAGGCAAAAAAGCAGGTGAAGATTTTACGAGTTTCTTGTTGACGGACAAGCATTGTAAGTGATAATTAATTGTAAATAGTCGATTATTGGTTTTAGAGCACTTTTGAAAGGTGGGAGATTATGAGAAAGATATTTCTATTAGCTGCTATCGTTCTGATTATAGCTGCAATCTCTAATGCTGAGTTAACTCTAACGATTAATGGGGTTGACGTAGTAGAACCACAAGTAATAGGCAGCAGTAAGGATTTAATCATTGCTGTTGCAGGGAAAAGTGAGGCAGAAACACAAGACATATCGGTTACAGCCGATGGTGGAAAGCTTGAACTGCTAACAAAGCCAAAATCGCTGGAAGAGAAACCTACCACGCCCAAATATCTTTTCAACTTTACCGATAAAAAGGGGTCGGATACCATTAGGCTTACTGTTGGTAGCGAACTTATTTATCAACTTGTTTTACTTTCTGTGCCGGAAGAAAATAAGACAATTGTTTTTGGCATAGATTCAAATGCAATTGAAATACCTGAGCCTGAACCGACACCAGAGCCAAAATCAGGGGCTGAACAGATTGCTCTTCAATTTCCTTATGAAAGCAATATTGTGCCTTATGCACAGAGAAAAGAACAAGAGAAAGAAGAAAGCTTAAAGTTCTGTCCCAGCGGTTAAGACCTAATTCCTTCGACAGGGGAACTAAGTGCCAAAGAAAGTAAAAGTAGAGAGATTCCGCCCGGTAGAGTATATAGTAGTATGATGATGGGGGTGGATAGTATTATTGATGTAAATTCAGATATTACATTAAATACTGTTTGGACATCTTATAATACTTATCATGTTATTGCCGATGTTAATGTTCAGGCACTGCTTGTTGTTGAACCGGGCACGGTCGTTACATTTGCCCCTGATAAATCAATGTCGGTCAATAACGGTGGAACCCTGATGTCCGTGGGAACTCCTGACAATCCTATTATCTACACATCAGACTCAGGAACACCCGGTTATGCTGATTATTATTGTCCCGTGTACATTGAGGAAACTGCCTCAGCTAATACCAAGATAATGTATAGTTACGTTGAGTATGCATATATCGGAGTAATGGTCCTTAACAATGAGCTTGAAGCCGATATTCAAAACAACTATTTCTACAGCAATGTTTACGGAATTGTAGAATTTGGCAAGAAGCACACCAATATCCGTAACAACCTGCTTGTGGCTTCTTACTATAGCGGTATAGAAGTTTTCCTGGGCGATTCAACCGGCGAAGGCTCGGCTAACAGTTCAATCCTTGTCGAAGACAACACCTGCGATTATTATCAGGACAATGGCATAACCGTTCACGGCGTTGAAGATGTGAACGAAGCAGGAATGGTTGTGCTGGCCAATAATATTGTTTCAGGTTCTTACCAGTATGGACTGTCTTTGGTTGACTACTATATGTATGCAACGGTAATGAACACAGGCTACTTTGATAATGCCAATAACAAAAACTGGGCATTTGACGAAGATAACCCGGCATTTGAGACGGTTCTGCCATACGAAATGGGAACCGGCACGTTGCCGATTTGTTATTTGAGACAGGATTGCAATTTCATCAACACCGGATCTTTCCTCATTGAGCAAACCCCGCTTATCGGTCAAACCACGGATGTCAATGGCATACCCGATTATAATTACGTAGATATTGGTTTCCATTACCAGAACTGGAATTTTTCAAATCCCGGTAGTGGTGATTCGTTATCGGCTGATTTTGATGACAGCATGAAAGTTGATTTTAGAGATTTTGCGACTTTTGCTAATTATTGGCAGCAATCAACGAGTAGCGATGCCGATTTGGACGGAAGCGGTTTTGTTGATTATAACGATTTGTCGATTTTCACAAACCAGTGGTTACAAGTTGCAGACCCTAACATAGAAATCCACATTTACGGAGATTCCAACGAAGGCTATGTCGATATCGGCATAAGTGGTTTTACATCAGATACTCAGCGTGTTTTTCTACTTGCTGATGGAAAATATGTTGGAGAAATATTTGGGTTTGCAGACGGCTATACTCTCATAATGGATATATCAGAATCCGGTGGCCAGGAGCGACAACTTAAGGCGTTAAGCATCGGCAGTAGCGACCAAGTTATATGCTCGAATATCAAGAATATTGCCTTTTCCTGTCCTTTAAGTTATTGCCTCATTCCCAGCAGTTACGAACCGAATCAACCGTTGTATTTTTCGGCGTTAAACAGCGGCGAAGAAGACGTTTCTGTTGAAGTGTACGCAGACTGCGGAAATTTGGTGTGGTCACAAATCTACGATGGAAATAACATCTTAGGTTCCATTCCTGCTGAGATTACCAGCCAGCATGAAATTGATTACATCAGTTTTAGTCTGAGCAGTAAGAGCAACGGATGGTCTATTACAAAAATATCAGACCCGGCAGAGCCTGACCTTTCATTTGATACCAAAGCTTTGATTATCCTTCCTGCTTTTGACTTAAGATGGAGAAATTTCATGCCAGTATGGGCGGTTCAAGATGCCTTTAAGGACAGGGGAATTAAATACAAAAAGTTAGGAGGCAGATCTGCCAACTATGATAATATCGCCTGGTATGCAATAACTAACCCTATCAAATATATGTATATTCTCGCTCATGGAAAATATCAATTAGTCAAAAATGGGGTTTTAAGAACCTGTGTAAAGCTATCTGATGGAATAGCTGTTTCTATGAAAAAATCAGATTTTATTGACCCAAATAGTGCCCCTTCATGGTGCCAAAAATTGGAAGGCAATCTGGAAAAAACTACAAAAAGCTTTCTGTCTATGGGTTTCGATACCCTTGAATTTGTTTATTCTGACGCTTGCTACTCAGGTCGATTGAAAATAAACGCCAGTAACCAGTTGGTAGAAGGTCAGCCAGGGCAAATCGGTATTTTTGACGGGCCTCATTCAGATATTAGCCTTGCTTTAGGGATGGGTGAAACCAGCGTAAGCCGTGCCTATCAGGGATGGTATGATAAATCATGGTTCTCCTTACTCGGAACTGAATACCAAAGGTGGACTCAACTTGAGTGGGAAGAGTTAGGTGATGGAGAATCTCTCTATTGGGCGTTAATGCACGTCATTGGCGAACAGACGGAATTTGGCCCTGATGCTCCTGTAAACAATTACAGGTTGAAAGGACAAGGATCTTTCTTTGACATCGAATTAAGTGGAAATTAAGGAAAATAATCATGAAAAAGGCTGCATTTTTATTCTTTTGGGTTTGTTGTTTAACGGGGGTCAATTGTTTTGGAGTAATTGACCCAAATCATACTGTCGATGGGAACTATATGAAGGAGGCAGTAGCTGGAAACACCGATTTTGCCTTTACCTTGTATGATAGCTTGAAGGATGACCAAAACGCAACTGCACCTAAAGGCAATTTGTTTTTCTCGCCATACAGCATTTCAACTGCCCTTGCGATGACTTATGGCGGTGCTCGCGGCGAAACACAGAAGCAAATGGCGGATATCCTGAATTTTACATTGCCAAGGCAAAATCTCTACTCTGCATTCGGTGCTCTCCAAAAGCAACTTGTTCAAAAAGACAAATCATGTGGTTACCAGCTATTACTTGCCAATGCCCTTTGGGAACAAAAGGGTGAACCTTTCTTAAAGGAGTTTTTGGACTTGACTGAATGTTACTATGGGGCAGTTCTTAATCAGCTTGATTTTGTTAATGAAACGGAGCAATCACGGCATACAATCAATAGCTGGGTTGAGGAAAAAACAAGCAATAAAATTAAAGACCTCATCCCACCGGGCGGTGTTGACGAACAGACAGCGCTGGTCCTTACCAATGCGATATATTTCAAAGGCGAATGGAAGACCAAATTCAGTTGGTGGAAGACCAGAAAAGCAGATTTTGCTGTCTCTGCCAAAGACAAGGTCAAAGTACCCATGATGCATCTGAAAGAAGATTTCAAATACTATGAAGATGAAAAATTGCAGGCTCTCGAATTGCCATATAAAGGTAACGAAATAAGTATGCTGGTGCTTTTGCCCAGCGATACAGATGGTATCAGGTCACTCGAAAACAAGCTTACAGCCGAAACCCTCAATGTCTTACTGTCAAAAATGTGGATGACAGAGGTTGATGTATATTTCCCTAAATTCAAACTTGTTTGGGGAGCTTTTCCTTTGAAGAATGCTCTTATTGAGTTGGGAATGCCTGATGCCTTTGAACCAGAAAAGGCTAATTTCTCAGGTATGAACGGTATCATAGGAGGCTTATGGATTTCAGATGTCTTTCATAAGGCCTTTATTGAAGTAAATGAGGAAGGTACTGAGGCGGCGGCAGCTACAGGAGTCGGTATAGCAGCATCTATTCATATCGAACCACCTGTTTTCCGTGCCGATCACCCGTTTATCTTTATCATCAAGGATAATCGTTCGGGGAGCATATTGTTTATGGGCAGGGTAATGAATCCGGCTGAGTGATTTGCAAACGTTAATTTGCCTATGGCGGATAAATAAGCTTTCACAAAAGAAATGTAAACGATATAAGCTATGCGTTGAAAATGCAAAGCTCTTATACATAGATTTTTCAGAACGGGCTATCTGCTTTTGTTTACATATGCCCCTTTTTTGATAAAATAAGATTAGCAGAAAAGCTTTTTACTTTTGATTCTGGATTTGGTATAAAGATTGTGTTTAAGGCTGAAAGGAGGCAATTATGGCAAGTAAAGTTTTAACCGTGGTGCTTATAGTCCTATTGAACGTATCGGTCGGCTGCTACGGGATCGATAAAGGCAAAAGCCAGCTTATCCCCCCTACTTTGAAGGAGTCCATTTATACCGGCGGAGTTAAGGCGGGCCAGAAAGAAGAGATAGACATCGTCGAGCAGGTGTCAGTCAATCGGCAGGCATATCGGCAGGCACTTCAACTGCTGATAGAACATTACAATAAGATAGGCAACAATATGAAGCTACGGTGGGCTAAAAAGGAGCTGGCTGCACTGAATGCTATGCCGCAATATAAATACATTATTGAGGCGGAGGTGGCTGGACCCGATTTGAAAGCGAGCACTCGAATCCCGGAAGCAGACGATCTCTACAAAGAAGCTGTACGACTTGAAAAGAAGGGCAACCGGCTTATACTTGTTAAAGACAACAATCTATTGCGTCTGGCTCTGGATAAATACAACCAACTAATAAGAAAACACCCATCGAGCGATAAGATTGATGACGCGGCCTATAGGGCGGGCAAAATTTATGAGTACTTCAAGGACTACAGGATAGCTCTTATTTACTACAAAAGAACTTACCAGTGGGATGCCGAAACAACTTACCCGGCGAGATTCAGAGAGGCCCGTATATTAGACCAACAGCTTCACAATAGAGCTGAAGCCCTGCAGCTTTATAAACAGGCAATAGAAGTGCCCAAAAAAGAAGGTGAGGATAGAAACTGGCAAACATGGGTGGAGAGGCGGATTAAAGAGTTGTCGGAGACTAAAGAAGGCAGCGATTTAGATTGACGAAAGTTGAAGTAAACCCCGTTAGAAAGCTCGGGTCGGGTTTTTACACTACCTCGCTGTGTTTTTTTAACCTCGCTCACTCGTCGCGATGCGCCGCAGCGGAAAGAATGGAGCTTTCTTTCTAACGGGGTAAAAGTTTTTTCCGATAGAGTTTTGGGCCTTGATAGATATCAGGCCCATTTTTTTACCTCTTTCATATACTGATTTACACTGTTGTTTTTTAGCCATACAAAATGCTGACCGAATTTGAACGCAGGATAGCCGATTTTATAAAGGTAAATGCGCTTTTTGGCTCGTCCAGCCCGTCTGCCGATGGGCTGGACTCATCGGATAGAGCTTTGCTGGCCGTTTCCGGCGGTGCCGATTCTACGGCACTTCTGCATGCGATGTGCTCACTTAAAAAAGAGAATGTCTTAAGCATGGAACTTTTCTGCGCTCATATAAACCATCAGTTACGAGGAACTGAAGCCGATTCGGATGAAGATTTTGTCATAAAAGAAGCGGCTAAACGAAATCTGGCCGTGATAACAAGGCGAGTGGACGTACGGGGGTATGCTCGTCGCAATAAGCTCTCGATTGAGACAGCGGCCCGGAAGCTTCGGATTGAAAGTTTGCTCGATATAGCAAAGGCAAATGACTGTAGTGTGATAGTGACGGCGCACCAAAAAAACGATAACGCTGAGACCATTTTACATCGGCTGGTGCGTGGCACCGGCTTTCGCGGCCTGGGAGGAATCTGGCCGAAACGAATCTTTGGTGACAGCACCAGTTTTGTAAGGCCTTTGTTGTGTGTCAGACGTGATGAGATTATTGAGTATCTGAAAGAGCGAAATCTAAAATGGAGAGAAGACCATACAAATGTCGACTGCTCATACAGGCGAAACTTTATTCGGCTTCGGCTGACTCCAGTGTTACAACAACAGTGCAGCGGCTCAATTGCGGAGCAGTTGTTTGATTTATCCGGCTCAGCTCAGAGGTTCTACAGTTTAGTTTGCAGCGAAGCTGAAAAAGTTTGGAATAAGACGGCTGAGGCCAATGGCGAAACAGCATCGTTGAATTTGAAGAGCTTTTTGGCCCAGCCGCAAATGGTAAAGGTTGAGCTTGTTCGACGGAGCTTGACCGCTGTCGGCAGCGGCGAGAGAGATTTAACACATCAGCACTACGAAAAAATATTGCAATTAGCAGAACAAAAGACAGCAGGCAGAAAAATCGCATTGCCAAATGGTTTTATGGTTCGAAAAGAATACACGAATTTAATTTTTGAAAAGCCGGAGAAAAATCAAACCACTAAAGAGTATGTCGATAAGTCAATAGAGCTAAAAATCCCGGGACAAACGAAACTTGGTCGGCATTTGATAAGTGCGACTATTTTCGAGACAAATAATAAAGGATTTGAGAAATTCAAGGCGGAAAAAACGAGCTCTGTTGAGTGGTTTGATTTGGCTCAGGTCAAGCCGCCGTTGGTTGTCCGTTCTCGCCAGGCTGGCGATAGATTTGTTCCTTTGGGTTTGCGTGAAGAGAAAAAGGTGGGCAAATTTCTGACCGCTGCAAAAGTCCCACAGCAGATATGTAAAAATGTGCTTATTGTTGCTGACAACGAAAAGATTATCTGGGTCTGGCCGATTCGCATAAGCGAGCAGGTCAGGCTCAGCAGCAAGACACAGAAAATCCTCCGGTTGAAAATAGATTAGACACGTATTAATACAGATTTACTATGGATATTGTAAAAAGGCATTGCGACCGCATAGTAAACAATTTTTGCCATAGCACCATAAGTATAATTACACCGGAAACGGGTATGTTACACCAATTGTGAAAAAAACT
>Ga0315549_1003992_pt1 | contig 12706 bp, 7 predicted proteins | sample SalMarSW160200MG_FD_203101 | JGI IMG/M metagenome (GOLD analysis project Ga0315549, IMG submission 203101) | Salt marsh sediment microbial communities from the Plum Island Ecosystem LTER, Massachusetts, United States - Salt Marsh Sediment SW1601-200 ... | reverse complement strand
AAATAGGGGGTGAGGTAAAAACGACTATAACCAGGGTAAATATTTATTTAACTCGTAATCGCCTACATGAATACGGTACTGATCCCATTCCACCTTTTTATTGGCAATAAGGGAGTGGAAGATATGGTCACCCAAAGTTTCTTTTGCCAACTGGCTTTTTTCAAACTCTCTGATAGCCTCCTCCAGTGAGCCAGGCAGACAATCGATGTTCAGCTCTTTTCTTTCCTTCTCAGATAGTCTGAAGACATCCATCTCTACTGGAGGAGGAGGTTCTATTTTCTCCTCAATTCCCTTTAGACCGGCCGCCAGCATCATGGCAAAAGCCAGATAGGGGTTGCAGGCTGGATCAGCAGACCGCAGTTCAATTCGAGTGGCTTTCTCCTTCCCAGGCTTATATTCCGGGATGCGAACTAAGGCGGAGCGGTTTCGGGTTCCCCAGCAGATGTAAACCGGCGCTTCATAGCCGGAAACAAGGCGCTTATATGAGTTGACCCACTGGCTTAAAACCAGACACATCTCTTTGATATAACGAAAGATCCCACCGATATAATACCTCGCCTCTCGGGATAAGTGATATTTCTTCTCTGTAGGGTCGAAAAGGATATTTCTTTCATTTTCAAACAGAGATTGATGGACGTGCATGCCGGAGCCATTTTGGCCAAAAAGCGGCTTGGGCATGAAGGTGGCATAGTATCCTTCCCGCAAAGCCAACTCCTTTATTGTTAGGCGATAGAACATGACGAAATCCGCCATAACTAAAGCCTCCTGGTATCGAAGATCGATCTCGTGTTGAGATGGTGCCACCTCATGATGAGTGCACTCCACCGGAATGCCCATAGTTTCTAAAGCAGAGGCAGCCGCCTTCCGCATTCTGGTTCCTGCGCTTACCGTGCTATAATCGAAATAACCTCCCTCATCTAAAGGAGTGACGTCATCCTTTCGGGGAAAATAGAAGTATTCGAGCTCCGGTCCGCAAAAGAGACTCCATCCTTTCTCCGCCGCCTTGGCCAGAACTCGACGCAACACATAACGGGGGTCACCGACAAAGGGAGTTCTGTCCGGCTTTAGGACGTCACAGATGAAAAGTGCCACCTTCTCATCATTCACCGACCAGGGTAGGATGCGAAAGGTCTTCAGATCGGGCATGGCCACAAGATCGCTCTCCTGAATGCGCACAAACCCCTCTATGGAAGATCCGTCAAATCCCTGCCCCTCGTCTAACACGTGTTCTATCTCGCCGCGGGTGATGGACATTCCCTTCAACTGTCCTAAAATATCGGTAAACCATAGGCGAATATATTTCACCTTGTTCTCATCAATTAAAGCTAAAACCTCTTCTTTGGTTTTGGGCATAATGTTTTACCTCGACTGGGAAAAATTGTAGATGGTTAAACTTTTTTATCTGGAGAATTTGAATCCCCTTCTGCCTGTTTTAGAAATCACACATCATAATAAAGAGACATCTCATAAGGGTGAGGTCTGTTTCTCACCTCATTGTATTCTCTTTCAAGCTTGTAATCCATCCAGACATCAAGAATATCCTGGGTGAATACCCCACCCTCCAGCAGAAACTGATGGTCTTCCTTTAAAGCATCCAGAGCTTCCTTCAAGGTGGTGGGAACAGATTTAATTTTATCTTTTTCCTTCTGAGGTAAGGCAAAGACGTTTTTATCTATGGGACCAAATCCTGCTTTGGTGGGATCGATTTTCTTTTTGATCCCGTCGATTCCTGCCAGAAGTTGGGCGGCTAAAGCTAAATAGACATTGCAGGTGTTGTCCGGAGGTCGGAACTCCATTCTTTTCTCCACTGGCTTCTGGGCATACTTAGGAATGCGAATAGCGGCGCTCCGATTGGCTAAAGAGAAAAACAGCTTAACCGGAGCCTCAAATCCAGGGATCAGCCTCTTGAAGGAATTAGTGCTGGGATTGGTTAATCCCAGGAGAGCACCACCATGAGCCAAAAGCCCTCCGATGTAATATAAAGCCAGCTTGCTCAAACCCGCATAGCCTTTTCTATCATAAAAGATGGGCTTGCCCTTTTTGAAAAGATGCTGATGAAAATGCATGCCATTTCCCGCCTCATTATACAGGGGCTTGGGCATGAAGGTGACCGTATGATCATGTTTTCTTGCCACCATCTTGATCACATACTTGACCCACATGGTTATATCTCCCATATTAGTCAGGGTATCATCCAAAATCTCTATCTCGGATTGCCCCGGACCCCCTACCTCATGGTGATGATATCTCACCGGTATTCCCCCCTCCTCAACCGTTTTGACCATCTCCGCCCGCACGTCAAAAAGATCATCCAAAGGAGGGATAGCATGATACCCGCCATGGGTGGGTATCTTGTTACCCAAATTCTTTCCCTCCCTCGTTCCGGAATTCCAGTCTGCCTCGTTGGAATCTATGATGTAGGTAGCCATGTTGATGTCATTTTTATAGCTTATGCTGTCGAATATGTAAAACTCAAATTCAGTCGACCACAGGCTTTGGTCGGCGATGCCGGTTTTAGTCAGATACTGTTCGGCTTTCCGGGCGATAACTCTGGGCTCTCGCATGTAAAGTTTGAGGGTATCCGCCTCCCCCGAACTGCATATGAAACTTAACGTAGGCATATCCCAGAACGGGTCCAGCTTGGCAGTCTTGACGTCTGGAAGCAAAACCATGTCACCTGATTCCACCGATTTGAACCCGGGAGTAGCGGATCCGTCGTAGGGAACGCCCCTTTCGAACATATCCATATTCAATTGGCTTTTGGGCAGGGAAAGATGATGCCACCTTCCAAAAAGATCGATGAACTTCAGATCGATCATCTCAATATTTTTCTCTTTGGCAAACTTAATTACTTCCTTTGGATTTCTGAACAACTCTCTCCTCCATTTCAAAAATTCAGCGGACTGGTCAATTTTGAAATTCAAAATTAATACAAAGAACGAAAAAAGTCAATCGAAATAGCAAGACAATTTAGGGAGAGAAAGAGGTACAAAACTCAATCTGATAGATCCTCAAAGCAAGGTAGGTTCAGCGCATGAGTTTGGTGATTTCCAGCCTGTTTTTTGGACCTCTCGTTGATAACGGACGCCCTCGTCCGTTGCGAAGCATCCATACGGATCTCCCGCCCTTCGGGTCTGAGCCCTCAGGGTCGAAGACCAAAGGCGGGATCAGGATGAATCCGCAGGACTGCTTGACAAAAAAGTTCTGTTTCTTCTCTTCCCTCTCCCCTTGTGGGAGATTGAGCGAAGCAAAACCCATAGGGCTGAGCGAAGCGAAATCCATAGGAGGGATAAAGGGTGAGGGGACCTCCAAGATAAATCAAGATTCTCCACAATGCAGTATAATCGAATAAATAATTCAAATTTAAAGTTGACAAAGTTTCATAAATGTCTATAATGAATAATGCAAACAGAGAAGACAGATAACCACCTTTCGGGATGGTTTATCTACAAATCGGGGTGTTATAAGGATAGAGATAAACAATGTTCGCTGAGCATATAAGAAAAAAGATAAACCAGAAGATGCCCCATGTCTGAAAGAATATCCGCCATTTCCATTTATCTCTCCGAGATTAAAAAGAACGTTGCCGATGGCAATGCAACCGAACACACCCATCGCCCCGCCCTGAAAGCCCTGCTGGAAATGGTTGATAAAGGCATAACGGCCACCAACGAACCCAGGCGCATCCTTTGTGGTAGTCCCGACTTTCAAATCACACGCAAGGGTGTTCCCCTCGGTCATGTCGAGACCAAAGACATAGGCACGAATCTAGACGAGATGCAGCGAGGCAAAGGGCCGCATGGTGAGCAGTTCACTCGGTACCGCGACGGCTTGCCTAACTGGATTCTCACCGACTACTTGCAGTTCCGTTGGTTTGTCAACGGCGAAAAGCGTCTCACGGTCTGCGTTGCCGAACTGGATGCCAAAGGCAAACTCAAGCTGTTGCCCGATGGCGAAGAAAAGCTTGGGCAGTTACTCACTGCCTTTCTCAAGCAAGAAGCCCTGACCATCGGCACCGCTAAAGACCTCGCCCGGCGCATGGCGGGCATGACTCGCATCATTCGCGATTTGATCATCAATACATTCGACCACGAGAAGGAACAAGGTTTGCTACACAACTGGCTCGCCGCCTTCCGCGAAACGCTTATCCCAGACCTCAACGAGAAGCAGTTCGCCGATACGTTTGCCCAGACGCTCGCCTATGGCCTGTTCGCCGCCTGGATCCACACCCCGCTCAACAAGGTCTTCTCCCGCGAGATGGCCGCGTACAACCTTCCTAAGACTAATCCGTTCCTGCGCAAGCTCTTTGCCGAGATTGCTGGTGTGGACATGCCGGACTCTATCGCTTGGGCCGTTGACGACATCGTCCAACTTCTCAAGCACGCCGACATGTCTGGAATCCTCAAGGACTTCGGCAAAGGCCAGGGCAAGGAAGACCCGGTTGTCCACTTCTATGAAACCTTCCTCGCCGCCTACGACCCAAAGATGCGTGAAGTCCGCGGTGTCTATTACACGCCCGAACCCGTAGTAAGCTACATCGTCCGCTCCATTGACCACCTGCTTAAGACCCGCTTTAACCGCCCGAAAGGTCTGGCAGACGAGAATACGCTAATCCTCGACCCCGCCACCGGCACCGCCACGTTCCTTTACTTCGTCATTGATCTGATTCACCAGAAGTTCGCCAAGCAAGCTGGCGCGTGGGACGACTATGTTGCCAAGCACCTTCTTAACCGCATCTTCGGCTTCGAACTGCTCATGGCTCCGTATGCCGTTGCCCATCTCAAAATCGGTATGCAATTGCAGGAAACCGGCTACAAATTCGAATCCGGCCAACGCCTCGGCATCTACCTCACCAACACGCTCGAAGAAGCCGCCAAGAAGAGCGAACAACTTTTCGCAAGTTGGGTCGCCGAGGAAGCCAACGCCGCTGCCAAGATCAAGCGAGACCTGCCTATCATGGTAGTGCTCGGCAATCCGCCGTATTCCGGTGTCTCGGCGAATCGCGGAGAGTGGATCTCCGGTCTGCTGGCCGACTACCGGCAGGTGGACAGGCAACCTCTCGGCGAGAAGAAAGTGTGGTTGAAGAACGATTACATCAAGTTCCTGCGGTTTGGACAGTGGCGAATCGAAAAGACCGGGCATGGCATCCTCGCGTTTATCACCGATCACAGCTACCTCGACAGCCCGACGTTTCGCGGAATGCGCGCCAACCTCCTGAAGACTTTCGATGAGGTATTTATTATCAACCTCCACGGCAACGCCAAGCGCCGCGAGACCACGCCCGATGGAGGCGTCGATCAGAACGTCTTTGACATCACACAGGGCGTGGCCATCGCGCTATTCGTCAAACACCGCGAGAAAGGGGGCAACGGCGTCCACTACGCCGACATCTGGGGTGACCGGCCCGCCAAATACGAAGTACTGAGTGAGGACAACGTTAGTACTACCAAGTGGAAGAAACTCTCACCGGCAGCCCCCTTCTACGAACTCGTGCCCGTGAATCGTCGGGCTCAAAATGAGTACCAAGAAGGCTGGCGCGTCACTGACATGTTCCCCGTCGGCTCCAACGGGGTGCAGACCTCACGCGACGATTTGGTGGTGGATTTCGATGGGGATGCGCTCGTCAAGCGCATCGAGCATTTTCTCGATCCCGCCCTTTCAGATGCCGAGGTCCGCGCCAGGTTCTTCGGCGCGAGGTCCGTCGGAAACTATGCACCCGGAGATACGCGCGGCTGGAAGGTGGGCGAAGCGCGAGCGGCATTGCGAAAAGTTCGTCAATGGCGGCAGGCGGTCACGCGGTACCTGTACCGTCCATGCGACGTGCGTTTGTTACTCTATCACGATTCTATGGTGGACTGGCCGAGGTCAAACGTGATGCAACACCTCCATCAGCCGAACCGTGTGCTCTGTGTCGGGCGTGCGGGACTCGTAACAAGTGGGCTGTGGGATCTGATCTTTTGCACGCAACACATCTGCGATCACAATCTGTTCTATCGTGGCGGTAGCCTGAACTTTCCTCTGTACCTTTACTCGAACGGCGGGCTTCCCGAAAGCCTTTTCGCCCACGACAACGGTCGGGTTCCTAACTTCTCCACCCGATTTGTCGAGGTCGTCTTGGCAAAACTCGGTCTGGAGTTCATTGCCGATGGGCGCGGCAACCTGCGCAAGACCGTTGGCCCTGAGGACATCTTCCACTACCTCTATGCGGTGTTCCACTCGCCGACATATCGGACCCGTTACGCCGAGTTCCTCAAGATCGATTTCCCCCGCCTGCCGCTGACCAGCGACGTGAAACTGTTTCGCGCTCTTGCCTCCAAAGGCGCTGAGTTGGTCGCGCTCCACCTGATGGAGTCGCCCAAGCTCGAAGGATTTATCACCGATTGCCCGGTTAAAGGCGATAACATAGTGGAGAAAGTGCGATACACGGAGAAAAACAAGCGCGTTTGGATCAACGAGACTCAATACTTCGGAGGCGTGCCGAAGGCGGTTTGGGAATTCCACATCGGTGGTTACCAGGTCTGCGACAAATGGCTTAAAGACCGAAAGAGGCGAGCCCTCAGCTACGACGACGTCATGCATTATCAAAAAATCATTGTTGCATTGAAAGAGACTTTACGTCTTATGACGGAGATAGATGAATGTATCCCTCACTGGCCGTTGGCCTAGTTGGTGGGTCAGGTGCCCTGCGCACCTGACACCAAGATAATTTATGAAGATAATAGAAATCAAATAGAAAAACTTGCTGAATAACCCTCCTACTTCTCTTTTCAAGGAAGCAAAAACAAAAATTAAAGTCCCCCTGATAAGGGGGATACAGGGGGTTGTCCCCCTGATATCGAAGATCCATAGGATCGAAGATCCATAGGATCGAAGATCCATAGGATCGAAGATCCATAGGATCGAAGATCCATAGGGTCGAAGATCCATAGGATCGAAGATCCATAGGATCGAAGATCCATAGGAAGGGGGATTCAGGGGGTTCTAAACCGAAGATCTAACCTGCATTCACTCTTTCCCTCCTCTACAAATTCTCTACAACTTTTGTGGTGAAAAGGATAGCGCCGGTATTTATGAGAGGCAGTGTATTATACATGCACCCTTATCGCTTTTAAGGAATGCGTAACTTTGAATTTTGAATTGAAATTTTGCATTTTAAACTTTGAACTTTGAACTTTTGAACCTTGAATTCATCAAAATCAATCAAAATTAATATCTAAGGCGCTAAACTTGAATCACTTGGAGGAAAAAGTGAAAAAAATAAAAACAACCACCAGAACCACCAGATGCACCAGAACCACCAGAACCACCAGTCTGCTATATCCGGTGGTATGAACCGTATAGTTCATATCGCAAGAGATCTGAAAAAGTGAAAAACAGCTATCCGCAAATCCCGCATGTCCCGCATATCCCGCAAGTTCGACGGCAATTTCACTACGATTTTTATGGTGATCGAGATAGCCCACGTGTTGTTAAGGAGAGTTGTATGCGAGGAATGAAAGCTCATATTCAAAGAATCACGTTTCTTCGGTCGCCTTTCTCACCATTGTCAACTTGTGCACAGATACACCTATCCCTCTGGGTAAAAAGGGTATAAAGGTAAGGACATGATTATAGATAATGAAAAATTTCTAAAATAAACATCAGTAACGTCAGTAACGCCAGTAAGTCCGGTGCCGACATCGAAATATCAACAACCTGCCAAAAAATGCAACTTTTATTTCAACCACAAGAGTCTTAGGTCCGCCCCTTAGCGGAGGAGGCTGTATCGCATCCTTCTAAGGTGTGGCCCCTTTTTCCTCTTGTTCGGGGAGCAGCAAAACGAACCTTTTATTTTTTCCTCTTTTCACCATCAACATTATCTGTTTTCTATCCTTTATCAGATCCAGACTTTTTTTAAACTCATCCAGATTTTTGATCTCGAAATCCTCCACCTTTTTGATCACATCCCATTCCTCCAGCAAAGCTGTGCTGGCAACTCCACCCACCTCTACAAAGGAGACCAACACTCCCTCCTTATCCTCCAGCATGTATTGCTGATATATAACTTCGGTGATCTCCTTTACGGTGAAGCCCAACCGGGTCTCAAATTCGTCCGCCTTCACCTTGGGCTGTTCAGAGATTCTCACAGCAATACTGGTATCCATGCCATCTCTTTTGATCTTCACACGCGCAGCTTTCCCCACTTCGCTCTGTGAAACCAAAACCTGAAACTTGTTTAAATCCTCCTCTTTTTCCGCCGATATTTCCTCTCCGTTGTATTCAACTACTATGTCACCCGGCAGAAGACCGGCTTCTTCCGCCGGGGAGCCGGGAACGATGTCTGAGATTAGAACACCTTCCAGTTGTGGATTGCCAAAGAATTGGGCATAGTCCCTATTTAAGGGCTGAATGGCTATGCCGATCCAGCCTCGCTGAATGGTGCCACTGCTTAAAAGTTTATTCTTTACCTCATTGGCTATGTTTATGGGGATGGTAAAACCCTGTCCTCTGCCGAATCCAATGGAGTTTATGCCAATCACCTCTCCTTTCAGATTCACCAGAGGTCCACCGGATGAGCCCGGATCGATGGCGGCGTCGGTCTGAATGAAGTCGTTGATCAGTTGATTTTCGATGGGGAGGTTGGGAAGCACCCGGCCTTTGCCGCTGACGATGCCGAATGAGACCGTGCGATCAAATCCATAAGGGTTACCCACCGCAATCACCCATTCCCCCACCTCCACCTCATCGGAGTTGCCAAGTTTGGCTATGGAAAGCTCCTCCTCAGTTTTTATCTTAATTAAAGCTAAATCGGTCTGTTTGTCTGTCCCGATGATCTCCGCTGAATATTCGATCTTGCTGGGAAGGGTTACCGTTATGCTCTTGGCATCATCCACCACATGTTCGTTGGTCAGAATGAAGCCCTCCCTGTCCACGATCAAGCCGGAGGCTAAGGATTTATATTTTATCTGTCCGGTCTTTTTCACCACCTCGATATGCACCACCGAAGGCTTGATGGTATCGGATACGGAGATGATTATCCTTTGCAGATCATGGAAAAGCTTTAGTGTTTTTTGATCATCCTTCGCAGGGGCGACATCAGGATGCGTCATGTTTATGCAGAAAAACAAAAATCCAGAAAGGAGAAAAACAAAAAATATTGACTTCTTCATATCGCCTCCTAAAAACTTGAAGTTTTGTTGCCGAAGAATTTGAATGTGCACATTTTTCATACGAAGTTATTATATGTATCGGCAACTATTCAAGTCAAGTGAAAAGAAGGTGAATTTGACAATAAAAGACGAATTTTGCAAAACGGCAAGATAACGATCTCTTGATACGATAACAGGCCATTTACTCCCGAAATTTGCCAAAGACATTGCCAGAACCTAACTTATTAAGGGGAGCATATAATTGTTTACATCCCCCCTTTAGAAAAAGGGGGGGGGGGATTCGTATGAATGCATACGCATTTGAAGCTTGGGAAATCCCCCTAAATCCCCCTTTGCTAAAGGGGGATGCGTATGTATTCATACGAATTTCAAGTCAAGCCAAAAACAGGTGTAGGAGAAAAAATCAATGCGAAGCATTCATACGAATAGTAAGATGTAAACTGTTTCCTGTTCCTCTTAGTAAGTTAGGTTCTGGCATCTTACCGCCGTGTCTGGAAAAAGCATTCCGACATAACATTGGAAAAAATTCAGCGCTAACAAAATCTGAATATCTCAAGCTTGTCTCCGACAAGAAAAACCCGCCCCATAAAAGTTGCGACTCTATACTCAGGAGAATCTAATGAAAGCACATTTTTTTTAATCAGGAATGCAACAGATTAAGAGTTTAAGCGTATAATATGTTGCATTTTGTCGGCAAGTTTTTGCAGGGACAAGAAAACCTTAAGAAGGTAGATTGGGATTTAAAGAGGAATTCAGATTTACTGAAAAATAGCGTGGATTTCCTTGGCTGTTGGGGCACAGGATCTTATCAATAAAATTTTAAAGATTTTGGGAGTGGAAGATTTGAAAGATAGTGAATTATTTTTCAAACTGAAAAAGGTTTTTGTATTTTTTCTTTTCGCTCTTGTCTTTATAGGGGCGGGCATATTCCTTTCGTCTGGCTTAAAGTGGTCTTCTCTTTTTTCAGGAAACCTTCAAGCGACCACGTCTTTAGAGGAGCTAAGAAAGGATCCAGATCAGTTTTTCGGATCAAAGAGTGAGCTTCTTTTGGAGTCGGAGAGTCCCTTTGTGAAGGTGGCGGAAAAGGTCAGCCCGGCGGTGGTGAACATAAGAGCCGAAAAGACAACGAGTGGTGGTTCTTTTTATGAGTTCTTCTCCTTCGAGGATTTCTTTCGCTGGTTTTTTGGGGAGGTCCCGAAAAAAAAGCTACCTGCCCGGAAGACCCAAAGCTTGGGCTCCGGTTTCATTTTCAGAAAAGATGGCTATATTGTAACCAACAATCACGTGGTATCTGATGCAGACAACATCTTTGTTAAGCTACCTGACGGCAGTCAATATAAGGCTGAGGTGGTGGGACTGGACAAGGATACAGATATTGCCGTGTTGAAGATTGACGCAGAAGACCCGCTCTCCGCGGTGGAGTTTGGGGATTCGGATTCTTTGAGGGTGGGAGAATGGGTTATGGCTATCGGAAATCCCTTCCCCGAACTGGGCCTGGACAGGACGGTCACCGTGGGAGTGGTCAGCGCCAAAGGACGGGGAAACTTAAGATTCGGACCGGAGAATACCCCGCAGTATCAGAACTATATTCAAACCGATGCTTCCATCAATCCGGGTAACAGTGGAGGACCTCTGGTAAACATTCATGGAGAGGTGGTGGGAATAAACTCAGCCATCACCAATCCTACCGGGATGAAGTTCAATATCGGGATAGGATTCGCCATCCCCGTAAACTTAGCCAAGTCGGTGATTCCCGACCTGGTTGAGAAAGGGAAAGTCTCCAGAGGTTTTTTAGGAATAGTTTTCCAAGACATGGATAAAAATTCCGCAGATGCTTTAGATATTCCTTCAGCCGAAGGGGTACTGGTGCGGCAGGTTCAGCCAGGCACACCCGCAGATAAGGCGGGAATCAAAATGAGTGATGTGATAACCGGATTCAACGGACACAAGATAGTGGATGGAGAGAAGTTCAGAATGATGGTGGCGGAGGCAGGCCCGGGACAGAAGGTCACTATCGACATTGTAAGAGAAGGGAAGAAGCTAACCAAGAAACTGACATTGGCAGACAGAGAAAAGTTCCTTGTTGGAATAGAAACAAAGCCCTCTGAGGAGGAGAAGAGGGAACAATGGTTGGGTCTGCAGGTGAGCACCTCCACCAGAGATTTAGCCGCTCAATTTAATGTTGAATTCCAACCGGGCGTGATGGTATTGGAGGTAGACTTGGGAAGTCCGGCTGAGCAGGCAGGATTCCGCTCAGGTGACATCATAGTGAAGATAAACAACCAAAAAATCGAGGATTTAGATAACTACCAGAAGGCGTCTGTATCCTTGAAGGATAAAAAGAAGGCTGTCCTTTTCTTAATTTACAGGGATGGGGAACCGTTTTTCATAGCGGTCAAACCTTAGGTGGGGTTTTGTCAACAGGACCAGAAGATCGATTTTAACCTTCAACCTCTAAAAGCCGCCGAAAGGAGGAAAGGTATACAAATTGGCAAAACAAGTAAGAAGATACAGGGATGAGGACAGATCCCTGGATCTTTATTTAAGGGAGATTGGAGAGACTCCCTTGATCACCGCACAGCAGGAGGTGGAATTAGCCAAGCGGATCAAGCTGGGAGACCAACAAGCTCTGGAGAAGTTAACCAAGGCTAACCTGAGATTTGTGGTCTCGGTAGCCAAACAATACCAGAACCAGGGTCTATCCTTGTCTGATCTGATCAACGAGGGAAACATAGGGCTGATCAAAGCCGCCAAAAGATTCGATGAAACCCGGGGATTCAAATTCATCTCCTATGCGGTGTGGTGGATCAGGCAGGCGATACTTCAGGCTTTAGCGGAGCAGTCACGTATTGTGAGACTGCCTTTAAACCGGGTGGGAACTTTGCACAAGATAGGCAAAATCTCCAGCTCGCTGGAGCAGGAGTATGGAAGAGAGCCCTCCCCGGACGAGATCGCCAAAGAGCTGGAGTTATCTGCTGTGGAGGTCTCAGACACTTTAAAAATCTCCAATAGCCATCTGTCTTTAGATGCTCCATTTTCGATCTCCGAGGATAACAGCCTCATGGACGTCCTGGAGGATGAATTTCAACCCGCGCCGGATGAGGATCTGTTGACTGAATCTTTGAAGGTGGAGATCGAAAAGGCTTTAGATTCGCTTTCTCCTCGAGAGGCAAAGGTGATCAATCTCTATTTCGGTTTAAATACGGAGAAGGCGTTGACCTTGGAGGAGATCGGAACCAGATTCAACTTAACCCGAGAGAGGGTGAGACAGATAAAGGAGAAGGCCATCCGAAGATTAAGACATGCCTCCCGTAGTAAATCCTTGCGCGCTTATCTCCACTAGAAAATCGTAAAAAGTTTTGAAGAGAAAAAGCCCTCCGCCAAATGCGAAGGGCTTTTTCATTTTTTTATCCATCAGTATTAGGAAAATGTAGTTGCCCAATTTATTGGGCTTTTTGGCTCGATAAATCGAGCAACTACAAACGGGTTGGAGTAAACTTTTGGTGCGATGTGCCTTTTGTTGTTGGCGGACCCCCTTCTCCGTTACCAAATGTATG
>Ga0315549_1003991_pt1 | contig 12709 bp, 9 predicted proteins | sample SalMarSW160200MG_FD_203101 | JGI IMG/M metagenome (GOLD analysis project Ga0315549, IMG submission 203101) | Salt marsh sediment microbial communities from the Plum Island Ecosystem LTER, Massachusetts, United States - Salt Marsh Sediment SW1601-200 ... | reverse complement strand
CAAAGAATTTAAATTCAACTTCTGGAATTTCTGTTGGTTATCGTTGGTATTTAACTGATAACGCGGGTAATTCAAATCATACTGGGATTTATGTTTTAAACACAACTGATGATATTACAGCCCCATTTATTTCATTCATTTCACCAACACAACCAAATGGAACAACGATAACAGATTTATTTACAGGGATAAATGCTTCAATAATAGAATCAGCATTAGGAAGTGTAATCTTTAATTGGAATGGAACTAATGCAACATTATATGATAATTCAGTTGTTGCTAAATTTAATATGAATAATAATTCGTATATTGGAGAGAATGCGACAACAATAAAAGATGAAAGTATTTATGGAAATAATGGAACTTGTACAAATTGTCCTACACTAGTTGATGGAATTACTGGAAAAGCATATTCCTTTGACGGAGTTAATGATGAGATGATTATCCCAGATTCTGCAAGTTTAGACATTTTAGATAATGTTACTATAAGTACTTGGGTTAAGGTTGGAAGTTTTAGTGATTCTGGTTTCATCACCAAAAGAAGTGGTGCTGATAATACTTATATACTTGGAAATTTGGCAACTGGAACTTTATTCTTATTTATTGACACTACGTCTGGAGATGCATATGCAGAATCATCAGTACTTCAAGCTAATACATGGTATCATGTAGTTGGAACCTATAATGGTTCTTTGATTAGTTTGTATATTAATGGAGTATTAAATGATACAACAGCTCAAACAGGAAGTATGTTAAATGTTGCAACTGATTTATATTTAGGAGCACAGCCAGACCATGCTGGAGGATATGTGAATGCAACTATTGATGATGTGATTCTTATGAATAAATCAGTAACTGCAACAGATGTAAAAGAATTATATTATTCTAATTTGAACAAGCAGAATACAACTGATTGGAATTTATTTATTAATCAGTCTGGATTGCAAAACGGAACGTATACATATCAAGCTTTTGCAACTGATAATTTAGGAAATTTAAATCAAACTGATTTTAGAACTTTATATGTTAATACTTCCTATGTTTTATCAGACACAACTCTTCCAACTATATCCTCGATAAATTCTCCTTTGAATAAAAGTTATACAACAACTAATAATATTTTATTTAATATAACTGCTACTGATGATGTTGAAGTTAGTGCATGTGTTTATTCTTTTAATGAAGGAACTACAAATTACACTCTTTCAAATTCAGGAGGTGATTACTGGACAACGACGAGAAGTTCAATGTCAAATGGGCTTTATGGAGTGAGATTTTATTGTGTAGATAGTTCAGATAATTGGAATTTTTCTTCAAGATTGTATTTTACTGTTAATTATGATTCTGGAGATACCAGTCCGGGCGGAGGAAGTCCTAGTTTAACAACAACTACAACTTTGCCTGATATTTCTGTAAGTCCGAGCACGATTAATCTTGATGTAGGACTTTATACTACAAAAGTTGCTTTTATTTTGGTTACTAATGAAGGTGATGATATTTTGAATTTGTCAATAACTGAAAACAATCTTGGTAAAAGGGTGATTCTTCCGTCGGATTACGAAGTTGTTGTTCCGGGTGAGACAAAAGCACTTGAATTTATTTTTGTTGGGTTGAATGATACAGGAGTTTATACTGGAACAATTTCTATTGGGGGGAAAGCGATTCCTGTTTCATTAAATATTAAAGAACTTAATTTGCTTTTTGATTCAAATATAGTTGTTTTGAATAAAGCTTATATTGTGAGACAAGGAGATAAACTGAAAACTTCTGTTGAATTGATTCCTATGGGGGACCCTGCAAGATTGGATGTTACTTTGAATTATGCTATCAAAGATTATGAGGACAATATTTACTTGACAAGAAGTGAAACAGTTTTAGTTGAAGACAGAATGAAATTTAACAGGGATTTTGATACTGGAATTTTGCCTGTTGGAAAATATGTGGTTGCTCTTGAATTAATTTATCCCAATGGTGTAGCTCCTTCAAGTGCGCATTTTGAAATTATTGAATGGATTCCTACAACATTTTTTGGAAGATTAGTATTTTACATTGTTAATGCAATTTTGATTATTTTAATTGTTATAATTAGTATAATTATTAGGAATTTGGTTGTTAGAATTAAAAGGAATAAGAAATAATTTAAGAATATTTTTAAATACACTTTTCCTGTTTAATTAATGAAAAGAGGTTTATCAACAATAGTTTCCACATTGTTAATTTTATTATTGGTTTTCGTTGCTGTTGGGATACTTTGGGTTGTTGTGAGGAATGTTGTGATGCAGGGGACTGAACAAGTTTCACTGGGAAAATTTACTTTGGATTTAGCAATTGACCAGGTTCAGTTGAATAATGCAACAAATTCAGTTTCAATGAAAATAAAAAGAAATCCCGGAGACGGAGAGTTTGTTGGGATAAAAGTAATTGTTTTTGATGAGGACAATTCTGAAATTTTTACAATCAATGGTTCTCTGAAAGAATATGAAAGAAAAAGTTATAGTTTTATTTTGCAATTAATTGATGTTGATAATGTAAAGAAAATTCAGATTGCTCCGGTTTTTTTATTGTCGTCAGGAAAAGAAGCAGTTGGTGATGTAAAAGATACATGGGAAAAATCAGAATCAGCTTCGGGAAGTTATATTGAAATTCCAAATGGAAATAATTCAAATTTAGGTTTGGAATGCACTGTTGATTCAAACTGCACTGGAATTGCAAACTCTGGAAATTATTGTTCTGGTGAAAATGTTGTGAGAAATAATTATGATTATTTTTGCAATTCTTTGAATGAATGTGATTATAATTCAACAACTTCTGTTGTGGAAAATTGTTCAGCGACGGGAAAAATTTGTTCTGGTGGAATTTGTGTTTCATTAATCTGTTCAGGAGATTCAACTCAAAGTTGCACAATTGCAAACGGAGTTGGTGGGCAAACAAGAATATGCACTTCAGGAGTTTGGAGTTCATGGGGAACTTGTATTTTGGTTTCATGCAATTCTGGTTATACTCCGTCGGGAAATAGTTGTGTTGAGGAACAAATTGAAGATGATTTAGTTATACTTTATTATAATAATTTTGAACAAAATCAAGTTGGTTCAAGCAGTTATAAAAATGACTGGAGTTATTGCATGCCTAATCCGGATGCAGGAATTTACAAAAGTTCAAGTGATTCTCAAAATCCTACAAATGTATTTAGAGCATATTTTCCTAAAGGTTCCTGGAGTTTAAATAATGAAAATGGATTTAGATGCCATATTGAATACAATGAAAATGGTTATGATGAATTATACTTAAGTTATAGAATTAAATTCCAATCTGGTTTTGATGCTGTCAAAGGAGGAAAACTTCCTCGTTTAGAATCATATCCTTCAAGATTTTATACTTCACTAACCTGTCCAGATGGAACTGATGAATTTACAGGAGGCATGATGTTCAAGAAAGGGGATCTAAATAATCCTATACCTGTTTTTTATTTGACTCACCCTGATATGTGGAATGCTACATGGTATAGAGAAACATTTTATTCTATGACAGGACATTATCCTGAAGATTGTGATGAAGTTGTGGATTTATTGGGGGCGGTTTATAGTGAAAGCATTTATTGGGATGAAACAATTCCAAGAGGAGAATGGCATACAATAACAGAAAGAGTTGTGCCAAACACTCCAGGACAATATGATGGTTTTGTTGAAGGTTATATTGATGGGCAATTAATTACCCAGGTTACAAATTTGCGATTTAGAGATGTATCAGATTTGAAAATCAACAGATTCAATTTTGTAGGTTTTTTTGGAGGTGGTGATGATAGTTGGGCAACAGTAAAAGATGAGTATATTTATTATGATAATTTAATGATATATTACTATGAATCTGAATTAGGAGAACATGAGCCAAGTCCTGTAAATAGGGTTCTCCCAGAAATGGATTACCCCTTAGAAAGTATTTTGATTTAAGAAATAGTTCTAAATTTCAATAACTATTTTTTTCCACATAAATATATAAAAATGTGAGTTTTATTTCTTTTATATGGTGGAAGAGGAATTTAATGAAGCGCAGAATTCTCAAAAATCAAATCACGAAGAACTCTTGATTGAAGCAAAGAATTTTTTTAATGCGAATAAAGATGATTTGGGAGAATCAATAAGAAAAAGGACAAATGTGATTTATCTGGATTTTGCGAAACTTATGGAGTCAAGCATAAAACTTTCTGAAGAAGTTATTAGTAATCCTGAAGAAACATTGAGTATTTTTGAACTGGCTGTTGAAGAATTGGGTTTTGTTAAGAATGCGCGTGTTCGGTTAAGGAGTTTGCCTGATTCTCATCAGATTAAAATTCGAAATATTCGTTCAAAAGATTTGAATGAACTTGTTGTATTTGAAGGAATTATTCGGCAGGCTTCAGATGTCAGGCCCCAGGTTGTAAATGCAAAATTTGAATGTCCGTCATGCGGAACAATTATTTCTGTTTTGCAAATTGATAATAAATTTCGGGAACCTTCAAGATGTTCGTGCGGAAGAAGAGGAGGATTTCGAGCAATTCAAAAAGATTTAGTTGATACTCAGAGATTGGTTGTTGAGGAATCACCTGAATCACTTTCAGGAGGCGAGCAGCCAAAGAGATTGAATGTTTTTGTTAAAGAGGATTTAGTTGAACCGCGGATGGAAGAAAAAACAACTCCTGGTGCGCGAGTCAAGGTTATTGGAATTTTGAAAGAAGTTCCTGTTCCACTTTCAAGCGGAGGTTTGTCGACGAGATTTGAACTTGCTGTTGAAGTTAATAATATAATTCCAATGGAAGAAACATTTGAAGAACTTGATATTAATGATGAAGATGAAAGGGAAATTTTGGAACTTTCTCAGGATCCTGAAGTTTTCAATAAACTTTCAAGAAGTATTGCGCCGAGTGTTTGGGGTTATGAAGAAATTAAAAAGTCAATGGTTTTGCAATTATTTGGAGGTGTTCAGAAAAAAATGTCAGATGGCACTAAATCTAGAGGAGATATTCATATTTTGCTTATTGGTGACCCTGGTGTTGCAAAATCAGTGATGCTTGGTTTTATGGCAAATATTTCTCCTAAAGGGCGTTATGTTGTTGGTAAATCAGCGTCGGGAGCAGGTTTAACTGCTACTGTTGTTCGGGATGAATATTTGAAGGGCTGGAGTTTGGAAGCAGGTGCAATGGTTTTGGCTAATAAAGGTTTGGTTTGCATTGATGAACTTGAAAAAATGGATCCTACTGACAGAAGTGCAATGCACGAAGCAATGGAACAGCAGAGTGTTACAATTTCAAAAGCAAATGTTCAGGCGTCCTTGAAAGCAGAGACATCTGTTCTTGCTGCTGCAAATCCAAAGTTTGGAAGATTTGATCCTTATCAATCAATTGCCCAGCAAATTGATTTACCACCGACGCTGATTAATCGTTTTGATATTATTTTTACTTTGCGTGACATTCCAGATAAAGGAAAAGATGAAAGGATTGCAATGCATGTTTTGAAAGAGCATCAGTATGAACAAAAAGAAGCAATTATTGAACCGATTTTTTTCAGAAAATATGTTGCTTATGCAAAGCAGAGAATAAAACCAAAACTTTCTTTGGAAGCAGCTGATGAACTTAAGAATTTTTATGTTGAATTGCGTAATCGTCCTGTTAGTTCTGAAGCAGGAATGAAACCTATTCCGATTTCTGCCCGTCAATTGCAGGCGTTGATTAGGATGGCTGAAGCGTCGGCTAAAATTCGTTTAAGAGAAGAAGTCACAAGGGAAGATGCAAGAGATTCAATTGAATTAATGAAATATTATTTAATGCAGGTTGGTTATGATTATGAATCCAAGACATTTGATATAGACAAAATCTCAGGGAAATATTCTTCGTCGCAGAGAAACAAAATTATGCTTGTTAAAGAAACAATAACTGCTTTGGAAAGCAAGATGGGAAAAATGATTCCGCGGGAAGAATTGGAAAAAGAACTTGAAGACAGATTAACTAAAGATGAAATTGATGAAATTATTGATAAATTATTAAGGAGCAATGAAATTTATCGTCCGAAGCGGGGATATGTTGGGGTTTTTTGAAATTGTATATTTTATAATATAAATCCTTAAAAAGAATTTTTATCACCTCTTTTTATGGGAAAAGTTATAGATTATTTTTTTGGAACAGATATGATTAAATTTTACAAAGATAGGAAAGAAAAATTTCCTGATGATAAAAGGAGATTAAATAGGGAATTTTTATATTATTATGGTTTTGGAAAAGTTTTGCCAAATGTTGCTGACATTTCTTGTTTAGGGTTGGTTGCTTTTGGGCATCCATTTTCTGGGGTTATAACGCTTGGGCTTGGAGAAGGAATTAGGAGTACTTTTGGGGGTTGGTTTGAAAACAAAAAAATTGAATATTCTTTCAATGATGTTGGTAATAAATTCAACAAATTAAAAGACATCTATGAGAAAAAAAGTTCTAAATAATATCAAAACCTCATAAAAACTTATAAAGTCATTTTTATTTTTGTTAAAATGGTTGAAGATCATTTACCTGATGAGATATGCGGAGTTAAAATAACTCTTTCAAGTGAAGCTTTTTCTAATGAGACTTTTAGAGGTAAAATTGAAAATGGCGAATTAGAAAAAGTTATTTCAAAATCTAGAGGGTATCTTTCTTTAGGAAGAAATTGCCAAGAAAAATATCAAAATGTTGCTTATATAGATAGTCCAAAAAATGCGGTATTACTTGCGAGGAAACTTGTTGATTTGCCTTATATAAGAAATATTCAAATTGGTAAAAGTCTTCAAGCTCAAGAAGGTTATATTGAGGTAAAAACTCCTAAACCTTTAAGAAATAAAAAGAATGAGGACAGATATTATGAAAGAATGTCGAGATTAATGATAAAAAGAGAAAGGAGAAATACAAAAAATGCCAGATGAACAATTCAAAAGAAATGTTGCATTCAAGTTGCGTGTTGGGGATTTGCTTGCTGGAAAGCCAATATTTAATGAAGAGAAGTTTGCGTTTTTGGAACTTGGCGGAAAGAAAATAAATCGTGTGAATGTTGTTGGAAATATTGTTGACAAATATGAAGTGCAGGGTGAGAAGAAATATATTTTTTTAAAACTTGATGACGGTTCAGGGCAGATAAGTTTGAAAGTTTTTGGAGATGATGTTGCAAAGTTTCAGGAATTTTCTCAGGGAGAGACAGTTGTTGTGATTGGAGTTTTAAGACACTGGAATAATGAAACATATGTTCAGCCAGAAATAATTAAAGTGCAGGACCCAAAATATCTTTTAGTCAGGAAATTAGAATTAGAAAAAGAGCGTTCTAAAATAAGCGCCTCTCATCCTATAGAAAGAACTCAAATTCGTGCATTGCGTGATAAAATTTTAGATAAAATAAAATCTTCTGAAGAAGATGGTGGAATTGAAGTTGATAAAATTATTATTGATTTGAGGGAAAGTTCTCCTGAGATGATTAACCAGGAAATTAAAAAATTAATTGAAGACGGAATTGTTTTTGAACCGCGTCCAGGGAAAGTTAGGTATTTGGGTTGATGACAAACTTTATAAACGCAAAATTTCTGAATTAATTATCCGATGAACGGCAGACGTGAGGAAGAAATATTCTTCTGGTTTGTTGTTAATTAAATTGGTTTCATAAAATGACAGATATTTATCAAATTGTTGAGAAAGCGCGAAAAACCGGAAAGGTTGAAAAAGGCACGAACGAAGTTACAAAAGCAATTGAACGTGGAACTGCAAAGTTTGTTGTTTATGCGAATGACGTGGATCCAAAAGAAATTGTTATGCATTTGGCGATTTTGTGCAAGGAGAAAAAAATTCCTTGTCATGAAGTTGACAGCAAACAAAAACTTGGGATTGCTGTTGGCTTGCCGATTTCAGCTTCTTCAGTTGCGATTATCGACGCTGGCGATGCACAAAAAGACATTGCTAGTTTGAAATAAATTTTCAATATAAATTTTGGAGAAGAAAATGGCAAAGACGCAAAAGAAAAAAGAAGTAAAACAGCAAGGAAGCAGAAATGATAGGATTGCTTCAGGCGAAGTTGTTCCTGCAGTTGTTGAAGAGTTTGTCGGAAGAACAGGATTCAGAGGAGAAATTACTCAGGTTAAATGTTTGATTCAGGAAGGAAAAGATAAAGGACGAAGTATGCGAAGAAATGTCAAAGGGCCTATTAGAGTTGGAGATATTTTAATGTTAAGAGAAACAGAAATTGAAGCTCGAAGAATTAAATCAAAAGTAACAAAGGGAGCGTACTCCTAATGAAATTTAAAATTTCATCTCATTCGCCTAAGAATAATCAAAGATTTTCATTAATCCGAAATTTCAGTTTCGAATTAAAGCATGGTCGAATGCAGGGAGCGTATAGTTAAAATGAATAAATTTGATAAAAATAATTTAGATGAACTTGTTGAAGCAATAAGTCTTTCTCATCATTGGGTAATTAAAGATGTTCCTGTAGATGATTTGTTCAATTTAAAAAAAGAATTTGAGTCACGAGAAGAACTTTTTGATTATAAATTTGAATATATAAAACCCTTAAAGGAATTTAATATTTTGATTGCAACTAAAATGTATGGGAAAAATAAAAATGCCTAAATGTTCTTATTGCGGTAAAGAGTATGACCTGCACAAAGGTTTGACTTTAGTTACAAAAGATGGACATCCAAAACATCTTTGTTCTGCAAAATGCAGAAAAAATTTTGGAATGAAAAGACGTAAAATTCGTTGGATTTCTAAATCTAAAAAAGAAAAGAGTGAATAAATAATTTTATATACTTTGATTTGTTAATTTAAGATTCTGATTTTTATATTTTTTTGGTATTCAAAAGATTTAAATAATTATTTACACTACCTTTTATATTTGAAAAAGAGGTCAAATGGTTTATAAAAGATACATAAAAAAGAATGGGAAACTTTATGGTCCTTATTATCAATCTAGTAAAAAAGAAAACGGAAAAGTTATTACAAAATATGTTGGAAAAAAAGATTTAAAAAAAGGTAGTGTAAAAAGAAATTCTTTAAAATTGGTTTTGGGAATTGCGTTGTTTTTTGTTGTATTGGCTGGTGTTTTTTTGATAGTGAATGGAAATATTAATTTCACTGGAAAAATAACTTCAGAAGACGGGAGTTCAAATGCTGAAGGGATTTCTGATTCTGTTTCAGAAGAAAATATTCCTGTTGTTTCAAATGAAGAAGAAATTTCAGGGGGGTCTGATGTTGAATCACAAGAAACAAATTCAGAAGAAATTGTTGAAGAAGAAATTGATTCCAGTGAAGAGAATGAAGTGAATTCTGAAGAAGGTAATGAAACAACTGTGCCTGAAGAAAACAATGAAATAGTTGTTCCTGAAAATGAAACTTCTGAAGAGGAAATTAATGAAACTGAAGAGTATGAGGAACCAGAAGTAATTGAGGAGATGAATGAGAGTGAGGAATATGAAATAAATGAGAGTCAGGAAAATGAAGAAATAAATGAAAGTGGAGAATATGAAGAGACAAATGAAACTATTGAAGAAATAAATGAAAGTGAAGAGGATGGTGGTTATTCTGTTTCTAATGAAAGCATAAATGAGAGCAAGATTTATGATATTAATGTAACCGAAGAGATTAATGAAACAATTGAAACTAATTTTAGTTTAGTTAATGAAACTGTGAATGAGACTGTAATAATTGATGGTAATATCAGTATTCAAATAGATACAACTCAGTATGGTGCTGTTGTTGGCATGCCTGTAAAATGGAAGAAGAAAATTACTGCAGAAAATATGACAAATATAAGTGTTGAACTTCCAAAAGAAGCAGAAAATATAATTGTTTATAAAATCTCAAATGAGATTACAAATGAAACAATAAATTCAGAGGACGGTTCTTTAAATAATTCAGAGGTTTCAAATGTTTCAGAAGTTTCAAGAGAAAATGTAAGTTCATTTTCAATAACAGGAAATGTTGTAAGGGAAGATTATGGTGGCGGAGGATTAGGCATAGTAAATTTCTTTAGAAATTTGTTTAATAAAATCTGGGGGGCTATTACGGGAAGAGTTATTGATATTAATGAAAATGCTGATTCTATTGAAGTTAATATTGATGAAAATGCAACTGAATATGAAATTGAATATGAAACACCTGCTCCTGTTGCAACAGAAGAAAACATCTCCCGAGGGAAAAGGGTTGTGATTTCTTCTGAAGTTCATTATGAAAATATTTTAGCTTATTCTGAATTAACTAAAGAAACTCCTTTGGATAGAGTAAAACTTTATTATTATGATGATGTGTCGGGGGAGAGAGTTTCAGCCTCTTTTGATGCTTATGATTATAATGGAGATTTAATAAATGGAAATACTCCAGAAGAAAAGGGGTATGAGAATGTTTCAGTTGATGATTTGTTTAATGTTTCTGAGTCTATTGAAAATAACGGTCTTGTTTCATTTATTACTTGGGTTGTTCCTCACACAAGTAATCAGACTTATGAAATTATTATAGAAATTTCAAATGCAGAACATCTTGATTTAAACAGAAGTTTAATTGAGAATATATATGATAAAGTTAAAGCAAAAGATGATATTTGGAGCCCTGTTATAAATAATAGTGAATATGTTAGAGTTACTTTTGGAGAAAATTTAACTTATGAGAATGATATAACTGTTTATGCAAGAAGTTTAAATGAAAATGAAACAGGAAGCATTGAAATTTACAGAGAGAATGAAAATGAAAGTATCTCACTAATTGAAAACATTTCTTCAGAAGGTTTTTACAAGACTTATCTCACAAATCTTTCTGTTAATGAAAGCATTGGCATTTTTGATTTAAAAATGATAGGAAATATAGAATTTGATTATATTGTGGATCCAATTTATCTGAATGTCTCAACAAATGCAACAGGAACAAATGTTACCACAGAGTCCAGCAGGTTTACACATCTTAACTTAACTGATGATTTAGTTCTCTATATGCCTTTTGATGTTCCAGATGGAAATGCAACTTGGGTTGAGGGTAACTGGAGTGGTGCTTTAGAATTTGATGGTGTTGATGATATTGTTGAAACCCCACAATCAATATCTACAAATAGTTCATTTTCTATATCAGCATGGATAAAAAGAACTGGCAATACTGGAACAACACAGATGGTTTTTGAAGGGCAAACATTTTCAAGTCCATCATTAGAAGGTGCTGGAACAAGTTTCAATTATTATCTTAAAAATACGGGTGCTGGATGGAATTCAATCTCAACAGGAGTTTTAACAGATGGTGTTTGGTATCATGTTGTTGCAATTTATGATGAAGAAACAAATAGGCAGATTTTGTTTGTAAATAATATTTTAAAAGGAAATATTTCAACAGATACAGACACAAGTATTCCTTCATTTTATTTTGGGAATCGTAGAGATTACACACTTCCTTTCAACGGAACAATAGATGAGGTAAGAATTTTTGATTATGCTTTAAATGAAACAGAAATAAGTGAATTATATAATTCAAATACTTGGAATGAAAATCCTACAAATAAAACAATGGGCAGTAATTTAGTAATCAATGGTGGATTTGATTCAGATACTTTGTGGACTAAAGGAAGTTCATGGAGCATAAGTGATGGTGTTGCAAGTTCAAATGGAACTGCAAGTTATAATGGCATGTATCAAGACATTGATGCTATTACAGGAAAGAAATATAATGTGACTTTTACAGTTACAAATTTTGTTTCTGGAGGTGTTGTTGCAGGAATTGGAGGTTATGAACATGGAACTACAAAAACAGCAAACGGAACTTATAGTGAGATTATAATTCCAACAAATGCTTTACAAAATGGAAGATTATATCTCCAAACTTGGAATACATTTAATGGTTCAATAGATAATGTATCTGTTGAAAAAGTTGGAGATGAAGAAGGTTACTGGAATTTAGATGAAACAGAAGGATTAACTGCGTTAGACACTTCAGGAAACTCTAACGACGGAGATTGTCAAGGTTATGGAGACGACACAAGATACACTTATGATTATTCTTCCAATGACAACGACGGAACAATAGAAGGTGCAATGTATTGGAATAGAAGTTTAGGTTATTACGGAAGTGCTTATGAATTTGATGGTTGGGATGATTATGTTTTAACTCCAACTGACTTCAATGGAAGTCAAACAAATTTAACTTATACTGTTTGGATAAAACCTTCTTCTGTCCAGCAAAATATTTTTTCACATATTTTAAATGGAAATAATTATCAAAATAGATTTGTTATTTATAATGATTGTGATATTGGATTTGTTTCTGCAGGTGCAGGTGCGAGTGGGCAGAGAAGTTCTTTACAATGTAATTTTGGTGAATGGAATTTTGTAGCTGTTACTGCATTTAATAGCGGAGCAGGTTATAATGTAACTTTTTATGTTAATGGAAATTCAGAAAGTCTTCTTGAAGCAGACCCCTATCCTTTGGGAGCATATTCTTCTTTGTATATTGGAAAATGGGATGTTGCTGATTATGCTTTCAATGGTTCAATAGACGAAGTTAGAATTTTTAACAGAACATTAAATCAATCAGAAATTACTTCATTATATAATCATGTTGTTTTGAATTCAACAGATTTAGTTGGAGAATGGTTACTTGATGAACCAGAAGGATTAACTGCGTTAGACACTTCAGGAAACTCTAACGACGGAGATTGTCAAGGTTATGGAGACGACACAAGATACACTTATGATTATTCTTCCA
>Ga0315549_1003990_pt1 | contig 12711 bp, 12 predicted proteins | sample SalMarSW160200MG_FD_203101 | JGI IMG/M metagenome (GOLD analysis project Ga0315549, IMG submission 203101) | Salt marsh sediment microbial communities from the Plum Island Ecosystem LTER, Massachusetts, United States - Salt Marsh Sediment SW1601-200 ... | reverse complement strand
CTTCTTGTGGGGATTCTATTTCTTGTAGGAACTGATTTTCTATCATACCTTCACCATAAGAAGAGACGATACATCGTATTATAAAAGAAAGTAATATGGAGGTATATAAGAATTATAGGACACTAAGCAAATTTAAATGAAATAAATAATATTCTTATCTATATTAAATACTATTTAAATAACTTCTTCTTCATAATAAATTAATTTGATAATTATTGGATTGGATCCAAAATATTTTTTGATAATGATGAGATTAATTTAAAAGAATAAGAAGCCGAAAAGTGTATAAAAATTTTGAAAATACTTTATATAAATCCTTCTCGAATTAGTGCAGGGCTTGATTACGTTATAAAGGGCCCTCCTATGAGCCTTATAACAATTGCTGCTATGGTCCCTGACCATGAGGCAACTTTATTAGATTTTAAAATTCATAAATATAATGAAAAAAAATTTAGAAGAGTATTAAATCAACATGATGTTGTTGCTATCACAAGTATGACTCCGCAAATATCGAATGCTTTTGAAGTCGCAAATATAGCAAAAGAACAAGGTTGCACGACTATAATAGGAGGATATCAGCCTACATTAACACCAGATTTTGTTGCTAATAATCCTTCAATTGATTATAGTATAAGAGGAGAAGGAGAGCATACATTTCATGAATTAATAAACTTTATCGATGGAAATAAGAAAAATATATCTTTAAAAAATATTGATGGGCTTTCTTATAAAAATGATGAGGGAAAAGTGATTCATAATAAAGAACGACGATTAGAGTCCAATTTAGATAATTTTCCCTTTCCTAGAAGAGATCTTTTAGAAGACAAAAAATATATATATTTAGGAGCAAGAGTTGCTCAGCTTGAATCTTCAAGAGGATGTCCCCATTCATGTAAATTTTGTTGTATAGCAAAAATGTGGGGTAATTCATCACAACATATTACTTATAGAACAAAAAGTCTAAAAAGAGTTATGCAAGAAATCTATGATATTGATTGGGACAATGATTTTATATTTTTCTGTGAAGATAATTTTTCAATTAAAGTAAAACGTACGAAAGAGATACTTGAAACAATCATTCGTTCGGGTGTTCCAAATAAAATGTATTTTAGTTGTCAATCAAGAGTAGATACGTTATACAGGAATCCTTGGTTAATTGATTTAATGGATAAAGCAGGTATGAGACAAGTATTTCTAGGGGTTGAATCAGTTCATCAACAAAGTCTAAATGCGATGAATAAAAGAAATACTACACCAAATATGACTCGAAAAGTTGTAAATATGCTTCAAGATAGGGGTATTTCTATATTTGGAGGCGTAATTATTGGTTTTCCGGGAGAAACTAAAACTATGGTACGACAAACTATTCAATATGCAAAATCTTTAAAAATGACATGTGTTCAATTTACACCCATTACAGCATTTCCAGGTACAGAATTTTATGAGGAGATGAAACAGGAAGGTAGAATTACTACTAATAATTATGAACATTATGATTTGTTCCATTCAATGATGAATACAGATAAATTAACAAGTATTGAAATGTATAAATTAGTTGTGGAGGCCTATTCTGCATATTATCTTAGTGGAGATTGGTTAAAATTAGTTGCACTACGCTATTGTAATCCTTTTGGTAAATTTAATTGGATGGGATTAAAAATACCTACATTTATTAGTAAAGTAGTTAAAAACGGTTTTAAAATGATGCGTTCTCAAGGATTTAACTCCACTAAAATATCAAAAGAACTTAAAAATCTTGAAAAGAGAGCAACAATGTATCATAAATCAACTGGCAGAAGATATGAAATAGAAAATGACCTCCCAATAGTATCTATTCAAAAAGAAATGATTTCTATCTCACCTCAAGAAAAAAAAATTACTTCTTAGTTCTTATTCTTCAATTCAAATGAATATTTTAGTAGCTTCCAAAATCATTTTATAAATTGATTTATCTCTCTCTTTTATAGTTATTGAAAAAAAATTTTATATCATTTTAAATATCACTCAAATAATATTGACCTTTTTATGTTTTCTAATAAAAACATAGATAATTGAACATAAATAGAAAAAAACAAGTTGATAGAGAAAATGAGTAATCATTTGGAAACTCCAAAAATTTCAGAAAAAAGATATAGTTATAAGAAATTAGACCAACAAATGGAAATATCCCTATATTCTGCAGATAAAAAAGTAATGCAAAGGAAAAAATATGAATTAATCTCAGAATTAATTAGAGATTTATTCAAATATAGAGGAAAACAAGAATGTTTTAAGACAATATCTAATTTAATCATTTCAGCTTTAATATCATTTGATGAAAACTCACCAATAGATATCTATAATATCGATGAAGATATAAATGAGGAAATGAATGAAGATTGTAAAAATATATTAGAAAGAGAACTATTTAGACTCTCAAGTGAACTTCCAAACTGAAATACACCAATTATTATAATAAAAATAAGGTTTTAAATTAATTAAATAAAATTCGAACCATTTAATTTCTCTAATCTATTTGAATCATATTAACTTATCAATGATTATTTTTGCTACTTTTTCACCTGATAGTAACATACCTCCAAAGATAGGTCCCATTCTTTGACCTCCTGAGCAAGCATTTGCTGCCATACCCGCAACATATAGTCCTGGATAGATTTCTTTTGTTGTGTCTAATAGAATTTTTTCTCCTATTTCAGCATTCATAGGTAATTCACCTTCAATTTTACCGGATGGAGTGTTTAATTTTGCTCCAGGTATTTTTCTTAGTACCACATTAACAACAGACGCATCATGTCCAGTTGTGTCTAATAAACACTTGCATTGAAAAGTCATTGGATCAACATGTAAATTTGCCATTTCAACAGAGCTCCAGTTAATTACAGCTCCACAAACTTTAAGATCTTTATTAATCTTTACATCTTCTACTGAAATTAAATTAAAGATTTTTACTCCGGCATCAATTGCTCCAGATGTTAATTTTGCCACAGATTCGATAGCATCAGCTGTATAATAATTTGGTCGAAATTCTTTTGTCTTTATCATATATATCTCCATTAGTCGTTTTGCATCTTCTTGAACAACAATATTATTGAACATCATGCCTCCTCCAAGCATTCCCCCACCAATTGATAATTTTCTTTCAAATATTACTGTTTTAAGATTAGCTTCTGCTAAAAATTTCGAAGCGACTAATCCAGAAGGGCCTGCTCCCCCGATTATTACATCGACATTTAAATTATCGACTAATTCTTTCATATAGGATTCAATAATTGCTTGTGTTATAATAGTTTCATCTAACATTTAATCAGCTTATAAAAACTTTTTAAATCTAAATATAATTTTAATCTATTTTGATAGATAATGCATTTTTAGATAAAATAATAATTTTTCCCTTTCATTAATAAAGTAAATTATAAAGAAATATGAGATTTTTTCATTAATAACGTTTGAAATAGCTATAATAATTTAATAAATCATAGGAAAAAAAAATGAAGTATGAAAAGAAGAATATACAATATGAAGAATTAGAAAAAGAAATAATTGAATTGAGGGTATTTTAGAATTTAGGTAGTGAATCTAAAATTAAAAATCATTCAAATAATAGCGACAGAAATCCCCTTTATATCACCTCGAAATTTGTCGGAGTGAAAAGATCTTACAAGAATGAGGAAAAACGGCAATTTTATTATCGAAAATGGATAAAATGGCGATTTTCATTCAAAAAACATCACCCATATTCTTCCGACACTAAACGATTTGATATAGTCAAAATTAATGTCGGCTTTAAATTAATGATTCTTAAATTTCAATCAAAATCAAAGAATCAAAAATACCCTCAATTAATAAAAAAAACTAAAATAATGATTTTAGCGACAGGTAAAAATAATAGAGTAACTGCAAAAGCTATGAGTGTAATTAATAAAGGATTGAATATTATGTTCCAAGCCAGTAAAAAATCAACAAAATTTGAACAGATGACACATAATCATTATGTTACTTTATCAGCTAAAAATATGCAAATTGAAGGTATTGCAAAAGTCAGAGATCATCCTATGAGGGATAAAGAATTTTTAAATCTTTATAAAATCTATCATCATGGTTCATTTTTAGCTTATTCCCAATTAGAAGAAGAAGCGGTTATTGAGGTAAAATCTTTTTTAATTACTTTATATAAATATGATAATAAAATACCATTTAGATACATTTTAGAAATCAATGAAAAACTAGCATATAAAATAGAAGTAGAAAATACAATACGAAAGATAATCAAATAAAATTTTATTCTAAAATATTAATGCAATATATTAAATTTAAAATAAAAATCAACTAAATAGTAAATTTTTTTAATTTTCAAGTATTTTTTAAATTACTAAGTCAAAAACAATTTTTAAAGGGCTTAGGACGTTATTAAACGGTTTCAGTATGAAAAAAAATATATTGAAATTACATAAAGTCTTAATATCTTAACTCTTTTTAAATTGTTTTTTATGAATATTATATTTAAATAATAGGATTATTATGAGTGAATCGGAAAAAGTTGTAGTCAAAGCGCTCGTCACTGGTGGTAGTGCTTCGGGAGGACCACCTATTGGTCCTGCTGTAGGACCAACAGGGATTAATATTAAAGATGTTGTTGATGCTGTTAATGATAAAACTATGATTTTTAAAGGGCTTTCTGTACCCATTCGAATAGAATGCGATCCTGAAGCTAAAACTTTTGAAATATTCATTGAAACACCTTCTACAGCTTCATTATTACTGAAAGAATTAGGAGTTGAGAAAGGTAGTCCAAATATGATAGACCAAAAAATCGGAGATTTATCTCTTGATCAAATAAAATTAGTTGTAGTTGCTAAGAAAGATAATTTCTTAGCTAAAACATTTAAAGCTGCAGTGAAAACAGTACTTGGAACTGCTTTATCCATAGGTGCAACAGTTGAAGGCGAAGATCCTCGAATTATACAAAAAAGAATTGATAATGGAGAATATGATGATAGAATTAAGGAGGATTTATAATGAAAGTTGATGATAAATTGTTAAAGAAATCAATTAATACAGCTATGGTTTTTTCTGTAAAAGAAAAGAAAGGTAAAACATCTAGAGAAAGAAAATTTGATGAAAGTATTGATTTGATTATCAATCTTAAAGATATTGATTTAAAAGATCCTAAACAAAGAATTGATAAAGAATTAATACTTCCAAATTCAATTTCTAAAAACCAAAAATCAAATCTTTGTGTAATTGCTTCAGGAGATCTATTGGTCCATGCAAAGAAGGGTGGTATCGATACAATAAGTGGAGATGATCTTGAAAAATTAAATCAACTGGAGAAAAAAGAAAAGAAAAAATTTGTTAGAAAATATAATTTTTTTGTTGTCGAAGATAAATTAATGCCCTTAATTGCTCGTTATCTCGCTAGATTCCTTGGACCAAGAGGAAAAATGCCCAAACCATTCCCAGCAGGATATGGAATTGTTGCATCTGTTGATGAACTTGATAGCGCAATTGAAAGATATGATAGAATTGTTAAAATACAAGTTAAGAAAAATCCAATTGTACAAGTAAAAGTTGGAAAGAAATCAATGAATAAAGATGAAATATTAGCTAATATTAAAACAATTGTGGATTATATCGTGGATCAAATGGCTCATAAATATAATAACATCCGTTCTATGTTTATTAAAACAACAATGGGGAAACCTGTCAAAATTGATGAAGATTTCCTCAAGAATATAGGTGATTAACAAATATGATGTCTGAAAAAGTAGTACCTCAATGGAAAAAGGATGAGATAACTTATCTTGTTGATTTGATGGTAAAACATAATTGTATTGCTGTAATCAATGTGGCAAAAACAAATGATAAACAAGTTCAAGAAATACGTAAAATTTTAAGGAAAGATGCAATCATTAGAATGTCTAAAAGATCTTTACAGCAACGTGCTTTTGATAAATTTCAAGAAAAAAGCGGAAATAAAAATATAAAAGATCTAAAGGATAAAATCCCGGGTCAATCAGCTCTTATATTTACAAATTTAGATCCATTTAAATTAGTAAGAGTATTTAAAGATAATAAATGGATGGTACCAGCTAAACCAGAGCAAATTACACCTGTAGATATTGTAGTTCCTGCTGGAGATACGGGATTACCTACTGGACAAGTTATTAGCGAGCTTAATATGACATTAAAACTCCCAACAATGATTAAAAATGATACAATCCATATTAGAGAAGATACAATAACACACAAAGTTGGTGATATGGTTTCTACTAAAGAAGCCTCTGTATTAAAAAAATTAGGTGTACAACCAATTGAGTCCGTCATTTATATTGACATCGCTTGGTCTAATGGAGATCTTGTTCCACCTGAAGTATTATATTTAGATATTGATGAGCTTAGAGAAGATATTGCTAAATCATATATAACAGCAAAAACATTAGCTATTAAATTGGAAATTATAGATGATGAAACTATTAGTTCATTAATACAAAAAGCACATAGAGAATCTTTAGAATTACTTTTTGAAATGCCTATATATGATGAAAATATGTTATATAAATATATACAAAAAGCTGAAATGAATGCTATTACGTTAAATGAAATGGTTTTTAGAGAAGGAATAATTAGTAAATCTCCTTCTACTGAAAAAAAAGAATCAAAAGAAGAATCTAAAGAACAAGAAAAAGAAGCTGAGGATGAACCCCAAGGAATTGGATCATTATTCGGTTAATTTATTTATTTAAATTAAATATAAATTAATAATAAAAAAGAAGAGGAATTAATATGGAAAGTATTTATGCAGCGCTTTTACTTTATAAAGCATCAAAAGATATTTCAGAAGTAAATATTGAAAAAGTATTAAAAGCTGCTGATCTTAAACCAGATAAAACACAAATTACAAAACTTGTTGCTGGATTAAAAGAAACAGACATAGAAACAATCTTAAAATCTGCATCTGTAGCTCCTGTAGCAGCAACTCCGGCTCCAGCAGCTCAAATTGAAACTAAGACACCAGCAAAGAAAGTAGCGAAGAAAGAAGAAGAAGAAGAGGAAGAACCTACAGGTATCGGAAGCTTATTCTAATTCTTTTCTAAAAATTTATTCCAAAATATGGAATAAAAAAAATTAAAACATGGAAAAATGAAATTAGATATTATAAATTATTTTTTTATTATTTTTTCTTTTTTGCTTAAGAATCCATTTTAAAAATATTTAAGAGATCATCTTTTTAATTAATTCAAATCCAATTTAGGAAAAAAAAATACACTATTTAAGACAATTTTAAGTAAATGTTTATTTTTTGAAATAGATAAATACTGGTAATTAACGTGTAAATCATCGATTTTTGATTTTATTTAGCAATCTTATAGTTTATAAAATATAAGAAAAAATCCTAAAAAAAAAAGTATTCTTTAGATCTTTTTCTTTTAAATCATAAAGTTTTTTTTAAATTTTAATTTATTTTTTTTAATTCTTTTTCACAATATTAAATGTGAAAAATATCTTTAATAAATTATATTTATTGAATAAAAGAGATTTTAGAAAAAAATGGCTGGAAAGTTCATTAAATTTTTTGCTCCAATGGTACGGGTAATGCCTGAGATTAAACAACCTCAAAGAGAGGTAAGATTTAAGGAAAAATTCGTCTGGACTATCGTCGTTCTTATTGTATATTTAATTATGTCCCACATTCCATTATATGGAATACAGCTCGAAAAATCAACTGATTATTTTTATTGGTTGAGAGTAATCCTTGCAAGTTCAAGAGGGACTCTGACAGAATTAGGAATTGGACCGATAGTAACGGCGGGTTTGATTATGCAACTTTTACAGGGTTCTAAATTAGTTAATATTGATATGACTGATCCTTATGACAGATCAATGTTCAGTGGTTCTCAGAAAGCCATGGCAATGATTTTAACATCTTTTAACGCAATTATGTATATAGCAGGAGGTCAATTTGGAAACATCCCTCTTGGAGATGCTTTCATGATCTTTTTACAGTTATTTTTTGCAGGTATTATTATTCTTTTATTAGATGAATTACTTCAGAAAGGATGGGGTCTAGGAAGTGGTGTTTCTCTATTTATAGCAGCTAATATCGCTGGGCAAATTTTCTGGAATTTATTTAGTTTTTTGGGTGCTCCTGATGGAAAACCTAGGGGTATTGTAATTGCTTTTTTCACAGTTCTTTTTGATAATGATCCAGAAACTAGTATAGCAGATCTTGGGAATAGAACACAACAACTGCCGTCTCTTTTTGGTTTAGGTACGACTCTCCTAATATTTATTATTGTTATATGGTTTGAATCGACCCGCATCGAAATTCCCCTACAATATAAAGGATATAGAGGATTTAAAGGTAAATATCCTATGAAATTACTTTATGTATCAAATATACCTGTTATTTTAGTAAATGCTCTTTATGCAACATTATTATTCTTCGGTCAAATATTAGCAGCACCAGGAACAGGTTTATTGCGTGGAGTTTTGGATGATTTTTGGGTTAATTTAATCGGTAATTTTGACAAAAATCCTACAAACGTAGAGGGTGGAGGAGATTATTTAAATCCTACTGGTGGATTATTATGGTTATTGTCGCCACCCCATGGAATAGATGAATTTATGGCCGCACCGTGGAGAGCAGGAGTTTATCTGGTTATATTCATTCTTCTATGTATAGCGCTCGGCCGAATGTGGGTTTCTGTAAGTGGCCTAGCGCCTCGAGACGTGGCGGGACAAATTATTGATTCTGGAATGCAAATTCCTGGATTTAGAAGCTCAGAAAAAATAATTGAAAAAATACTGAAACGCTATATTCCAACGCTAATTATTTTAAATGGGCTTATAATAGCTTTGCTGAGTTTTACGTCGGATACCCTAGGTGCACTGACTTCAGGTACGGGATTATTGATTGCTATAGGTATAACACATCAATATGCTGAGACAATTAGTAAAGAACTAGCCGCCTCTCAATATCCGGGTATGCGATCGTTATTAGGTATGGATTAGCGTTGATTTTCCATAATTTCTTCATTTATTTTTAATTTTATCTTACCTCTAATATTCTATTTAATGTGATTAAAATTAAATAATATCCAATTTTTTTACCATCAATATTTTTTAGAGATATCTATAAATTTCTATTTAATTCCTCAGTTATTTTTTAAAATGCTTAACAACTGAGCTATTATTTATCTTAGATATAAGATAAGGAAATTTTATCTCTAATAATACTTTTAATAAATAAATTAAAAAAAAAAAGTTATTAAAATGGAACTTTCAGAAAATACTTTTGATGTAATTGTGGTAGGAGCAGGCACTGGAGGGTCAATTGCTGCCCAATTTGCTGCTAAAAATGGTTTAAATGTATGTCTAATTGATAGAAAAGAAAGATATAAAATTGGTAATAAAATTTGTGGAGATGCTGTAGGAAAAGAAGTATTTGATGTTTTAAAAATTGAGCATCCTAAAGGTAAAGAATTATCTTGTAATATTAAAGGTGTGAAACTATACTCTCCTGATAGAACTAAATGTATTACTATGATTGATCCTAGACAAACTGGATATATTGTAGATAGAGTAGAATTTGGTCAAAGATTATTAAAAGATGCTCTAAATTCAGGAGTAAAACGATTTTTAGACGAAACTATGGCATTGGATTTAATTTATGATAATGAAAGAGTGACAGGAGTAAAAGTAAAATTAAAAGATGGAACAAAAAAGGACCTAAAGTCTAAAATTGTTATTGATGCAAGTGGATTATATTCACCTTTAAGAAAAAAAATAAAAAATGATATTATTGAGAAAGATTTTGCTAAAGAGGATGCGATTATATGTTATCGTGAAATAATTGATTTTCCTTCAAAGGATCAGGATGTTCAGGATTTAGAATATATATCAATTATTTTGGATCAAGAAAAGGCACCAGGGGGATACATATGGTATTTTCCGAAAAATAAACACTCCTTCAATATAGGAATAGGCACTTTTATGGATTATGGTGGTAAAGTTAAGGATTACTATAAGGAGAATGTATTTAAAGAATATGTGAAATCATCAAACATAGAAATTTATTCATCTGGAGGAGGTGTATGTCCTGTTCGACGTCCATTATGGTCCTGCGTGTCGGATGGAATTATTTTTGTTGGTGATGCTGGTCTTCAAGTTAATCCATTACATGGGGGTGGAATCGATCCTTCTATGAGAGCAGGATATTTTGCAGCTTTAACTGCGGCTGGAGCTATTGAAAATCATGATTATTCTGTTGAAAAATTATGGGATTATAATGTAAAAATTATGACTAATTTTGGAGCAGAATTTGCTTCTCTGGATCTTTTAAGAAGATTTCTCCAATCATTATCCAATACCGACCTAAATTTTGGATTAGGAAAGGAAATTCTTACTGCTTCTGATATATTACAAATAGCAGAAACAGGTGGTATTACACTTTCACTATGGGATATGGTTTTTAAAGCTTTTAAAGGTATTTCAAAACCAAATCTACTTTTAGATTTAAACTATTTAAGAATTAGAATGAATGAGATCTATGACCTATATATGAACTTTCCACGAAATATTAATCAATTTGAAGATTGGAAGGATAAAGTCAAAAAAGTTTATAAAAACATTCACAGAATGATAATAGATGTAAAAAATAATTAATAATTATAATAAAGTATTATTTATGGGTAGATATTTTGATAGATAAACAAACAAAGAATACTACATATGATTACTTAATAAATAAAATCAATAAAGAAGGAGCATTACATGTCTCTTTGATTGATCCAGATCCTACAAGGCAAAGTCCAATTAAAGCTGCTAATATGGCACAATATGCTGAAAAGGCTGGCAGTGACGCTATTTTAATTGGAGGGAGTACAATCTTTGACCAAAATTATGTCGATAAAACTATTGATAAAATCAAAGAAAAAGTTGAAATTCCAATCATCATTTTTCCTGGAGGAGCTACGAATATATCTACTAAAGCCGATGCATTATTTTTTATGTCTTTATTAAATTCTGAAGACCCATATTTTATTATTGGTCAACAAGCTTTAGCTTCATATACTATAAAAATGACGGGTCTAGAATATATTTCTATGGCTTATCTAATAATTGAGCCAGGAGCTAGTGCGGGATGGATCGGAAAAGCACGACTTCTCCCGAGAAATAAACCTAAATTAACAGCGGCTTATTCTCTAGCAGCAGAGATGTTGGGGTTTAAATTGGTATATCTAGAAGCAGGATCAGGAGGAAAAAGAATTCCTACAGAACATATTTCTTTGACTTCTCAAATATTATCCATTCCTGTGATCGCAGGTGGAGGAGTAACAACCAAAGAAGATGCGAGAGAATTTATAGAAGCAGGTGCAGATATTATCGTCATGGGTACATTTTTAGAAAGGAATATCTTAAAAGATCAAGGAAAATCTTTAAAACCTATTATTGATGAAATAAAACAGGTTGGAAAATCTAAAAATAAGAATTATAAAAAACAATATTTTTTTTTGAAGTGATCAAAATGGAATTGAAAGCTGCTATTGAAATAACTAGACCTATTAATTGTATCATTGGTATTTTTACAGTCATTATTGGCTTACTTAATACTAGAATTGGTATTGGATTGGGAGATTTGGTTTTAAATTTAATTTTGGGATCTATAACATATTTCTTGATTGCAGCTTCTGGTATGATTATTAATGATATTTATGATATTGAGATTGACCGTGTTAATAGACCTAATCGCCCAATTCCTCGTGGAGCTATAACAATAAAAGAAGCTAAGTTGTTATTTATCATCACTTTAGGTATTGGTGTGATAATTTCGATAATTAATAGTATTTTACTGAATTTAGGAATATTAAACATTATTATTGCTCTTTTCTTTGGTTTTATAGGATGGTTATATGCTACTTGGGGGAAAAAAAGTGGATTTCCAGGTAATATAATCGTCAGTATCTCTTTTTCAATCGGTCTTATTTATGGAGCTGTTTTACATGGATCTATTATTCCTCTCTATATCTATTATTTCTTTTTAAGTTCATTTTTTTTACTATTAGCAAGGGAAATAGTAAAAGGTTGTGAAGATTTAGAAGGAGATAAGAAAGAAGGAGTTAAAACTCTAGCAATTCTTCTAGGGATAAAAAAAACATTATATATTTCAATTATATTTGATATTCTAGCTATCTTATTCTTCATCTTGCCCCTATTTACTAATATTAAAAATTATTATGGATTCCTTATATCGATGAGTTTTGGATTGATTATTGTAATTATGGCTACTTTTTTATCAATAATGAGCAAATTAAAAAAACAAGAATTTAAAAAAATAAGTTTATTATTGAAAATTGGCGCGTTTTTAGGTTTAATAGCATTTATGTTAGCCAGTATCTGAAATAAAAATAAAAATCTTGAGTTTTTCTTTCAATATTAGTTTGATTTTTTTTTCCGATAATATTATATATCATATGTTATATATTTGGATATAATAAATAAATGGAAATCAATAAATATGAAAGATAATAACCCATTTTTTAGGTTCCTAAAAAATTTATATATAAATTTAAACAAAATTGGATTGATTAAATTATGTGGATTATTAGCTCCAATTATTTTTATATCTGGTTTGATAATTGCATATATTATTGCTTTTATATTTGGCCCAGAAGGGTATAATATGTGGGATAATTATATCTCCGATTTAGG
>Ga0315549_1003985_pt1 | contig 12719 bp, 7 predicted proteins | sample SalMarSW160200MG_FD_203101 | JGI IMG/M metagenome (GOLD analysis project Ga0315549, IMG submission 203101) | Salt marsh sediment microbial communities from the Plum Island Ecosystem LTER, Massachusetts, United States - Salt Marsh Sediment SW1601-200 ... | reverse complement strand
AGATTAAAAAATACACTCGGTATAAAGATAGAAGAAATACAAAATTTCCTGAAGAATTCATTAGAAACTAACTTGAATAGTTTAGATTATTATATAGAGGATAGATTCGAGGTATTAGATAAAAATATTAACAACATTAATAATTCAATTGATTCCTTAGAAGATAAAACGAAAACAGAGTTAAATAATTCTTTAAATATTATAAAGAGTGAATTGGAGGAAAAGTTAATTTCTTTATCTAAAAATAGTATGACAAAAATTGAAGATATTGAAAATATTAACTCTGAATTATCAAATAAAATAAATAAACAAAAAGAGTCTCTTGATGAATTATATAAATTGAGTGATTCTATTCAAAATAAGATAATTAATGATTTAAAAGATTATTATGAAGAAGTTCAGAGACAATATAAAAAAGAATATAAAAATTCATATGAGAATATAACTAATCTCGCTAAAAGGTCGAAAAAAATAAATTCAAATTTAGAAGCTTTTAAAATAAATATAAAAGATCAATTAGAATCATTAAAAGATAGACTAAATACCTTAAATAATGAAAATCAAAATCTTAAAAAAAAATTAGATGAATCAAATGTAAATAAGAAGAATTTAGAAAAACAAACAGAAGATTTAAGGAATGAAAATATTAAACTTAAACAACAAATAGAAAAAGCAAACAAGGGGGAATAAATGATGAATGAAAGTAATATAATAAATAATGAGATTTTTATTGCAAAAGAAGCATTTAGGAATATGATTACACATATACTTAGATTTGGCCATGAATCTTTAGAAAAAAAATATGAAACTATAGGTTATTGTTTGGGAAATAAAAATGAAGATGGAAATGAAAAAATAATAAATGCTATTCCAATATCACATGGACATGATATTCATATAGGAATGTCTCAAAGTTATATAGATTTAATCAAAAAGATTGAAGAAAATTATAAAGAACAAAATCTTGAAATTAAAGGATGGTATATATCTCATCCATCAAATGGATTAGAATGGAGAAGTCAGGATATTCAAAGTCATTTATGTATTCAAAATAATAAAAAACCAAAAGCCTTCTGTATTGTTTGTGATCCAACATTATTGGATAGTGAAAATAATTTTGGATTTAAAATTTATAGACTTTTAGATTATAAAAAAGCAGATTTTGATAAATATGAGACAATTAATTATAAAATTGAATTACCAAACACATTAGAATATTTTAAATGGATACAAAAATTTGCTGAAGATTTTTACAAAAATAATCCTATTTTAATTAAAGAAATAGAAGAAATATCTGAAATAAAGCCTAAAGACTTGCAGGAAATACCTATTATTGAAGAAGAGACTATTGAAAAGGATTCATCTTTTCAAGATAAACTTCAAAAAGCCAGTACATCATTTTTAAACAATGTTAGTGATCTTATTGAGGGAGATATCTCTAATTGGATGGAAGATATAAGTAATAATTGTTTAAATGGAAACTACAAATTATTAGAAATCCTAATTCAAATGGAAGAAAATATTTCTTCTGGAATGGTTAAGATTAAAACTTGGTTTAATAAAGAAATAGGTGATTTAACTAATATATTTAGGGAATCTATTTCAAATTCTATTGATCAAAGGATTGAGAGTCAAAAAGAATTTATCAATAATCTCAACAACAAGCAAAAACAAATGCTAAATGATATTGTTGAAATGATTAAAGAGAATTCCGAGAATTATAGTGAACAATTTGGACAGACAATTAATAAAATTAATGAAAAAGTAAGCAATTTACAGAATATAAATATTACAAATAAAGAAAAATTTCAAAAACTATCAGAAATGCATTTAAAACTTGAAAATAATATCAGAGAAATGTCAGAAAAAATCTCAATAAAAATAAAAGAAACAATAGATGAAAAAAGAACAGAAAATACAAATCAAATTAATTTATTGAACACAGAAATAAATAATATTGAAAGTGCATATTCGGAGATGGATGAAAAGCTTAAAAAGTTAGAAGATCATCTTTCAATACTTAGGAAATTATAATATAATAAGTTATTTTCTTCTTCAATAAATTTAAAAGAACTTCAGATATGGTACTCGAGATATTTGTAATTTATATTTTGGAATGTTTGTATTTAATCTTTTTAACTCATTTCTCTTAGCTAAATTACTTAAAACTCTGCCAATCTTGTCAGTCTTTATATTAATACCAAAATTATCATTTAATATAGATGATATTTTATAGGATGATAGAATTACTACTTCTGAAATATTTTTTTCACATAATAGTTCTATAGCTTTTTTGATTAGCTTTATTATACTATTTTTGGAGTTTAATTTTTCTTTCTCCATAATTTTATATTTCCAGTTTTAATAATATTATATTAATTTTATTTTTTGATATTTTTAAAATTTACTTCTTCAATTTCATTTAAATTTACTTTTAAGAAAAATTTTTCCAAATCTACAGAAATACTCTTCTATTTTTAATCTTGATTATTCCGATTAAATGGATACAATTTTGAGTTGTATTTATAATTATTATTATGAGATAAAAGATTATAATTAAAAAATATTTAAAATAAATTTATTTCTCAATATTTATATAAGATTATATAAACAATACGATAAAAAAGATCATGAATTAGAAAATGGCTAATAAATATAGGAAATCAACTTCAAGGGGACTAAAAAAAAAAATTAAAGGAGTAAATTCAAGTGTTCAAACTAATCTTAAAAATATAAAAGATAAAGTTTTAACTAAAAAGATTTATCTCAAGGGACAAGAACCCCCAAAATCTTATGCATTTGAAAAAAAGTTTTTTGGTTTATATTTCATCTTCATATTCTATTCATTTTTATTTTTATGGGGAATCAATGATCCTAATAATATATTAATAAAATATCTTGCATTTGGAGACCCATTTAGTTTTGGAAATGCTTTACTTGCATTCTTCTTAACCTTATCAATATTTATTAATATAGAAAAAATCAGACATTTTATATTTGGGAAATTATCAATACTAAAGCAAATAGTTATATTTGGATTAGTATTCATAGGATATTATTATCTTTTTTTTATTATTGGTTATAGTATAAACTTCATTACTTATTTTTTAGTATTATCATTTATCTGGATTATCATATTAAGTAGTAGGTTCTATATTTATTCTAGGAAATTCTCTACAAGAATAGAATATAGATTTATAAAGAAATATTCACCCTCAAGATATTTTATTGCGCTGATTTTCCCTATAATTATTGCAATCTCTTTAATTTTTAGTTCTCTATTTTATAGGACTTTTTTAGTATTACTTTCTTTAGATTTTTTTCCTGATTCTAGTGCAAGTGATGCTCATGCTGTTTTTGATTTAGAAATGAGAGTAATTATGCCATTAATCTATTTTAGTTTAGTTATGACAATAATATTTATAATTTTAGAATTTATGTCTACAAGGATAAAAGCTGAGACAAGAAGAGCTGGTACCTTTGATAATTTTACTTTCTCATTGATTATTTTTTTTATTTTCTTCTTCCAAATTTTTCAGATGAGTGTTTTCTTATTCTTACAACCAGAAACCCTAGCTGCAATAAAATCAACTGTGGGTGCAAATAATAATACTGCTATTACTTACATTTTTATTTTTGAATATATGATTTCTATGATATTTCTTTATCGTGTTATTCTTAAGTTGGGAAAATCTTATGGTTGGCAATTTTTATTCTTTAAAAGAGATGGATTAATCTTATTTTTTCTAGGTTGTGTTCTTGCTCAGACTCTAGCGAGATTTGCTCTTACAAATGATATAAAAAATCAAGAAATAACAATACTAGGCAATGTATTTTTGGCAGATAAATACATAATCTCTATACTTATGATATCTTTTCTTGGTATTACATTGTTAGTCTACTATATAAAACCTCATCAAACATCAATGTTTGTCAGAATGCAAAAAGAAACGGTTAATAAAGAAGATGAAAGTACGAAAGTTGTTTATAAATTAATAAGAAACGAATATATACGGCGTGGTGAAGCATTTCCATTAGAGATATTAGAAAGAGAACTGATTAAAGCAACAAAATTATCAAAAGCAACATTATATTCATTAATTAAAAGATTAGCTGATAAGGATTTTAATATAACTTTAAATGAAATGTCAGATGATTATGGAAATAAAGGGATTTGGATTGATTTTATCTCAATTACAGAGAGATTTGAGAAAAAAGAAAAGGCTGAAAAAAAAGCAAAGAAATATCTTGCAGAGGAACTAGTTAAAACAACTTCAAAAAAAGTGAAGGATTTAAGTAAACTAGGAAAAAATTTAAAATCGGGAAAAGCATCTGATCAATTTATTGCTTCCTTAACTTCTACTTATGATAAAAAACAAATTCATAAGCAAGAAAGAGCTGAAAAATTAAGTAAATTAAAAGATATACCGTTTAAAAGCGAACTTCTTGATATAAGGTCAAAGAAAAAAATAATTAAAATTTTAAAAATGGAATATAAATATCGTATTGAGAACAGATCTGATTATCCAGAAATTTATATTCCTATATCTGATATTGCAAAAGTTATTAAAAGTAAGACAAGAATTTCATTAGGGGCTATAACTCCTATATTAATGAGCCTTAGCTTAATAGATTTAGAACTTACATTAGTAGATAATCAAGATAATCCTGATGATAAAAAAATACTAATTATTCCTTATTTTGATTTTGAAATGAATGAATTACTATCAAAATTTAGACCAGAAGAATATCAAATTGTCAAAAAATCTATAACCAATAACTTTTTGATGCATCTAAAAGAGCAAAACCATGAGGAGATACTTACTACTCTTTATGATGAAATTAGAATATCTAAAAAGAAAAGTATAGAATGGGAAGGTTTCTTAGAATGTCTTAATCATAATTATAAAAATTACGATAAACAACTTCCATTATCTGCTAATATTGAAAAATTACATAAAGCAATAAAAAACATCAAAAAAGCAAAAGAAAATAGAAAGAATATTGATCCCTCCATAGAATAAATTTTTATTTAGAGAGGTCAATTTTAACGAGGTCAATAATTTAATTAAATTATTTCCATTTGTTTTTCATGATGTTCTGGTATTAATTGATGTCCACATTCAGGACCCATCCAACAAACCAGTTGATCTCCCTCCTTATGCATTGGTTTTCCACAATGCATTGGAATATCCATATCATAATCACATACTTGACATTTTAATTTTGAAATTTCTTTTTCCACCTCCTTATTATGTAAATTTTCTTTAAACATTAGTTTTGGATCTATATTTTTAAATTCTTTATACTTTTCAGGATTTGTTTTAAATTCTCTCTCACATGAAATATTGCAAAAATAGAACTTCTGACCTTTATATTCATATTCAATTGATTGGTTTGGAATAATTTTCATCCCACATATAGGGTCAATAACCTTTTCTTCAAGTAATATTCTTTCTTCTTCCAATTGTTGTTCTGTTTTTGGCTCATATCTCTTTAAAAATAAAGCATTCATTACCACAGTAACAGAACTTGTAGCCATGAATATAGCCGCTAAATATGGTGGTAAAAAGAAACCTGTAAGACCATATAATACTCCTGCTGCGATTGGAATTCCTATTATATTATATATGAATGCCCAGAATAGATTTGTTATCATTTTTCGATATGTTTTCTTTGATAAATTTATCGCAGAAACAACATTCCTTATGTCACCTCGCATTAAAACAATATCAGCTGTTTCAATAGCTATATCCGTACCAGAACCAATAGCTATCCCCACATTTGCTTGTGTTAATGCTGGAGCGTCATTTATTCCATCTCCAACCATCGCAATTACACGATTTTTCTTATTCTTTTGAACTTTTTGAAGTTGTTCAATCTTTAAAGCTTTTTCATTAGGTAAGACTTCTGCTAAAATATGAGCTTTATCAATCTTAAGTTCTTTTCCAATGCTTAAAGCTGTTTGAATATTATCTCCTGTTATCATATAAATATCGACATCCATTTCTCTTAATTTTTCTAAGGCATAGGGAACTTGATCTTTTATTTTATCAGATATTCCAATAATCCCTTTTATTTGATTATCTATAGCAATTAAAATCGTTGTTATTCCCTGTTTTTGATGTTCATAAAATTTTCTCTCATATATTTCTTCTAAATTAATGTTGAACTCGTCCATAAGATTTTTGGATCCCATAAGTATTGTTTTTCCTTTTAAAATAGCTTTTAATCCTTTTCCAGGGATAGCTTTAAATTCAATAGGAATTTCAAGAGATAAATTTCTTTGATTTGCTTCTTCAATTATTGCTCTTCCAAGGGGGTGTTCAGAACCTAGTTCTGCACTACCTGCATAATATAAGAGTTCATTATCATCATAACCTGTCCCTTTTAAATAATTTTCAGAAAAGATAATTGATGCTTTTGGTTTTCCAACCGTTAAAGTTCCAGTTTTATCAAAAACTATTGTATTTACATTATTAATTGCTTCTAAAGAATCTCCCCCTTTTATTAATAAGCCATTTTCGGCTCCCTTTCCCGTTCCCACCATTACCGCAGTTGGAATAGCTAAACCCAAAGCACAAGGACATGCAATTACAACCACTGAAGTAAATATTTGTAGGGATATCTCAAATTTTATTTTTGATAGAGTTTGAAAGATTAGCGTGCCCCAGAAATACCAATAAATGAAAGAAATAAAAGCAATAATTATTACCATTGGAACAAAATAATTACTGATTTTATCTGCAAGTTGTTGTTTAGCTGCTTTTTTATTTTGTGCTTCCTTCACAAACTCAATAATTTGAGATAATAGTGTGTCCTTTCCTATTTTTTCTGTTTCTATATAAATAAGACCAGTTTGATTAATAGTTGCTCCTATTACTTTACTTTCCTCCTCTTTTTTAACATATTTACTCTCTCCAGTAATCATTGATTCATCTATTTTTGTTTTACCTTTAATTACTTTTCCATCAATAGGTATCTTCTCACCTGGTCTAACTATTAAAATATCACCTACTTCAATTTCCTCAATAAGAATTTCAATCTCTTCACCATCTTTTAATAAAGTAGTTGTTTTTGGTTGTAATCCCAATAGTTTTTTAATTGCATCTGAAGTCTTTCCTTTTGTTTTGTGTTCTAGATACTTACCAATTAACAAAAATGTTGTAATCATACTCATGGCTTCATAAAAGGGTCTTCCTGAAATAAGGAATGTTGTCAATATTGAATATACAAGTGCTGTTGTAGTTCCCAATGTAATTAAAACATCCATATTTGTGGATTTATTTTTTAAAGATTTATATGCACCCTTTAGAAAGAAAGAACTACAAATAATATAATTAAAAATACTTAGAAAAAAAAGAAATAAATTCTTTTCTAAAGAATCGGACACAAACCATGCGATTGGAGTGATTATCATAGAAAAAAAGATTGATATTAATAAAATACGAAATCTATACTTCATTTCCTTCTTATGAATTTCAATCTCTTTATCAACTACTCCAGCAGTTTTCTCAATCTTGATTCCGGAATTTTTAATAATTGATAAGATGTGGTTCTCATCTAAAATTGAAGCATTAAATTCAATGTATAATTTCAGAGCTTTAAAAGTCCCTCTTACATTATAAATTCCCTCTATTTTTTTTATATATTCCTCCAACTGTTTAAATTGTTCTTCTGATAATGATTCTATGACTTTTATATCCATTTTAGCTAATGATGCTTTATATCCTAAATCCCGTATAGCATTATTAAAAATTTCATATCCTGTGGTTGAGGGATTATATTTTACATTTGCTTCTTCAATTGCAAAATTAACTACAGCACTTTCTACTCCGTTGAGATTCTTTAATTTATTTTCAATTTTCAAAGCACAGTTAGCGCAAGTCATGCCCCCAAGCTTGATATTTATGTTTTCAATTTTCTCTTCTCCTATTTTTATCACCTTATCAGATTTAACAATAATTTGTTCTATTTTGGATTAAAATTATCAAGCTAAAAAACAAGCTCCTTGGAGATTTCAGTATTTTCTTAAATTAAATATAAGTTGTATTTCTTATTATTTATAAAAATTAAAATATAAATGTATTTCTTTTATATAATAAATAGAATTAAACCCAAACTATAATATTTTATTTTTAATAAAGAAGAAATATATTTTTATTATAAATAATCTCCTAGACTAAATAAAAATCTAGGGATTCCTCATTACTTATATGATTGTCTATATGCTAAAATAAGAGTTTCAGTAATATATCTATAATATAATTAATTTTAATAAAATACGTCTAGTTCCTTAGATGGTGATAATTTAACTCTTAAAACATCTAAATTAGAAGAATCCTAATTAAACAAAAGTTTTTTAATATATGATAAAGAATAAAATAATAAGAATAATTTAAGTATAAAAAAATAAAAGCAATTTAAGATTAATAAACTATATTCCTAAATATTATTTTAACTTTTATTAATTAATTGTATATTATAAAAATTATTTGAATTTTCCTATGAATAAAATTAAAATTGGCATTGTTGGAATAGGGAATTGTGCTAGTTCTTTGATACAAGGCATTGAATTTTATAAGAAAAAGGAAGATGATAATGCAATTGGATTAATGCATTGGAAAATTGGAGGATATTTACCTATAGATATTGAAGTAGTATGTGGATTTGATATTGATAGTAGGAAAGTTGGTAAAGATATTTCCGAAGCTATTTTTGCACCCCCAAATTGTTGTAAATTGCTTTGTAATAGTCTGCCTTATAAAAATGTAGAAATAAAAATGGGAAGAATCTTAGATAGTGTAGCACCTCATATGAAATATTATGATGAGAATTTATCACTCATTATCTCTGAAAAGAAAGAAACAACCAAACAAGAGATCCTAGAAGAATTAAAAAGATCTAAATGCCAAATACTAATAAATTTTCTTCCAGTTGGCTCTGAAAAAGCATCAAAATTCTATGCTGAATGTGCTCTGGAAGCAAATGTTGGTTTTATAAATTGTATTCCAGTTTTTATAGCAAGTAATCCTATCTGGGCAAAAAAATTTGAAGATTTAAATCTTCCAATTATAGGAGATGATATAAAATCACAATTAGGGGCTACAATTATACATAGAGTTCTAACTAATTTATTTAAAAAGCGTGGTGTAAGATTAAACAGAACTTATCAATTAAATACTGGAGGCAATACTGATTTCTTAAATATGCTTGATCGATCTCGTCTAATTTCTAAAAAAACATCTAAAACAGAAGCAGTACAATCCCAAATGGCAATAAGATTAAATGATGAAAATATCCATATTGGACCAAGTGATTGGGTACCATGGCAAAAAGATAATAAAATCTGCTTTATAAGGATGGAAGGAAATATCTTTGGAGAAATCCCTATTGATCTTGAATTAAGACTTTCAGTTCAAGATTCGCCTAATTCAGCTGGAGTTGTAATTGACGCAATTAGATGTATGAAATTAGCAATAGATAAAAATTTAGGAGGAATTTTATACTCTCCCTCTGCTTTCTTTATGAAACATCCTCCATTACAACTAACAGATGAGGAAGCTTATAAGTTAACAGAAGATTTTATAAATGGAAACCATATAGAAGAAAGTCCTACAGGAATTAAAAATTACGTTAAAAATAATCTTAAATAAAACAGCTTAATTTAATATCATTAATCTTTTTTCTTGTGGTGTCGATACTTTATCAACACCTAAAGAAATCACATATTCTGCAACATTTAATAATTTTTTTGGGCTTTCATGGAAAAAACACACTTCTCTTGGTTCTAAATTGTTGATCATTTCTGTTAATTGAATTTTGTCACCGTGTAATTTAATTTTTATTTGTGGTGAGAATTCATTAATTAATAAAGCTCGCATGGGGACTTTCCATGTTTCAGATAATTCAATCGATTTTTCAACAGTATCTTCTCCTTCTGGAGGATTTAATAAACTTAATCCAGGTTCTTCATGAATAGCACCTGCTAAGAAAACTAAGTTATGAGGATTCCGACCAATAATATTAATAATATTTCTGATAATTCCATAAGATAAATCAGGTGGGTGTGAAATAATAATATTATTCCTTTTTCGTAAAAAATCTAAATTATTATGATCAAACCAACGAAATTTAATACTATTAAAAGGATTTGCCTTGTCTCTTATCAATCTTGAAATCGGACCGTATATATATTCATATCGGTGATTTATAACTTGAATATTCTTTCTAACCATCATATCTACATAGATATTTGGTCTTTTTTGAAAATCACGTCTTAATTGTTGTTTTCTAAAATATCTCCAAAAAGTTAACATTAGTGTTATTGCTAAACTTGAAGGATCTGCTCCAATTAAAGCACTATCCCCATATTCTGCCTTTTGTTCTAAAAATAATATTAAACTATGAAAGTGTAGGGATGGATCTCCAAATTCTTCATAGGCATTTGATCCATCAATTAATAAAAAATCTATTGGTCGAGATATTTGATTTAAAAATCTTCGTGTACCCGCGAAAGGGGTGATGTCATAATAAGTATAATCACCTGAATAAAGAAAACGATAATCTTTAGCTTTAACTAATAGCATTAAAGCTCCTGGCATATGACCCGCATGAAAAAATGATAAATAACAATCTTTATCTTTAAATTCTATTTTATCTCCATTTTCAACGTAAATTACATTTCTAATAATATTGATATATTCTTCATCTTCGATTTCCTCTTTTTGTTCCTGTTTTAAAAATTCAGAATCTCTTAATAAATAGAGATCTAATGTAATTCTTGAACATAAAATGGGTATATCAGGGTGATTTTTAATCAAATTTTTTATTCCAGAGACATGATCATAATGACTATGAGAAAGAAATATAGCATCTATCTTTGGCTTAAAATCTTCATCATTTAATACTATTTGTCTTGATTCATTTTCATTACTTTTTAAAATATTATCATCAAATGTTTCTTTATCAATCTTTTTTTCTTCAATATCCTCTGATTCGATAATTTTTCCTTCAAATTTACGCAATTCATCTATATCTTTAATATCAGTAATATTTTCTTGGCTCTCTGATAATATATTTTTACTTATTTCATCTTTTTGTAAGAATTCATTTAAGTTTTCAAGATAATAATCAATTTCTCCCAAAAATTCCTCAGATATTCCACAATCTAAAAGAATATTTAATTGTCCTAAACCCAAAACTATACAATTATGATTTGGTCTAAGAGCAATAGGATACAACATTAAACGAACCTTTTTTCTGTCTTTAAAATAGGTGGTTATAGAGGTATTTTTAAAATAATTAGAATCAAATCTTTTCTCAACTTTATCAATAGCTATTGAAATTTCACTCTTTCCAACGGGTACCCCTGTGATATAGAAATACCATCCATATTTTTTTACAAGATCCTCTAAATTTTCATACATTTTATCGCCAATTAATGATTTAACAACAATGACCTTCTCTTTTTCATAATAATTTATTTTCTTTATTGATTCTTTTTCTACATTTGGAACGGAATTATAATTTAGAAAAAAGTCTTTTAAAGTCTCTTTAATTGGTTTTTGGCTAATATTATTAGATTTAATAAATTTAAGATAATTGCGATATTCCTTTGTTTTATATAAAGGACGCATATTTTTCTTTTCAATTAATAAAATCTCGAAATCTCCTTCTTTAAAAAGCTCTCTATTAATTATAGTATCTTGGTTTTTAATTTTTTTTTCAACTTCCTTCTTTTTACCATATTTATTAGTTATAAAAAAAAACCAACCATACCTTTCAACAAGTTTAGTTCGACTCCAAATAATATCTCTTCCTTTTGAAGTCTCAATAACAATAATTCTTTCTTTTTTATTGTATATAATTTTGTTAATTGAATTTTTTGTAGCTTTTGAGATTAATGAATTATTTTCAGAAAAGAAATCTTCTATTACTTCATCAATTCGTTTTTGCTCTATTTTTTTTTTTTCCATTAATTCTAGATTTTGATTATATGAAGTTACTTTAAATGAAATCTCTAAATTATTTTCTTCTAAAGTTTCTACTTCATGGTCATTGAAATTAAATAATTTCTTTTCCATAATAATTTCGTGTTGATTTAATAGTTAATATTTGATTTAGGTCATTTTTTAAAAAGTTTTTTATCAATAAAATTTAACTATTGATAGATTTCTCTGCATACTCATAAAAGAATAAAATCTTTAGTTGTTTAACTAAATCTCCAGTAGTAAAAAATTAAAATATTAAGCATTTTAAAGATATTATTGTCTTTCTGTAATAACACTTACTTCTGATAAGGGTATATAAGATATATTGTTATATTTATCTTTAACCATTAGTAAATCATCGGAAGTTAATTCTATCAAATTTCCACTAAATTTTTCATTTATTCCTTTAACAAATATATGTACATCCCCATCAATTAATTTTTCAATTATACTTTTTGGAATCATATTAATCATTGATAAATTGTTATTATCTTAATTATTAGATAATTAAAATAAATAGTTTGTCTAAATTATATTTTAATCACTAATTATTCTTTTTTATTAAAAGTACTAAAATAAGCCATATCCAAATAAAAAAAATTATAATTATAAATAATTCGGGTATTTTTATAAATGAATGAAGAATAATATACTTTTTCAACTCTCTTCGTTTATAAAATCTTTCTCCCCACTTTTTTTTATCAACTCCCAAATCAACCACAAGAT
>Ga0315549_1003980_pt1 | contig 12727 bp, 9 predicted proteins | sample SalMarSW160200MG_FD_203101 | JGI IMG/M metagenome (GOLD analysis project Ga0315549, IMG submission 203101) | Salt marsh sediment microbial communities from the Plum Island Ecosystem LTER, Massachusetts, United States - Salt Marsh Sediment SW1601-200 ... | reverse complement strand
CGGGGATACTCTTCTTCGAAATCACTAATAAGCAGGTCTCGCAGCTGGTCACTGGTGACAAATCGATATTCTACTTCGTGTTTGGGCGTCAGCCCCCGTATTTCAACTACGTCCGAAGAGACCTTCCACAAAGCCCATTCCAGCCCGCAACCGCTTGCGATAATGGCTGCAATGATGAGCATAAGCGCCAGGCTACAGAGAACCCTATTCATGTTGGCTGCTTCCCTTCTCGCCTGAAGCAAGGATAGAGCAAAATAGACTCTTGTTCAAGCTAAATCACTGAGCCCGAACGATTCGCGGATAGGCCCAATATGCAGAAGCCTAGACATCCAGACATTCAGATGTCTGAGCGTCTGGGCTGTTTGACGGCTGGATGGCTAGGGCACGATATGAGGTTCTAAATGGTTCCCTTGGTGCTGGGCACCTCACCCCCCAGCCGCTCGTCAATCCTGGTGGCGGCATCCAGCGCCTTGGCCAGCGCCTTGAACAGTGCCTCTGCCTTATGATGGTCGTTGACCCCGCTGAGAAGCCTGGCGTGGAGGTTCAACTTCGCTTCCGCGGCAAAGGTCTCCAGGAAATGTCGTATCAGGTCGGTATCCAGGCCGCCTATATCCCTTCCCTCAAGGGGAGCCTCGATAGCGGCATAGCCTCTGCCGCTGATGTCAACCGCTGCCATCGCCAGCGCCTCGTCCATGGGCACCACGGCGTGCCCCATCCTGACGATGCCCCGCCTCTCTCCCAGCGCCTGGTTAAATGCCTGGCCCAAACAGATGGCGACGTCCTCCAGGGTATGATGCTGCCCTACCTCCAGATCGCCTTTAGCCTCAACCCCTATATCGAACAGGCCGTGCCGTGCTATCTGATCTATGAGATGGTCGAGCATCCCTATGCCGGTGCTCGCCTGGCACCTGCCCTTGCCGTCTATCACAAGTTCCAGCCTGACCTCGGTCTCGCCGGTCTCGCGGTTGATGGTAGCTCTTCTCTCAGCGGCCATGTTATCCTCCTTCCCACTTAGCCAGCGCCTCGACCAGGGCATCGGTGTGCTCCCCCTTGCCCACGCTTATGCGCAGCATGTTCCTCAGCAGCGGGGTATCGAAGTGCCTGATGAAGATGCCCTTCTTTTCCAGTCCCTGCTTTATCTCCCGGGCGTCGCCTCTGGCAACCCGGCAGAGGATGAAATTCGCTTCAGAAGGCAGCGGCACCAGCACCCCCTGCTCCTTCAGCATGCCAGAGAGCCGCTCCCGCTCGGCAATGATTGCCTTGACCCTGCCTCGAAGATAATCGGTGTCCGCCAGTGACTCCCTGACCGCAATCATCGCCGCTATGTTCACGTTGTACGGCATCTTGATCCTGCGGACAAGCTCAGCGATGTTGAGGGGCAATATGCCGTAGCCGGCACGGAGGCCACCCAACCCCGCCCATTTGCTGAACGAGCGCAGGACTATGAGATTGTGGTGCGCTGGAACCAAAGGGGCGAAGGTCTGCCCGCTGAATTCGTAATACGCCTCATCCACAACCACGACCACCCCAGTATTTATTAGCTCCAGGACGACGTTGGGCAGGGTAACGTTACCGGTGGGGTTGTTGGGGGAGGCAATGAAGATGACCTTGGTCCGCTCATCTATGGCCGATTTCACGGCAGCGACATCCACCTCGTAGGCATCGTCACGGGGCACAGCGACCGTTTTGCCGCCGCAGACCGCTGTGCTGAAAGGGTACATGCCGAAGGTGGGAACACAGTTGATCACCTCATCACCGGGCTCCAGGAATAGGCGCAAGACCAGATCGATGAGCTCGTCGCTGCCGCTGCCGACCACAATATGCTGTTGACCAACCCCCACATACCTCTCCAACGGCTCCTGCAGCTCGCTGTGCAGGGGATCGGGATAGATATGATAGAAAGAATAGTCCGCCAGAGCACGGCGCACCCGGGGAGAGCAGCCATAGGGGTTCTCGTTGCCGTCCAGCTTTATCAGATTCTCGACAGGTACGCCTGAGCGCTCGCTGAGCGCCTCCAGCGGCGCAATAGGCTCATAGGGCTCGATATCTGCCAAGTCGCCTCTAGTTAGGTTCTCAGCGCCTCTGGTAGGATCGTAGGTCACTTGCCGGGCTCCCCCTGTTCCAGGGCCTCAAGCCTTTTCTCGACCGAGAGGGCATGAGCGCTCAACCCTTCCGCCCTGGCGATGGACGCCGACGCCGGCCCCAGCGCCTTCAACGCCTCGTCATCAAGGTCAACCAGTATGGAGACCTTGAGAAAGTCGAGTACGCTCAGCGGCGAGCTGAAGCGGGCGGTTCCTCCCGTGGGCATGACATGGCTCGGCCCTGCGGTGTAATCGCCGAGAGCCTCCGGTGAGTCGATGAATATGCCTCCCGCATGGCGAATCCGGTCAACATAGGAGCGGGCGTCTTTCATCGCGAGGCAAAGGTGCTCCGGCGCATATAAGTTCACCAGTTCAATAGCCTCATCAATGCCAGCCACAACGACTATAGCGCCGTTGTTCTCCAGAGACTGCCGTGCAACGGCCTGCCGCTCCAGGTAGGTAAGCTGGCGCTCGACCTCGTTATTGACCTCATCTGCCAGACGAGGTGAGGTGGTGATAAGCACAGCAGAGGCCATCTCGTCGTGTTCCGCCTGAGCAAGAAGGTCGGCGGCGCAGAAAACAGGGCTTGCCGAATCATCGGCCAGGATAACGGTCTCGGTGGGCCCGTGCAGCCCATCGATAGCCACGGTACCGTAGACCTGCTTCTTGGCCAGCGTGACGAAGATATTGCCCGGGCCGCAAATCTTATCCACCCTGGGAACAGATTCGGTGCCGTACGCCATTGCCGCAACAGCCTGAGCACCCCCCACCTTGAAGAGGCGGTTGACCCCGGCGATGCCCGCCGCTGCCAGCGTCGCCGCTGGGACCGTTCCATCCGGAGCAGGCGGGGTTGCGACGACCACCTCCCCCACCCCGGCAACCCTGGCCGGGATCGCCGTCATCAGCACCGTTGACGGGTATGACGCCTTCCCACCGGGAACATAGATTCCCACCCTCTCAAGGGGGCGAACGAGGAATCCCAGCCCACCCTCGACAAACTCCAGCCCAAGGTTTCGTTTCTGGGCAACATGGAAGCTGCGCACCCTCTCAGCAGCGAGTTCTAGGGCGCTCATCAGCGCTTCGCCCACCACGTTACGGGACTCAGCGATCTCCTCCTGTGGCACCTCGAGTTGGCTGAGCTCTACCCCATCGATCCTCCTGCCGTAATCGAAAAGGGCGCTATCGCCCCTGGCACGCACCTCGCTGAGAATTCGTGCCACCGCCTCATCGGGGGTCAGTTCCAAACAGAACACATCCCTTATCCTCTGCTTCAGGGCAGGCGACTCTGCGGCCAGCTCGATAGGAGACCGTTCCAGCAGCAGGGACTTTGCAGCCTCCAGGTCTCGGACTATCCTCATCTCAGATACTCCTCAGCTACCCTCACCGACTCTTCTATAGACTGCTGACGGAATGCCCGAAGCGGCTCCTGGGGAACCATCCTCAAGACCTGCTCCACCCTAGCGTCCAAAGAGGCGAAGAAAGTCTCCTGTTCCTCAGGAGCGATTTCTCGCATCCAGATAAGGTACCTTTCAGCGAAGTAGCGAAAGACCTCCCGGTTCGATTTCCTGGTGGTGGCTATAGAGACAAACTCACGCCACCGCTCTAAGCTGAGGTGATCAATAAAACTGACGGCTATCCCGGAGGCGGAATCAAGCAGCTCGTTGCGAATCATAGACATGCTGCTGCTATTGAGCCGCTCCCGGCGGTCGAGCTCGAATTGAAGCACCCGGTCCAGAAGATTGGCCATGGGGTCTCCCCCGAGGGGCGAGGATTCGCCGAAAAAAGGACGGTAAATCCGATAGATCCAGGTTTCATCGGTGACCAGGTGGGAAAGGTAACCGGCAACAAAGGACTTCGTGGCAGCACTCAGATTCGCGTCCTCGACAAGCTCCGGATAGGCTTCAAACATGCGCTTTACCCCACTGGCGCCCTCCTCACTATTCAGAGAGAGAAAGTGCGTTTCCTCGCGGCCGCTAGCGATGACGAGACGGATGTCCGGCGCCGTGGAGCCAAGGTAGTAGCTCCCCCGGTTCTCATCCACAACACGATGGCGCAACCTTGATATCGCTTCCTCGGCGATGCCTAAATGAAGACAGATGGGAGGCAACAGGCTCCTTTCTCAAGAAACGGGGTGCGCCTCTACGCCGCGGCGCATTGCTTCAACAAGGAACGATATCCTCTCTCTCTTGTCCAGGCGCCCCATAGCTTCGGTATTCCCTATGAGACATGCCGAAGATTCAAACAGGGTATCGATGACCTTAAGATTGTGCCTGGCAATCGTTGAGCCGGTCTGGGTATTGTCGATGAGGACATCGGCATCCTCGGGCAGGAAAGCCTCGCTCGCCCCCCAGGTAGGGACGACCTTACACGGTGTCAGATGGTTGTCATAGGCATACCTATCGGCTATATTGACATACTCCGAAGCTACTCGCAGCGCGGAGTCTCGTTTCAATTCCCTCAAGTCATCGGTGCTCGAAACCGGCATATCCTGCGTGACAAGAGCCACAATTCTGACCTTGCCAAAGCCAAGTTCAAGCAATTCCTCAACTGGACTTGAAGGAAAGCGGAAGTGGTGATCCAGGAGCCAGTCCCTGCCGGTGATGGCCAGATCGAAGTTGCCATTGGCCACCTGAAGTGGCATGTCCTGTGGCCTGATAACCTTTACCATAACTCCATCGAGGCCAATCCGGGGCCTGGCAGTGGGCTTGCCCGCATCATAACCATCGATTTTGAGCCCGGCCCTGTTCAGGAAATCGATAGTATGAGGCTGCTGATGGCCATCGGGCAGCGCCAGGGAAACCACAGGCTCGCCGCTAACCGAACGTCGCGCTCGTTTTCCGGCACCAACGCCCACAGCTTCCTCGACACCAACATCTCCGACATCTGGGCGGGAAAGCGCCGCCAGAAGCTGGCCCAGGTCTTTCCCCTCCAGGCTGTTCCTGTTGGCAACCAGGCAAGCGCTGCTTTGAAGGATAGCTGCCACAGGCACCAGGCCCTGCTCCCGAAGTCGCTTCGACGTGGCCTCGGCTACTATCGCCAGCTCAGCGTTCTCCGGAGGGTAAACGCCGGCTGCCCCCCAGGCGGGGAATATCTGGAATCTCCTCAGCCGCTGCTTCAAGGCAAAAGACTCCGCCAGGTTGGGGTATTCGCTGACGATGCGCAGACTTTGGGAACGGCTTCTCAGCGCCTCGAGCGATTTGGCCTCAGATGAACTGGCGGCCACAGCATAAAGAGTCCGCTTTCCGTAGCCCAGGTCGCCAACCTTCACCACAGCATCGCTGTGGTACTTGGCCAGGAGCTCCTCCACCCAGTCAAGCCGGCAGATGCCCAGATCATAGTTCCCGATAGCCACCTGAATAGCGATGTCCCTCTCATGAAACACCTTGGTGAAGAGGCCGGGAAAGCCTTCGCACCGCGGCCGGTAGGAGCGGGACCCTTTACGGTAATCGGCGATGGCGAAGCCCGCTTCCTTCAGCAACGCCGCTGTGCTTTCTTGAAGTTGCCCTTTGGGCAAGGCCAGCTTCACTTGGACCCCATCTCCTCAAGGAAGTTCAGTAGCTCAGCGGGAGAGGACTTCCGCTGTTTCTCACCGCTGAGCTGATCGATTAATTCGATGCCCTCCCCAGCGCGCATATCAACTATCCAGCGAAAACCGCTGGTTTCCTTGTAGCCCAAATCGAACTCAGCGATATAGCCTGCGCCTCGCAGCAACCGGGCGACCTCGAGAGAATCCTTCAGCCCTTCGCCGTCTTTCGCCTTCACCAGAATCCGTTCCCGCCGCGGCATCTCTTCTGCCAAATCCATGAGCTCGTCAACATAGAGAGCAAAGCCCGAGGCGCAGACGCTCCCTCCCCCGACCAAGGGGACCAGTTCGTCGTATCTACCCCCTCCACCCAACCTCCGCCCCGAGCTATAGAAGCTGTAGATGATGCCGGTGTAATACTCGAAGCCTCTCCCCGAAGTGAAATCGATGCGATAGCCGAAGCCCAAAGCGGTTAGCAAGCTGGCAATCCGAGCCAGTTCATTAAGGCTAGGCTCAAGAGCAGGCAGTGATGGAGCACAAACGCTCCTCAGGTTTTCCACGAAGCCGGGAGAGCTTCCCTTTATGCCAAACAGAAGTTGCAGCTGCTTCTCCAGTTCTGGATTTCTGCCCTTTATGTCGGCCAGTACATCCACATTCCCGGAGAAGATCTGATCCAGCACCTCGGCCTCCTGCTCTCCACTCAATCCCAGTCCTTCGAGGAAAGTCTTTAGCAACCCGGCGTGAGCCAGCCGAATCTCCACTGGGTCGATGCCCAGCCTGGCAATGGCCTCCAGCCCCAGCGAAAGCAGCTCGACATCGCCTTCAGGTTTGCTTCCGCCAATAAGCTCGGCACCGCACTGCCAGCGCTCCCTCGACTCCTCGCCTGTGCCCTCGAAGGCGAACATATTCTCCACATAGAAGAGCTTGGCTATGGGGAGATTCTGGAGGTTCTCCACATAAAGTCGGGCGGCGGGAATGGTTCCATCGGGTCTGAGCACCACCCTCTCCCCACTCCAGCCATCCCAGTCGAGAAAGGAGTAAACCCTTCCCAGCATATCGGGGGATAGCGTTCCCGCGGAGGTAAACAGATGCAGATACTCCAGGACGGGGGTCCTGATCTCCTGATAGCCCCACCCGAGGCAGCAGTTTCTAAATTCCGCTTCTATGTGGCGAAATTTTGTCATATCCTGGGGCAGCAAATCCCTCGTTCCCTTGCACCTCGGAACCTTCATCCTTTATCTTCCATCAAGGCAATTTGGCACTATTCTACACTGATTAATGGGGCTATTCAACGCTACTTGCCGTCGCCTAATCCATGCATTGTACCAAATTATAGTCTCTCGCACGCTTTCGCCTGAAATCCCCCCCCTCTAACTCCCTCCCGCCAGGGGAGGGAGGATTATGAATCCCTCTCTCTTGAAGGGAGCGCTTAGAGCCTGTCCTGAGCCTGTCGAAGGATGAGGGTGAATCCCCGCTAAACTTCCTCCTCCCTGAGGGTATTGACTATGTACTGAATCTCTTGCATGGTCAAGCCAAAGCGGTGCAGCGTGTGGCGGATGACCTCCAGTCCGGCCTCTAACTCTGGGCGCACCATCTCAGCGACTCCAAGACTCCGCAGCACCTCGGTATCCTCATCCCGGTGAACCCGAGCCACCACATCGAGCCTGGGATTGATCCTGCGGGCGTTGGCCACCGCCAGTTTGGCAGCTATCGGATCAGGCAAGGTAACCACCAAGACCTTAGCCCTCTCTAGCTCCGCCCGAGCCAGAATGTCAGGATTGCTAGCATCTCCATAGATGCAGGGTATGTCCCTCTCACGCGCCAACTCGATGACTCTTGGGTCTATGTCGATGATAAGGTAAGAGAAATTCCTCCGCTCAAGCACCTGTCCCAGGCTCTTGGCCATTCGGCCATAGCCACAGACCACCGCATGGCTGGAAAGCTGCCTCCCCTGGCTTGATGCCATTGGATCAAGCCGAGCAGCCAGGAAATTTGAGACTCTCTCCCCCTGGATGAGCCGGTGGTAGATTTTTGAGGTCAAGCCCATGCCAAAGGGAGTCAGCAAGATAGTGATAACTGCTGCGGCCAAGGTCAAGGAATACAGATTGTTGGAGATGATATCCATTTCGAGGGCGAGGGCAGCCAAGACAAAGCTGAACTCCCCTATCTGGAAGAGCCCGCTGCCTGCAAACAGGCTGGTTTTGGCGCTGTAACCAAAGACCCAGGGGACGAGAGCCACGATTAAGAACTTGCCCAGCACAATGGCCGCTACAACAGCACCTACCTCTCCCGGGTTCTCTGCTACAAAGCTGGGATCGGCAAGCATCCCCAGAGAGACGAAGAAAAGGATGGCGAATATATCCCTCAGGGGTCTGATGTCGGCCAGAGCCTGATGGGCATACTCAGATTCGCTGAACAGCAGCCCAGCGAGGAAGGCACCCAGTGCTGCCGAAAGCCCGACGTAATCGGCGCCAAAGGCTGCCCCAAGAGAAAGGCATACTACTGTAAGTAGGAAAAGCTCACGTGAGCGCCTCCCCGCTACCCTCTTCATAACCTGGGGAAGCACCCAATAACCCAAGGCAAATAGCACCGCTAGAAACAGGACTGCCTTCAACACAGGCCATCCCAAGGACCCCCAAACCCCTGTCTCCGGCTCGCCCAGAGACGTTAGAATAACCATCATAGGAACCACGCTGAGGTCCTGTACCAGGAGAATGCCAATCATCACCCGCCCATGGGGGCTCCCCAACTCCCCACGCTCCATGAGAGTCTTCAGGACAATGATGGTGCTGCTCAGCGCAATGAAGAAACCGAATACAACCGCCTCCGTAAGCGACCACTGCAGCAGCCAGCCCACCATCAGCCCCAGCGCCACAGTGACCACTATCTGGGCGGCCCCACCTAATATGGCAACCTTGCCTACCTGCCTCAGTGTTCTAAGAGAGAACTCTATGCCCAGGGTGAACATCAGAAGTACGACTCCGATTTCGGCTAGCGTCTCAACGTCCCCTAGCTCAGGAACCAGCTTCAGCCCGTAAGGCCCGATGACAATCCCACTCAGGAGATAGCCAAGGATGACGGGCAGCCTCAAGAGGCGCGCTGCCATACCCCCAACAAGCGCAACCCCCAGAACAATTGCCATACTCGCCAGTAGGCTTAGCTCCCCCATCCTTCTCCTTCCCGAGGCTGGGAATTCCTCAGGTAATTATTCATGTACGGATTATATATGCTTAGAGCGTACTAAGTACAGTCATTCGCTGAAAGCACAAAAAGCCGCTCGGCAGTTCAGGTGAAAAGAAGGCTAAAGAGGTTGTCTTATATCTTGGAGCAGAGGAGCCGGAGGGAAATCAGATTGCTGCCCGCCCTTGATTGAGAGTTCGAGGGTGGTTGAGACAAGATACTGCTATTATCGCCAGAGCCCTCTACGAGCCTCCGTCGCCTCCTCCTCGAGCTGCGCCAGGAGTTCCTGGTATTTGGTATCCGGCGGGTATGGAACAGCCCGAGCGTAGCCAAGGCGTACCAGCTCCGCGTTGACGAAAAGACCGTCGACATAAACATAGCGAAGCAGTCTCCCGTAGACGTCTGTTTCTGATACGTCTTTTTCGAGTGTCACCGTCTTCTGCTCCACCAATTCGATGTTCTTGGCCCATGCCTCCAGGCCGTAGTACTCCGTCTGCGGGAAAACCTCCGGGGTATTGATACCGATATATCTTACCCGGGCGCCCCCCTCGATCTCGATAGTGTCGCCGTCGATAACTCGAACGACCCTCACCTCACCTTCGATGTCAGGGGCAACGTTTCCGGCGTCAGGGACGCAGCCAAGGAGAAAAACAGTGGTCAATATCAATAGAAGTATTAGAAGCCGCTTCATTGGCTCATCTGCTGACAGGCTCCCTTGTCATTGCGAGCCCTTCGCTTTCTGTCATTCTGAGGGGCCCTGAGTGAAACGAAGGGGACCGAAGAATCTAGCTCAGGGTAAACTCCGCGAAGCAATCTCAATATCCCTTTCCTGTGCCCCATTCGCTGGATTGCTTCGGCACCTTGTGCCTCGCAATGACGCCTATCCTGCCTCGTGGAATTGCTTTGTTTGCCGAGGTCGATTTCAAGATGAGGGGAGAAAGTCGATAATGTTGAGCCGCAGCAGTTGCCTTCCGCCCCAGTCCTCTTTCTCCAGATTATAGACAATATCGAGATGGGAGGACAGCTTTCGGTCGCCAACGTCGAAGGCGATAGCATCCCAGACAACCTTTCCATCGCGCAGCTTCAGCTTGAGATGATCTGCGTTGCTGCCGACGTTGCGCGAGTCCATCACCTTCACATTTCGACTGAGAAAAGTGGGAACCTGATTGGCCTGCCCGAAGGGCGCCAGAGCGCTTATGAGCTTGTAGGTTTCTCCACTCAACGTAGACAGCGGAATCATGGCATCGATGTTTATCGCAGGTCTAAGGTCGACCCCGACCAGTTCTCGGCCTGCTATCTCCAGAAGCTGCTTGTTAAGCTGATCTACGTTGGCGCTGGGCGTGATGAAGCCCGCCGCCTGGCGATGTCCCCCAAAGCGGGAGAGCAAATCCTGGCACTCAGTGAAGGCGGCGAAGATATCGAATTCGGGGATGCTGCGGGCGCTACCCCTGGCTGTTTCACCAGCCAACTGGAGGACAACAGTCGGTCGATAGAACTCATCGGCCAGCTTGCCAGCGACCACTCCCGCCACCCCGGGAGGGTAATCGGGTCCGCTAACCATCAGCAGCGGCAGATCAGCCCCCTCGCGAAGCAATGTCTCCTTCGCCTTGGCAAAGAACTCGGCGCTCACCCTTTGGCGCTCGCTGTTACTGGACTCAAGCGCGCTCGCAAGCTCACGAGCCTGCGTTCGAGAAGATGTAATTAGCAGCTCATAGCTGGTGACGGCGTGATCCATTCTTCCACTGGCATTAAGCCTGGGCCCCAGCATATAAGAGATGCTCTCTTCATCGAGTTTGCCCATCTCCAGGCCGGCACAGAGCACTAGCTCTTGCAAGCCAACCCTTTGACTTCGGTTAAGAACCTCGAGCCCACGTTTTACCAGATATCGGTTCTCTCCTTCCACGGGCACCATGTCGGCAACAGTTCCCAGAGCAACCAGGTCCAGAAAATCATCCCACTCTCCATCCCTGTGAGTTGCCCCAAAAAGCGCCTGCAGGAGCTTAAATGCAACCCCTACGCCCGCCAGCTCGGAAAACGGGTAACCAGAGTCGCGACGTTTGGGGTCAATGGCCGCCAAGGCAGGGGGAGGCTGGTCAGGAGCCACATGATGGTCTGTGATAATGATGTCCAGGCCCAGTTTTTGCCCCTGCTCTACCTCGGAGAACCCACGGATGCCGCAGTCGACGGTCACTACCAAGCTAACCCCCATCTCTCTCAGGCTCTTCAGGGCAGAGAAGTTCAGCCCGTGACCTTCATCCAGGCGGTGAGGAATGTAATGAACGACCCTGCCCCCCATCTGCGAGATACCTTGGACCAATAGAACAGTAGCGGTAATGCCGTCGGCATCGAAGTCGCCATATATGGCGATGAGTTCGTCTCCGAGCAAGGCGCGGAGGATCCTGGTAACAGCCTTGTCAATATCTGGAAGGAGGAGGGACGCATGTGCCAGCCTCTCGTCAGCAACGAGGAAGGGCTCGAACTGAGCAGGCTCTACGATTCCACGATTATGGAGCAATTGGACAACTAGCGGGGTTATCCCCGGCAGTTCGGCTGACAAGCCGTCTTTCTGATACCGCGAAAAAGGTTCGTCCCCAAGCCGCTGTGCCAGCACGCTATCGGGAAGCGGGGGGCAGATTTGCCATCTTTGCCGGGTCAAGCGTTGCTCCTGAAAAGAGAAATCCTAAGTACTAATTCCTAAGCACTAAACAAATTCAAATATCAAAATGCAAAAGCAAAGGCTGCACAGCAAAATTCAAAATAGGTAGCGTCGTGGCTCCTGTCACGACGAAGGATTCGTTGCCACAGGAGTGGCAACGCTACACTTGAGCTTTGAATTGTCATTTTGCTCTTTTTATCTTTGGGTTTTGATATTGTTTAGGATTTCGTGCTTCGGATTTGGTGCTTAATTACGGTTCACGCGCAGCTATTTGATGCGTTTTGTATAGCCTGAGTTTCATCAAAGTGTACACCGCTTTTTGGCCCTGGTCAATTCTTGTTCCCTGTGGGTTCTTACCTGATGTGGCTAAGAAGAAGCCTTATTCTCAGCCAACATAGAAAACGGTACATCTTTAGAGAAAAAAGGCAATAGGGCTATCGGGGTATTGACAAACAGCCGCGATTCTGCTATGGTGCTTCTTGGCTGAGAGAACTGCACCTAGGGGTTCGTCAAGAATTCATTTCTTGCTCAGCTTCTTTTTTATTCACGGATGTTTATTCACCAATGTACATTCTATATTTAGACGAGGCTGGGGTTCATAGGGAGGCGAAGTATTTCGTTCTAGCTGGAGTGGCTGTGTTTGAGCGAGAAATCTATTGGTATGCTCAAGATTTGGACAACATTCAGAAGAAGTATTTCCCAGATATTGAGGAGCCGATCGAGTTTCACGCCTCAGCTCTACGTCCCACGACTTCAACGAAAGCAAAAGAGCCATTTGATCGATTGTCTTCAGAAGAACGAAGATCTCTGGCGGCCGAGATCTACCAAGTTATCCGCAATCGCCGGGGCATTCTCTTCGGGGTCGCGATCGAGAAAGCATGGTGCGTTAACGAAGAGCCCTATGAGCGCGCTTTTGAAGACCTGACCAGCAGGTTTGATTTATGCCTCAGACGCCTAAATAGTCAGTCGCCAGAGCCTGAACAAAGAGGGATCATAGCCGTAGCCGAGTCGAGCTATAGGCGAAACCTTGAGATTCTAGGTGAGAGGTTTAGAGGCGGAAGAACACGCTGGGTCGAAATTCGCACTCTAGCAGATGTACCTTTCTTCCTACCAGCCAAGAACACAAGATTGTTGCAGTTGGCAGATTTCTGTGCCAATGCGATATACGGGAGGTACAACAGCGGTTATACTAGGGACTTCGATGCCATTGCCGCAAGGTTCGACCGGGATCAAACTCGCGTCCATGGCCTCACTCATCTCACTAGGGATCATGATTGCCAATGCATG
>Ga0315549_1003979_pt1 | contig 12728 bp, 10 predicted proteins | sample SalMarSW160200MG_FD_203101 | JGI IMG/M metagenome (GOLD analysis project Ga0315549, IMG submission 203101) | Salt marsh sediment microbial communities from the Plum Island Ecosystem LTER, Massachusetts, United States - Salt Marsh Sediment SW1601-200 ... | reverse complement strand
TTGACAATAATTACCGGCTTGGCGGCAGTCGCGCGGCGCAGGGTTTCAAAAAACCTCCTGCCATCCCTCACCCCCTCCACGTACATCATGATTATCTCTGTCTGCGGGTCCTGGGCAAAGTACTCCAGGTAATCGCACTCGTTGAAATCAATCGCATTCCCGTAACTTATCGCCTTGCTGAAACACAGGCCCCTCTGCGCTGCCAGGTCAACAATCTCACCAACCGCCTGACCGCTCTGTGAAGCCAGCCCTATCGGCCCGGACTCCCCGGGCATGCCGCTATTAAAAGAAATCCCTTCAGCAGGGTAGTAAACACCCATGCAGTTCGGGCCAATGAGACGAATGCCCCCTTTTCTTGCCCTCCTCAGTATTTCCTGCTCCAGCTCGGCAGCCTCCCTTCGCCCGGTCTCGCTGAAGCGAGCCGTAAAGAGGTGAACCGCCCTGACCCCTTTCTCAATGCAGTCATCCAGCATACCCAGGACCTGCGATGCCGGAACTGAGGAAATTACGTAGTCAACGGGGCCAGGAATGTCCCTCACTCTGGCATACGCCTTAAAGCCCGCAATCTCCGGGTACTTGGGATTTACCGGGTAGATATTCCCTTTATAGCCGAGTTCCTTAAGGCCGTCAATAAAACCCGGCCCCCGTCCGCCACGAGCCGAGGCTCCAACCACGGCAATTGCTCTGGGGTGGAGGACTTCCTCCAGAGGGTGTGTTGACATCAATCAGACTCCCTTCTCTGATAATAATCTATCAATTTGCTGGCGGCTCTGGCAGCTCGCCCGATGCTGGGATAAACGGGGACACTGGCAGCTACCAGTTTATCTCTCACTTCCTCCATCAGTTCTCGCATCCAGGCGTAGTCATCGTCATCACTGGCACCCGGAATTATATCCACCATCACAGCCAGTAACGGCTTATTGTTAAGTTCGCTCAGTCTATGCCGTTCGATAACTGTTTCCGCCGAAATTCTCTCATTACCCCGACGATGAGGCCCACGTATAAATGCAATGAGAAGGTCAAAATTCTGGTTCCCGGCCATCATTACCAGCATGTCCCCGGTATCAAAATCCCTGTTTACCCTGATTGACATATCTGCCGGGTTACCAATCCAGTCCCATATCGGGTCACCCTTGCTCTTCAGTTCTTCTCGAATCTCCACCGGTAGCGGGACAACATCAAGCCCGGCTTCCTCGCATTCATCGGCGGCAAGGACACTGCTCCCGCCGCTGCCACCGGCTACAGCCACCCTGCGGCCTGCAATGGGCGACAGAAAGTAGAACCCGGCAGCCAGGTCTACCAGCTCCTCCAGATTGCCGGCAGAAACTGCCCCTGCCTGATTTACCAGCGTCTCCCATACCTCCATAGACCCCGCCAGGGAAGCAGTGTGTGAGGCGGTCGCTCTCGTCCCCGATTCCCCCCTGCCCCCCTTGACAATGATTACCGGCTTGGCGGCAGTCGCGCGGCGCAGGGTTTCAAAAAACCTCCTGCCATCCCTCACCCCCTCCACGTACATCATGATTATCCTTGTCTGCGGGTCCTGCGCAAAGTACTCCAGGTAATCGCACTCGTTGAAATCAATCGCATTCCCGTAACTTATCGCCTTGCTGAAACGCAGGCCCCTCTGCGCTGCCATCTGAACAATCTCACCAACCGCCTGACCGCTCTGTGAAGCCAGCCCTGCTGAGCCGGATTCCCTGGGGAACCCCTCGTGAAAAGAAATCCCCTCGTCAGGATAGTAAATACCCAGGCAGTTCGGGCCAATGAGACGAATGCCCCCTTCCCCCGCCCTCCTCAGTATTTCCTGTTCCAGCTCGGCAGCCTCTTTTCGCCCGGTCTCACTGAAGCGAGCCGTGAAGAGGTGAACTGCCCTGACCCCTTTCTCAACGCAGTCATCCAGCATACTCAGAACCTGTGATGCCGGAACAGAGGAAATCACATAGTCAACGGGGTCAGGAATGTCCTTCACTCTGGCATACGCCTTAAAGCCCATAATCTCCGAGTGCCCGGGGTTCACCGGGTAGATTTTCCCCCGGTACTCCTGACCAACAAGAGCGCTGACAAAAGCACCCCCACGTCCGCTATCTGAGGCACCAACCACAGCAATTGAGCGTGGATGGAGAATTTCTTCTAAAGGATGGGGTGACATTAGTTAGACCTCCGCATAATCACTAATTTCAATCGTAACCAGCACATAATACTGCCCGCGTCGTTTTTGTTAGTCTGGACATCAAGTAGCGCGGGGACATGCCAGATTGTGACATACCCCACACCCACCCCATTTGAAGCTATTACAGGGGATTGTAGCCAATCCCGGGACTTTCTCCAAGCTTAACGACAAATCTTTTGCCGGGTTGATTCCACTCTTCACCTTAAATAATACACGTTTCCATACCATCATGCAAGAAATGTGGTAGAATGTACTCCAGTGCCATATTGAAAGGGTGGTTTATTATGGCTACTTCGCAGAAGGGAAAAGAGGGACAACTAAATATTGAGTTGCTCACCTGGAACAACCTGACCTGGGTCAACATCGAGCAGCCAACCGAGCGAGAGACAGAGTACCTGGCTCAACACTATCCCTTCCACCCCCTGGACCTGGACGACTGCCTCAGCAGAATACAGCGGCCCAAAGTAGACGAATACCCGGACTACCTGTTTCTGGTCTTTCACTTCCCTGTTTTCAATAAAGAGGCAAGGGTGACTACCCCGAGCCAGCTATCGGTATTTATCGGGAAGGACTACCTGATTACCCTGCACAAGGGGGAGCTGAAGCCGCTGGTAAAGCTGTTCCGGGAATGCCAGATTGATGAAGAGACGCTACACGAGAACTTCAGCCAGGGCTCCGGCTATCTCCTCTACCATATCACTGACCGGCTGGTTGATTACTGCCTGCCGATACTGAATAAGATTGGCGACAATATTGAGAGGGTGGAAGACGCGATTTTCTCCCAAAGGATGCCCAGGGCAATAAGAGAAATTTCAATACTCAGGCGCGATGTTATCTCCTTCCGCCGTATAATCTGGCCGATGCGGGCTGTTATTGGCAGCCTGAAACCAAGGGTTCACCGGTTCACCGATACCGATATGGCGGTCTACTTCGATGACATGGTCGACCATGTGGACAAGATATGGGACGGTCTGGACGAATACAAGGAGATAATTGAAGGGCTGAACGACACCCACGATTCACTGGCTACCAATCGCACCAATGAAGTCATGCGAATGCTGACCATCATAGCTACCGTCCTGCTACCTATTACCGTGGTAGCCAGCATCTTCGGGATGAACATCCCCCTGGGACCCTTCGGGGACTCTAAACTCTCCTTCCTCTATGTATTCCTCATCTGCCTGGCAATTATTGGCGGGATGCTCTACTTCTTCCGTCGACAGCGCTGGATCTAATAATGAGTATCTCTCACCGGCTCGTCATTGTTGCCTGCCTCTTTGTCACCTGCCTGATAACCGCCAATATCATTGGTGCCAAGGTGGTAGCTCTCGGCACATTTATCCTGCCGGCGGCGGTATTTCTCTTCCCCCTGAGCTACATTTTCGGTGACATACTTACCGAGGTCTACGGTTATCACCAGGCAAGGAGGGTAATCTGGCTGGGCTTTCTCTGCAACCTCATCTTCGTCATATTTGCCTGGGTAGGACAGATTTTACCCCCAGCACCCCTCTGGGAAGAACAGGAAGCCTATGAGGCTATCCTCGGCTATACACCGAGACTACTGGCTGCCTCATTCTGCGGCTACCTTGCCGGCGAGTTCGGAAATTCCTTCGTGCTGGCAAAGATGAAGATTGCAACTAAAGGGCGCTGGCTCTGGACAAGGACCATCGGCTCCACCGTGGTGGGGCAGGGGCTGGACACACTGATATTCATCCTTGGAGCCTACTTCGGCGCACCCTTCTTCACACCAATGATGATTCTATACCACTGGGTAGCCAAGATTGGTATTGAAGCCATTGCCACTCCGTTTACCTATGTAGCCGTGAGCACCCTCAAGCAAAAAGAGGCAACTGACACCTATGACTACCAGACAAATTTCAACCCCTTCTCCATCCGGGACAGGGAAAGGAAGCCCGTTTAACAATGAATATCCGCTTACTGGGGGCACACAACTGTGAATCACGGGACTCAAGGCTCGCCTGCCTGCTCATTGACGACACCCTGGCTATAGACGCCGGGGGGCTGACCTCCAGCCTGTCCCTCCCGGCTCAACTGAAACTCAAGGCAATCCTGCTCACCCACCAGCACTACGACCATATCAAGGACATACCGGTAGTAGCCATGACCTTCTATCTATCCGGTGCCACCATCGATATCTACTCCACCTCGCCTGTCCACGATGCCCTGACAACATACCTGCTGGACGGCAGGCTCTATCCCGGCTTCCTGCAACAACCGCCGGAGAACCCGACAATCAGGTTCACCACCGTTGAGCCGAACAGGGCTACACGGGTTGAAGGCTATAGCGTTCTGCCGGTGCCGGTTAACCACTCAGCACCCTCCGTGGGCTACCAGATTACCTCACCCGATGGCAGGACGGTATTCTATACCGGGGACACGGGGACAGGCTTGAACGAGTGCTGGGAGCAGGTATCACCCCAGTTGCTCATTATTGAGGCTACGGCACCGAACAGGTTTGAAGAGTGGGCACTGGAGGCAAGGCACCTTACCCCCTCTCTGCTCAAGCAGGAGCTTACCACCTTCCAGAAGGTTAAGGGCTATCTGCCCCGGGTGGTCACGGTTCATATGAACCCTCTTCTGGAAGAAGAGATAAGAGCCGAAACAGAGGACGTAGCCCGAACCCTGAATGCTGAGATAACCCCCGGTTATGAGGGGATGGAGATTCACCTGTAGAGACCCAACCCACAAATAGGGGCGAAGCTCCTCTATTGAAAATAATCGTGTTTCCGGGGAAGCTCGAAGGGGCGAAGCCCCTTCGAAATCAATCATTCCCCTTCCCCTTATTGAAGGGGAAGGGGATACAGGGGATGGGGTCACCTAATAAGAATGGGAAGGGCAAGGGGGTGAGGTCAGTAGAGAGTCCAAAATTCATAGTTGACATCAACGTAGGTAAGCTCGCCAGGTGGCTGAGGATGATGGGCTATGATACCCTGCTCTTTACTGGTAGTGATGACTGGGAGATGGTAGTTACCGCCCTCAGAGAGGAGAGGGTGGTGGTAACCAAGGATAGCCAGATTATGAAGAGAGGGGTCATTACCAGTGGACGGCTTAAGGCAGTCCTCATCACCTCTGATGAACCTGAGCAGCAAATGAAACAGGTTATAGAGACGCTGGATTTAGACTGCCAGTTCCGACCCTTCAGCATCTGCCTGGAGTGCAATCAACCCCTGGTTGAGAGGAGCAAGGAGGACGTAGAGAAACTGGTACCTCCCCATGTCTTTCAGGCCCAGGAGCAGTATGTGGAGTGTCCTGTCTGCCACCGCATCTACTGGAAGGGCACACACTGGCAGGCAATGACCAGAAAAATAGAAAATTTTATGAAAAAGCCCTAGGCTCTTGACCGCACTCAGGCTTATTGCTACACTTGGCATATGATGCAGGTATTGCCGCCGATGGAGATAGTACCATGAAAGTCGTAACCGTTGAGCAGATGCAGCAGATAGAGGAGCGCTGTGCCGAGAACGGCCTGCCGACAGGTCAGCTTATGGAGAACGCCGGCAAAGCCGTAGCTGAAGAGGTCAGGCGTATCCTGGGCACGGTTAACCAGCAGAATATCCTTCTCCTGATAGGGCCCGGTAACAACGGCGGGGACGGGCTGGTGGCTGCCCGTCACCTTGACGGCTGGGGGGCCGGGGTCAGTCTATTCCTCTCCGGGAAAAAACGTCCCTCCGGGGACACCAACCTGAAGCTTGCCCAGGAACTCGGGATAACCTGTGTTGAAGTAGCCCAGGATAAGAATATGGACAGGCTTGCTGAGTCACTACCGTCAGCCGATGCTGTTGTTGACGCCCTGTTTGGCACCGGTAAAAGCCGCCCGCTCGGCGGCATCTTCCGGCAAGCCCTGGAAGAGGTAGGTAAGGCTAAGAAGACACGTCCAGCCCTGCGCATTATTGCTCTGGACCTGCCTTCAGGGCTTGATGCTGACACTGGCGCCACCGACCCTGCCTGTCTCTACGCTGACAACACAATCACCCTGGGCTTTCCCAAGCTGGGCCTGTTCAACTCTCCCGGCGCTGAGAGGGCGGGTAAGATTACCGTGGCTGATATTGGCATACCACCACACCTGGCCGAAGCGGTGCCCACCGAGCTTATTACCGGTGACCGGATAGCGCCATTTCTGCCCAAGCGCCCCCATCTGGCTAACAAAGGAACCTTCGGCAGAGTACTGGTGGTTGCCGGCTCAATCAACTATATTGGTGCTGCCTATCTAGCCTGTAGCGGCGCCATAAGAGTTGGCGCCGGACTGGTAACACTGGCAACGGCTGCCAGCCTCCAGCCAATCCTGGCATCAAAGCTAACCGAGGTAACCTATCTGCCCCTGCCAGAAGCCCAGCCGGGCATCATCTCTCCCCAGGCAGCCAGCCTCATACACCAGGAACTCGGCTACTATGATGCCCTGCTTCTCGGCTGCGGACTGGGCCAGAGTGAGCCAGTCACCGATTTCATCAGGGGCACCCTTTTCGGGGTGAAACCAGCCTCGGCGTCCCTTGTCCTTGACGCTGATGCCCTCAATACCCTAGCTAAAACCGCGGACTGGTGGCACCAGCTAACTGATGATGCTATACTTACTCCACACCCCGGTGAGATGTCCAGACTGGCGGGAGCCTCCGTAGACGAGGTGCAGTCAAACAGGACTGGCATAGCACAGGAGATGGCTGAAAGGTGGCAGAAAACGGTCGTCCTTAAGGGGGCCTACACCGTCGTGGCGACACCGGGCGGGCTGTCCCGGATTAGTCCGGCTGCCAATCCCGGTCTGGCGTCCGCCGGAACCGGTGATGTGCTCAGCGGGGTTATCGCTGGACTGCTTGCCCAGGGCATCAGCCCCGCCGATGCCGCTGCCTGCGGTGTCCACCTCCATGCTGAAGCCGGGGAGATGGTCAGGACAAGGCTGGGGGATGCCGGTATGATTGCCTCTGACCTCCTGCCGGAACTGCCCCTGGTAATTAAACAACTAAAAGGAGACCAAACCAATCTCTAGAATTGGGGAGGAAGACATGCTGTTAGCCATTGATATTGGCAATACCAATGTTACTCTGGGGGTCTTTACGAACGAGGAACTCCGTGCCACCTGGCGTATGGCTACCGATATTAACCGCATGCCGGACGAGTATGCCACCTTCCTTCTTGACTTTCTGCGCCACCAGAGGATGGATACACCGGATATCAGCGCGATAGCTATGTGCAGTACCGTACCACCACTGACAGCCCCTTTTCAGGAACTCTGCCAGAAATACTTCAACATTTCACCACTGGTGGTAGGGGCCGGGGTCAAGACCGGGGTGCGCATCCGCCAGGACAACCCCAGAGAGGTTGGGCCTGACAGGATTGTCAATGCCGCTGCCGCTCACCATCTCTACAGTGGCGCAATAATTATTGTGGACGTTGGGACAGCCACTACCTTTGACGTGGTATCCAGGGAGGGTGACCATATAGGGGGGGCAATTGCCACCGGCATAGGCACGGCTGCTGAGGCCCTGTTCAGGCGGGCAGCAGCACTACCCCGGATAGAGCTGGTCCATCCAGAGCAGGCTATTGGCACCAACACCATTACCGCCATGCAATCAGGGATTGTCTTCGGCTATGTAGGGCTTATTGAAGGTATGGTAGCCCGCATCCAGAGGGAACTGGGGGAGAAATCCACGGTGGTGGCTACCGGGGGCTATGCTGAACTAATAGCCAGAGAAACAGCGGTAATAGACGTGGTAAACCTTGATTTAACGCTGATAGGGCTGAGACTAATCTACATGATGAACAAAGCCTAGTCTGACTGGGAGGCACGAAGATGTTAACTAACAAAACAGTAGTACTCGGCATAACTGGAAGCATAGCTGCTTATAAGGCAGCTGATATTGCCAGCAAGCTGGTTCAGGAGGGGGCTAGGGTTAAAGCGGTTATGACCAAATCAGCCACTGAGTTCATAGCCCCATTAACCCTCCGCAGCCTCACCAGTAGCCCGGTAGCCACTGACATGTTTGAACTCGCCTCCGAGTACAGCGTTGAGCACATAGCCCTGGCTGATGAGGCTGATGCAGTGGTTATCGCGCCGGCTACCGCCAATATCATCGCCAGGCTGGCAGCCGGTATTGCCGACGATATACTCAGCTGCACTGTACTGGCTACTGAAGCACCGGTTATTATAGCACCAGCCATGCACACAAACATGTTTCAGAACCCGGTCACTCAGGATAACCTGGCTAAACTCAAAGCCAGGGGCTTCACTATCATTGAGCCGGAGCACGGTCATCTGGCATCAGGCGCCACCGGTACAGGACGTCTGGCTGATGCTGAGAAAATCATGGGCACCATCAAGCAGGTACTGGGCAGGAGTGGCGACCTGGCAGGAAAAGGTATCGTGGTTACCGCCGGCGGAACTCAGGAAGCCATTGACCCCGTCCGCTTTATCGGCAACCGCTCCTCCGGCAAGATGGGCTACGCTATGGCTGAGGCAGCCAGGGATAGAGGGGCCAGAGTTACGCTGGTCACTGCCCCGACTGCACTACCGGACCCGGCGGGTATTGAGGTTATTCACATTACCAGCGCCATTGAGATGAAAAAGGCGGTGACCAAGGCCACGGCTCAGACCGATGCCCTGATTATGGCCGCCGCCGTAGCTGACTATCAGCCTGAGAGCAAAGCCAAAGAAAAGATAAAGAAAGAAGCCACTGGCACTGGCTTAACTCTGGGGCTGGTCAGGACACCGGATACCCTGGCTGAGGTAAAGGGCAACTTCATCAGGGTTGGCTTTGCTGCCGAAAGTGAGAACCTGGTAGCCAACGCCAGGGAGAAACTTGAGAAGAAGCAGGTTGACCTTTTTGTAGCCAACGACATTACGGCAACCGATAGCGGCTTCGCTGTTGATACCAATAAAGTAACCCTGATTAGCCGGGACGGCAAGGTGGAAGACCTGCCCCTGATGACCAAGAGAGAGGTAGCGGACAGGGTGCTGGACAGGGTGGCGGGGCTATTAGGTAAGAAGGCTGGGAGGTAGAAAGAAAAAGAATTCGCAGTTCTCGTATCATCCAAAGAGGAGGTAAGCACATGTTCCCAATCACAGCTACAGTACCAGCAGCACAAACTACCCTTGTGAAAGTTCTCCCGCCTCAAGATGTTTTTGATACCATAGCCAGTATCCGTGAACCAGTGACAACGACTATCCTTGACCCCTGGTATAACAAGGGTATTGGCGGGGTTCGGGACGATTACCAGCAGTGGCTTAATCGCGTTGTTGCGGAATCAAGCAATATATCACAGCATATTTTTGTGTGGGGGTTTCCGGATATTGTCTACACTGTCCTAGATTCGCTTCCTGCCAAGTTCGGTTTAGTCGCATGGCTAACTTGGTACTATAAAAATTGTCCCTCTGTCATTCGAGGGTGGCGTTCTGCTCAGCTTGCTTGCCTCCACCTTGCGCGCGAAGGAGCAAAGCTCTATCCTGAACATTTTATGAATGACGCACAACGTGAAAAGGATAAGCAAGGTAAACTACGCTACGTGCCAGGCCCACCTTCAGTCATTGAAGTACCTTTGAATATAGGTTTTGTGGGTAGGACTGAACAGACTGGACATCCAGCTCAAAAACCAGTTAAAGTCATTGAACCTCTAATTCTCATGACCACACAAGAGAATGACCTATTATTAGACCCGATGTGTGGGGCAGGCACAACAGGAGTAGTCTGTCAGCGCTTGAATCGCCGTGCGATTCTATGCGATGAGTCAGCTCAATGGATTGAAGTGACGAAGCGTCGCTTAGCTGGCAAATAGGATAGGAGAAACTGTGGAACGGAAAGAAGCCGTTATTCGCGGCCCATACAAGCAAAAATCGGTTCGAGCGCGAATCGAGGCATTCTTTTTAGACAATGTGGGTAAGATCGCCACCAGGGAACAGATTATGGAGGTCGCAAAAGACCCGAAGACCGGTAGATCACCTGAAAATTGGCACCAGCGTTTGTCGGAATTGAGAACCGATTACGGGTATACGATTCTTTCATGGAGGAATCGTGGCGACCTCAAGGTCAGTGAATACCTTATGCCCACTACTGAGAAGAGACAGAACGCAGGTAAGCGAGTACGCCCCGATGCAAAAACATGGCAAGCCGTTTTGAAGGCAGCCAATTACAGATGTGCATGGGATGAGGGAGGTATTAGGTGCAATCTCAGGGATGGTGAGATTGACCCAGTTGGTGGCGGGACTGTTCGGTTATCACCAGACCATAGGGAACCACACTCGGTCAATCCGATAGCCGACCCTAATGACCCGCAAAAGTGGCGTCCATTGTGTGGAAGACACCAAGTAATGAAGAAAAATTACTGGGATGACCGCACCGGTTGGCTAAATGTCTATGCGATTATTCAAGCAGCTTCCGAGGCTGAAAAGCGCGAAGTCTTCAACTTCCTTAAAGCTTATTTTGGTGAGTCTGGCCAGGATAAAAAGTCGACTACATGGATAATTTAAAACCTAAACTTGAATATAAAAAGTGAAAAGCACCCCATAAGGACTAACCCCTATGGCGTGCTTTCCGAAATGATTCTTCTAAGAATTTAGCATAAATGTTAAATTTTGTCAATAGCCACTTGGCAAGGTCACAATAAGACGAAGAGTCAAAGAGAGGCGAAGTCTCTCTTAATAAATCTTCCCCTTCCCCTATCATAAGGGGAAGGGGATACAGGGGATAGGGTCACCCAATAAAAATTCTCAATAAGGCTGCAATTTGACAACAATAAACCAGAAAGGAAACTATGGCACAAGCCCCGAATACTGAACAGGAAATGCCCAAAGCCTATGAGCCAGCCAGGGCTGAGGCTAAATGGTTCAACTTCTGGCTGGAGAATAACTACTTCCGGGCTGATATAGACCCCGATAAAAAACCCTTCGTTGTCATTATGCCCCTGCCCAATGTAACCGGCGGGCTCCACATGGGACACGTCTGTTTCCTTACACCGGAAGATATCATGACCCGCTGGCACCGGATGAAGGGTGAACCAGCACTGTGGCTCCCCGGTATTGACCATGCCGGCATAGGCGCTCAGGTAGTGGTGGAGAGAATGCTGGCTGAAGAGGGGATAGACCGCCACCAGATGGGCAGAGACAGGTTCATCGCTAGGATGTACCAGTGGGCAGCGGAGTGCCGCAAGACCATTACCGAGCAGGAGCAGAAGCTCGGCTCTTCCTGCGACTGGAGCCGGGAGAGGTTCACCCTGGAAGAGGGCCCATCCAGAGCGGTGCGGACTGCCTTCGTCCGGCTCTATGAAAAAGGCTTGATATATCAGGGGGAAAGAATTGTCAACTGGTGCCCCCGCTGTGCCACCGCCATCTCCGACCTTGAAACAGACCACAGGGAGCTGACAGGGCACCTGTACTACGTACGCTATCACCTGGCTGGCAGCGATGGCTTTATTACGGTAGCCACCACCCGGCCGGAGACAATACTCGGCGATACGGCAGTAGCCGTGAACCCCGGCGATAAACGCTTCAGGGACATGGTTGGCAAGAAAGCAATCCTGCCGGCGGTGAAGCGTGAGATACCAGTAGTGGCTGATGAGGCTGTTGACCCTGCCTTCGGCACCGGAGCCGTCAAGATTACCCCCGCTCATGACCCGGTGGACTTTGAGGTAGCCCAGCGGCAGGGACTACCCCTGGTAAACATACTCAACCCCGATGCCACCATGAATGAGAATGCCGGCCCCTATACCGGGCTTGACCGCTTTGCCTGCCGAGAGGCAATACTGGCTGACCTGGAGAAAGAGGGTCTTATGGTAAAGATTGAGCCGTATTCTCACTCGGTAGGACACTGCATGCGCTGCCAGACGGTTATTGAGCCACTCGCCAGCAAACAGTGGTTTATCAATACCAGGCCTCTGGCCACACCGGCTATTGATGCTGTCCTTGACGGGCGTATCACCATTATCCCGGCGCACTTCACCAAGGTCTACCTCAACTGGATGGAGAATATTCGCGACTGGTGCATCAGCCGCCAGTTATGGTGGGGACACCGCATCCCGGTCTGGTACTGCCAGGACTGCGGTGAGCTGACGGTGTCCGTCGATGAGCCGAAAGCCTGCCGACACTGCAACTCCACCCACATAGAGCAGGACCCGGATGTCCTTGATACCTGGTTCTCGTCGGCGCTGTGGACCCACTCCACCCTGGGCTGGCCCGATGATACCGAGGAGCTGCGCTACTTCTACCCGACCACGGTAATGGAAACCGGCTACGACATTCTATTTTTCTGGGTAGCCAGAATGATTATGATGGGTCTTGAGGACACCGGCGAAATCCCCTTCGAAACCGTTTATCTTCACGGGCTGGTGCGGGATGAGAAGGGGGAGAAGATGAGCAAGCTCAGGGGCAACGTGCTTAATCCCCTCGATACCCTCAAGATATACGGCACCGACGCCATGCGCTTTGCCCTGACCACTGACGTATCGCCGGGGAATGACCTCAAGCTGACAAAGCCAAGACTTGAAGGCGGACGAAACTTCGCCAACAAGCTCTGGAACGCCACCCGCTTTGTGGTCAGGAGCATTAAGCAAGAAGGGG
>Ga0315549_1003978_pt1 | contig 12735 bp, 12 predicted proteins | sample SalMarSW160200MG_FD_203101 | JGI IMG/M metagenome (GOLD analysis project Ga0315549, IMG submission 203101) | Salt marsh sediment microbial communities from the Plum Island Ecosystem LTER, Massachusetts, United States - Salt Marsh Sediment SW1601-200 ... | reverse complement strand
GAGCCGGTCCCTCTATAGCTCAACACAATGAACTTTGGTGGCTGCTGGCTCCCCTGGGCTACACCCAGCAACGCCCCCATCCCCAGTTCCTGCATCTGCTCGCGCTCAATAACCTCCAGCTTAAGACCGTAGGTATCAGCCAGCCTGGCGGCCTCCTCAGCCATATGAGTTGGCGTCATATAGTTAGCCGGCTCATTGACCATATCACGAGCCAGATTAGCTGCCTCAGCCAGAATCTTCCCTCTCTGGCAGCCCTGCTCCAGAGCCGGCAGCCTGGTTTCATCGGCATCAACTATGGTAAGCCGTTCAATCTCACCACTCTCAGCCTCCCTGGTCATGTGTTTTCTAAACCGGTAGAGGCCAAGCAGGGCACCCTCAACAATTGCCTGAGTGGCATCCTCCGGATTTATATCATTCATTCCCGCACCGTGAGCAATGCTAGCCACACTACCCACACCCTTCTTCCGCAAGAGCCGGCAGGTCTCCCCCACTGCACCCCGAACCCTATCCAGAGATAACTCCGCCTGCTTGCCCAAGCCAACAACTACCACCCTGACGGCTGGAAGCCTGCCAAGGCTATGAATCACGGTAGTCTCATTGAGTTTGCCCTTTATCTCGCCCTGACTGACAAGCTGAGAGATAACCCCATCCAGAGCCTTATCTACTCCCGCCGTAGCGCCGTCCGGCTGCTCCATGCCCTCGCAGAAGCTTACCAGGATAGCACCAGCTTCAATCCTGGCGATATCACCAGCGATAACCCTAATATCCACTAAGACCTCCCTGTACCGACCGGGTTACAGGCTGGCTACCCACTCAATGCCCAGCTCTTGCAGCTTTGCCGTAGTGGGTTTGCCCTCACTATCCCAGCCGACCATGGCATAGTATGTCTCTATTGCCTGAGCCAGCTCCGTCTCATCAATACCGACCCCCTTTAAGGGACCGGAGTCAAACGGGGTAAAGAACCGCTTCGGCAAATAATCATCAGCCTTCCCCTTGCCTTCCCGAATATTAAAGACACGGTCCATGGCAATACACCGCTCACCGACCTTCATTAGTTCAAAGACGCTGGTATCCCAGCCGGTAATACCATTTAACAGGTCAACCATTTTACCAGAAGCCAGGGGAACAAAGTTACAGAACACCAGGCAATTAAGCGTGTGCTGCCAGAGGCTCCCGTAAACGAGCATCCTGACCTTGGCGGCACTCAACTCCTGAGTGGGTAATGGCTCAAATATACCCAGAGTCCTCAGTCCGCTGCCTACCCGAAAGGCATACATACTATCATGAATGTTGTGGCAATGGTCAGCGCCAGTGGGCGAGATGGTATAGCCTACCCCCAGGCCCGGTTTGAAGCGTGGCTCATGCATCGGCACCGGCTGTCCCTTAACATGTATTGCAAACTCTTCGGCTCCCTTACCAAAGACTGAGGCAGCCCGGGCTACACCCTCAGCCAGGACCTTGCCCAGGCCCTCCTTCCTGGCAATCATCTCCACCATTTGCAACATTGCTTCGGCGTTACCAAAGTTAAGCTTTAACCCGCCGGTATCCTTCTCAGTCAGGATGCCCTGCTCAAAACACTCCATCGCAAAGGCTATACTGGCTCCGGTAGATATGGTGTCCAGCCCGTAGCCAGCACACAGCTCATTACCCTTGGCGATTGCCTGCAGATTATCAATACCACAATCTGAACCTAATGATGCTAGGGTCTCGTACTCAGGACCACCATAGAGGGGGTCGACGTTATATGGCTCGCCGACCGATACCTCAGGCTTGCAACGAATGGGACAGGAAAAACAGCCTCCCCTACCCACCAGTATGCTCTCATTCAAAGCCTGGCCGGAGATTTTCTCGGCACCCTCAAATACACCCTGCTGAAAGTTCCGCGTCGGCAGACCGCCAGCCATATTCAAGGCTATCAACCCACCGGCAGTACCGTACTGGCTCATAGCAACAGCCCCCCGGTTGGTTTTAAGGTCATCCCTGAGCTGCCTGGCCAGTGCGCTAACCGCCCTGGCGTCAGCCAGCTCCACCTTCTGTCGCCCACGTACCGCAATAGCCCTCAGGTTCTTGGAGCCCATCACTGCTCCCATACCCGTTCGACCGACAGCATGATTCAGGTCGTTAAGCACACAGGCATAGCGTACCTGGTTCTCCCCGGCTACTCCAATCTGGCAGACGCGCACGCCACTGACACCTAGCTCCTTCTGGATAATCTTCTGACACTCGCCGGTCTTCTTACCCCAGAGGTGCCTGGCATCCTTTATCTCCACCCTGCCATCCTCAATCCAGAGATACACCGGATTCTCTGCCCTGCCTTCAACAATGATGGCATCATAGCCGGCATGCTTGAGTTCTGCCCCCCAGTACCCACCAACCTCGCCATCACCATAGCCATTGGTCAGCGGTGATTTGGCACCGACGCTGTTCCGGCCACTACCGGCTATCGGTACCCCGGTCAATGCCCCGGTAGCAAAAATTAGCTTATTCTCCGGACCAAGCGGGTCCACACCGCCGGTCAACTCCTTCAGTAGAAAGTAACTGACGAACCCCCTACCCCCCATGTAGCGCCTGTAAAAGACTTCTTCAGGCTCATCTATTGAAGTAGTACCGTGAGATAAATCAACCCGCAGTATCTTGCCGTTGTAACCCGCAACCATTGTACTAACCTCCTGTAAACTCCAATTTCTCACAAGTGAAGGTCAAGCCCTGACCCTCTAGCGTATTACCTCCCTCACTATCTTGTCCAGAACCGGGTTAATGTCCCGGGAGGTGTCCGCCACATAGTGATTACGGCTGATTCTCTGAACGGACGCTTTCATTTTACTGTATATTGCCCAACCCGCATCCGATTTACTATCCGAATCCAGTCGCCGGGCCGCAAGTCTCTCACGCACCACCTCAGGTGGTGCTTCCACACGCACCAGGACCAACCTGACACCCAGGCGGTCGGCAATACTATAAAGATACTCACGATTCCGCTCTGAGAGATTGGTCGCATCCAAGAAATCCCTTTTTTAAGTAACCTTTCAATAAGCAGGTGAATAGCCCGAAAAAGCTGCGAACTTTCCCTGGCACTATAATCTGGTGACCGGAAGAGGGTCTTACGCAACGTGTCGCTTTCCAAAATAACAAACGGCAACCTCTCGGCTAACTTACCGCAGAAATAGGTCTTTCCGGTACCAGGTAAGCCGCTGACGACAATCAAGGTTGGTTCTGCTGCCGGCTCAGGAAGCTGCCCCAAACTCACACTCAGCCGCTCCACGTCGGAAACAAGCTGGGCACTTTCCACACCGTTAATTATACAATTATTCGTCCAATTTTACTAGATGGTATAGAGAAAATAGTAAACCGGTCTTCAGGCAGGATAAAAAGCAAGACCCACTGTTCCAGTACCGCAGGCATAGCCCATTATCGGGCTAAACTCCGTAATCCATAATTCGGAGCAATTGAATTCAGAGGATACCCTCTCTTTCAATCTCTCGGCCTCCTCCGGGGCGTAAGCATGCATCACAGCAACGTGAACCGGGCTCGACCCGACCTTACTCCTGACTGCCTTGAGAATCCGTTCAATACCACGCTCCCTGCTTCTGGCAACACCCATAAAACGCACCAAATCGGCGACAGTAAGTATTGGCCTGATATTAAGTATGGCGCCGGCTTGAGACGCCACCCTGGGCACACGTCCTGAGCGGTAAACATGGCGGATGGTATCCAGAACAACAAAGACGCCAACCTTACCTTGCATTTCCACAGCCGCTTTAGTTACCTCAGCCAGGTCCTTCCCTTCTTCTGCCGCCCGAGCCGCCGCCAGGGCAATAAACCCCTCGGCAGCAGTGGCTGTCCGGGAGTCCAGCACCTCAATATTTACTCCCGGGAGCTCTGCCTCAGCATACCCCGTAGCTAGCTGTGCCACACCGTAGGTCATGCTCAATTTGGAGGAGACATTTATACACAGGATACTTTCAGCCCGTCTGCTTGCCTCACGGAAGACGTCAAGGCAATCTGCCGGCGAAGGTGCCGAGGTACTGAAAGCATCGGGATTCTTCAGAAATAGCTCATAGGCTTCCGACGGGGTTATATCCACCCAGTCTTTATAGACCCTACCCTCAAAGTGGATGTTGAGGGGTACAATCCCAATCCGGTACCGTTCAACTAACTCTCTGGTGAGGCAGGCTATACTATCAGTAACAATGGCTACCTTTTGCAGAGCAACCCCCCTAGCCTGTCACTACCTTAGGCTACCGCTTGTTGACCGCCATGTTTTAACCTGCGCTCCAGCAGGGCTGGAACCAGCAGAAAACTTATCATCAGCAGAACCAGGCCGATAAAGGCAAACAGACCCAGCCGGCTACTGGCAAAGATAACCATGCCCAAGGTTATCAGCCCCGACGTGCCCAGTACCATGACCTTTAACCAGCGCTGTCTCAGGCGAATAAAGGTTGCTACCGCCACCGCCAATACCAGAAAGCTCAGCCCAATCCAGGGAGCAAAATCATAGAGGTGCTCAATACTGAAACCGGAGAACCCGCTACCCTCCTCCACAGCTAAGAACCACCCGGCGATACTCGGCACCGGCAGGAGCATCAGGGCACTGTATAGCCAGTCTCTCTTTATGCCCTTAATAACAATATAGCACAGCAACCACAAAACCAGCGGGATATAGAGAAGGATTGTTGCCCAGGCCCACCCCTTCGGTAGAAAAAGCAGGAACAGTCCAGCTACTACCACCGGCAACAGAGAATAACCCAGCCAGGGGAAAAGCCAGGCCGGTTTACCACGAAACCACCCGTAGAAAACAATACCACAGATAAAGCCAAGCATAATCGGTAGCCAGCTCATACCCCACCACCACTTGAGAGTAAACAGTAAAGCAAAAAACAGGTGAGGCATTGAAGCCAGAAGCGCCTGTCGCCATGTTCCCTGACTGTGAGCTTCATATACCTGGCGGGCCACCAGCCTGGCTGAACCCAGCAGCCCAATGCACTCCTCGGCCGCTTCATCATCAGAGAGTCCGGCCTCTCTCATCTCCTGGAATCTATCCTCAACATGCGTCTCCAGCTCATCAACCATCTCCTTCTCAGATGAGGAGTCAAGTCTCATATTATCCCTGATGCTACCCAGGTAATGATTCAGCTCAGATATCAATTCACTACCTCAGACTAAGCATTTGCCGGTCGAATAATCATATTCATGGCGGCGAAGAAGTCCTGCCACTGGGCTGTTTTCTCTATGAGTATAGAGTGGCCCTTTTCCGTTATGTAGTAATACCTCCGCCGCCGGCCCCCGGACAACACCTGCCACCTACCAACAACCAGACCGGCTCCTTCCAGCCGGTGTAAAGCCGGGTAAAGGGTGCCCTCCTTGAACTGGAAGTAGCCCTGGCTCCTACCCTCAATCTCCTTAATAATCTGGTAACCATACATCGGTTGCTGCCCTATCAGGCTAAGCAGTAAAGAATCAATGCTACCCTTAATTAAATCACGCCTGCGTACCATCAAGTCACCTCATTTAGATAATACCTAGATAAGCTAGGTGTTAAGATAGCACAGCCTTTCTGGCTTGTCAATAGGGTATGAATACTGATACTACGGCTGCTTCAGCAAAGTAAAGGGGATTCAGGAAACCTGAATCCCCTTTAAATCTTTCTCCCGCTGCTGTCACACTAGAATCGTAAAGCTCTAGAGCTTGCCAGACTTCAAATATCTAACCATAGCCCTTCCAAGTGCCCCCGCACCCCTCATCCCCACCTCATCACCCTCAACAGCACCCTTTTCACTACCGAAGCCCACAGCGTTGCCTATTATTACCATCCTGTGTGCGATAAAGAAACTATTAAGAGTTGCCAGGGCACCCGTGCTCCCGTTCCTGCCCTGAGCAATCACCGCACCGGCCGCCTTGTTTCTCAGAGTACGTTCCATTGAAACCGCCAGGGTACGGTCTATCAGCGCCTTTGCCTGGGCAGAGACACTCCAGAAATAGACAGGGGTGCCAAGAATAATTCCATCGGCTTCAATAAACTTGGGGTAAATATCCTGCATGTCGTCTTTTACGTGGCACTCTCCGGTCCTCTGACAGGAATAGCAGCCATCACAGGGGGATACAGTCTTTCCCGCCAGAGTCACCAGCTCTATCTCGGCACCATCCTCCTGAGCCTTAGCCAGTGACGCCCGCACCATAGTTTCCGTATTGCCCTGCTTTCGGGGACTGCAACTGATACCCAAAATCTTCATTACAACTACCTGCCAGGTATAATCTAGGACACATCCTCCAGTACCACCCTGGCATCCACAGCCACAGCACCGTCCTTGTAAGCAAAAACAGGGTTCAGGTCGAGTTCCTTTATATCGGGGGTCTTCTCAACAAAATCAGAGACCTGTAGCAGCAGCTCCTCGAGATTTGACACATCCACCGGCTCCTGACCTCGATAACCCTCCAGTAGAGGATAGCCCTTAATCTCCCTTATCATCTCGGCGGCGTCCCTCTTGACCAGCGGAACAATCCTGAAGGAGACATCCTTAAGGATTTCCACCAGAATGCCGCCAAGACCAAACATAAGCACCGGGCCAAACTGGGCATCCTTGGACATACCAATAATCACCTCCACACCAGGACGAGCCATTTTTTGCACTGATACCCCCTGAATCTTTGCCCCGGGGTATTCCTTCTTGATAGCCCCCAGGATATCATCATAGGCACCGCCCACCTGCTCCGGCGTCTCCAGGCCCAGCTTAACCCCACCGGCATCACTCTTGTGCACGACATCGGCTGAAGCTATCTTCAATACCACAGGGAAGCCCAGCTCCTGGCTTATGGAGACTGCCTCCTCCTTGGATGTTGCCAGCCTGGTATCAACAGCACTTATCCCTGCACCCCTGAGGAGCTCTTTAGCCTCTACCTCTGTCAGCAAGCTCCTCTTCTCTTTCCTTGCCCGCTCTATTATCTCTTGCCCAGTCATTCAAGCTACCCTCCAACTAGAATTTAACTACTTCAGTCTAGCAAATTTTACCACTCTTTGCCAAGCAACTTCAATTCGGCTCGTTAAAACTCCTCACAACTCAGCCCCACTCCCACCGTGGTTAATGGGGACGCGCTCAAATTTTAAGCACAGCACCTGCCCGGTCTCTTCAGTAACCCTTACCCGGCTATCTATGCGCCAGCCGACAACCCACATGACATGACAGGGTGAACAGACAACAGGAACCCGCTGACGCCAGGCACGGGGGATTTTAGCATCAATCATAAATTCCCCCACCTTCTTAGACTCACTCATTCCCAGCGGCTGGAACCTGTCACCGGGCTGGCGAGACCGCACTGATACCTTGTCCCCGATTTTACCAAGGTCAAAGTAGGCTGTAAGGCTATCGCCCTGCTCTGACACCTGCTCACGCTCTACGATGGTCGCCTCGGTACGCCAGCCGGGAATCAGCGTCTCGCCGGGTATTTTCAGGGCAAACTCCCTGCTCAGGTCGGGATACGGACATAGAGCCTCTACGTCTGGGCCCAGCAGGTATCGGCTGTACTCTATGGAAAAGAACAGCCCTCCGGGCAGGCTGAGCCTTCGCCCGGCTGGCTTGTCCAGGGCAGCCATGATTTCATCAATATGACGCCACTCTATGTCCTTCAGACTGCCGAGCAACCCCTCTATCGCTGCCCGAAGCAGGTGTCGCTGGAGAGTTGAGGGTAATTTAAGGAACCTCGCCCTGTCCAGAGCAACCGTATTTTCCTGTCTCCGGGCAATCTCACCCCACAACCGACCGGTCTCGCCGTCAAGGAAGGCAATATCATCACGGGCAATACGCGCCGTACGAAGAAGGGCTTCAACCACCCCTGGATTGTAGCTCTGTAGCAACGGCAGAAGCTGGTGGCGGATTCTATTTCTGAGCGGTGACAGGGAGAGATTGGAGGCATCGACTCTGGGCACAAGCTGGTAGCGGCGGCAGTACTCCGCTGTCTCCTGACGGCTTACTGGCAGTAAGGGCCTGACAACAGTTACGCTATTCGCCGAGGATAGCCACCGGCTGGCTGGCTCAAGCCCCCGTAGCCCCCTGGTGCCCGTCCCCCTGACCAGGTGCATCAGCACCGTTTCAATATGGTCATCCGTGGTATGCCCTACCGCTACCCGCTCAGCCCCGATAGACTTCGCCACCTCAGCCAGAAAGTCATAGCGGACCTCGCGAGCCGCCTCTTCCAGCGACATACGCCGCCGAACCTGATAGGCTCTGGCATCACGCCGCTCTACAGTAGCCGGTACACCAAGCCGGTGGGACAGCTCAGAAACATACTGCGCATCGGCCTCAGACTCGGCACCTCGCAACTGGTGGTCAAGGTGAGCCACGTGTAGCGCTACATTCAGCTCCCGCCGGAGTTCAGCCAGGACATGGAGAAGGCAGACCGAATCCTGGCCACCCGATACCGCCACCAGCAGGGGGTATTGACCCGGCACCAGTTGATGCTCCCTGATGAAGTTCAACACCCTCTGCCCCAGTGGCTCCTGACACCCTCGCCCTTTCAACATTCACTCATACTTTTTCAGCGCATATTTACGGCGTATTCAGCCGTCTACCATATCAATTCTATCCCGACTACGGTATCCTCATAGCGTGTTGAACCGAACCCGCCGGACAACCAGCGATAGGGCTTGCCCTCTTCCACCTCCACACAGGCATCTGATATCGGCTCAACAAAAATAATTCCCCTATCTATCGTTTCAAAGGCTACTATGGCATGACTCCACGCCCTGGCACGTATAATCACATAAGCCGCCCGGATACCCTGGCGCTCGGCGCTATTATTCAGGTCGGCGGCAAAATCAGCACACATGTATATACCCCTGATATAGGTATTAGAATCTGTTCTGTCATACTCCAGGAACTCTCTTAGCCCCCGGTAGGTCGGATTACGAGCCTCTACCAGTTTGGTCACTTCCTCACCGGAGCCGACCTCCAGCCCCACCTCAAGCCCCTTTTCGTACCCCTCGGTGTATGACCCGTCATAGGCTGCCTGGTAGCCCTGAGCATAGGTCTGGAGGTAACCCTCCCCGTAGCCATCCTCATAAGCAGCCGCAATACTCCCGCTAATACTAGAATTTGTCTCACCTATGTAAATAATAAGGTCACAGACAACAAGGCAGCCTAACAGGATAATCATCCCGATAATGACCCTGCCTATTGCCTCAAGAAAACTGACCTCCTGCATTCAAACCCCCGTATGCCTACCAGATGATTTTTATATCGCTAATAATGCCATCATACTGTAGTGAAGAGGAGCTGTTCAGCTCAGAGTAACGCCTCCCGATTGCCAGTTCTGCCACCTGGCCGGATGACGGCTCTACGAAAATCAGCCCCCTGTCCACAGTCTCAAAGGCAACCAGCTCCAGAAGGTAAATCTTACCCTCTGGAGCTATAGAAGATATCCGGCACCGAACATACGCCACCCGAATACCCTTAGCCTCAGCACTGTTATTGATTTCCCTGGCAGAACCGCTCACATCCTCGGCCAGGATTCCTCGCACTTCTTCACAGGTTGGATTATAGAGAAAGTAGAAGCCAGGCTCATCCTGTCCCTTATAGTCCCCGCTCACCACCTCTCCGAATCCCGCCTGGCTACCCTCCTGGTAGCCGGCTCTGGTTCCCTCCTGCAAGCCCTCCTCATAGCCTTCCACATTCCCTTGGTCAAAGCCACGCCGGCTGGTAGCCGCTATTCTCCCATCCAGCTCCGTGGTGATAATAATACTGGTGCCAATGCCAATTCCAATAAGCACCACAATTATAATAGTAGTTCTGATTAACCCTCTCATTATCCTGCCACCAGGGGGGGTAATCTAATAGTCAGTTGCCCATGTGACCCCTATTACAGAATCTCATACCTGTGCTCGCAGGTACAGCCTGGTGCGCCGCATTGATTGCGGGTAATCGGTAAAACCCAGAGCCAGGGCGACCTGCTCCGGCCTTCCTGAGCCGCTGTTGTCACAGCGCAACTTCATGCCGATAGTACAATACGAACGGCACCAGTCTATAAGCCAGATATCCTCAATCAATAGCCTCAGGTCATAGTTTCGCTGGCCAGTGTCCCTGTGGTGGTGCCACAGCAGGTGCTCCACTGACAGCAAACTGGAGATGGATGACTCTATATCCTCTGAACCCTTTTCGGTGGCTACTTCAACCTCATATTCGGCATATCGCACCTGTGATTGCAGGGAGGGTATACCCGGGGCTATCTGGTAAACATCCAGTATCTCAATACCAGGCGGCAACTGCCGTCTAACGGCACTGGTGAACCAGTGGGGGGAGACACTTCTGGTAACAAAGACATCCATCAATTCAGCCTCGCCGGTTACTCCCACCGACAGGGGAGCCGCCAGCGATATTCGGGGACGCGGGCTAAACCCCTCTGAATAGACAAGGTGAATCTGAGCCCGGCGAAGCGCCCTCTCCCACAGTCGCATTATATCCAGGTGAGAGATAAACTTTATCTCCTCACCCCGCCTGAACCGAGTCCGTAGCCGCTGCATGGCCTTCCTTGGTCAAAAGGATTTTCTCAATCTTCACTCCACTCATCTCAGTTATCACCAGCTTCAAGTTCTTATACCTCAACTGCTCATTGGGCCTGGGTATACGCCCCAGAAGGTCAAGTATGAACCCAGCCACCGTCTCATAATCACCCTCGGGCAGCTCAAGCCCCATCTCTTCATTGGCTTCCTCAATACGCATCCCACCATCAATCTCGAAGGTGTAAGCATTAATTGCCTCGTAGTCCTTCTCCACCGCAGCAAGCTCATCCCCCACCGGACCAACAATCTCCTCAACCAGTCGGGTCAGGCTGGCAATACCAGCCGTACCACCGAACTCGTCCACAACCACACACATGTGGTAGTTTCTATCACGCATCTCAGCAAAGAGTTCGCCGATACGCTTGGTTTCAGGGGTAAAATAGGCAGGGCGGACAAGGTCATCAACAGCACTTTCCAGGCTAGTAGTGCCCTTAGCCATTGCCATCAGCACATCCTTAATGGAGAGGACACCGGTCACATTATCCATGTTCTCCTGAAACACCGGGAAACGGGATAGAGGAGACTGAGCATAGAGGGCAAGAAAGTCGCTTACCTTGGAGCCCTGCTCGATACACACCACCTCCGGTCTTGGCACCATAGCCTCACGGACCGGTCGGTCACCAAACTCAAAGACCCTGTGCAGCATCTCCGCCTCAGCATCCTCTACCTCCCCCTCACTTCTTCCCACCGATATCATGGTGCGAATTTCTTCTTCACTGGCCAGCGACCTTGGTACAGGCGTTCCTCCAGCCAGCTTACTGAACCCCGAGGCTATCCAGCTCAACACCACCACGAAGGGGGTAAGCAGCCACGAAAGCCACTCTACCGGTCGAGCAAATAACAGGGACAACCGCCCGGCATGCTTGGTGGCTATCGTTTTTGGAGTAGTTTCACAGAATACCAGCAGAATGATAGTGACTCCTATGGTAGAAATGAGGACACCATGCTCCGGCCACCTCGTAATCGCCAGGGCAGTGGCTAGAGCCGCCGCCGCAGTATTGACCAGGTTGTTGCCCAGCAGGATGGTAGACAGTAGCTTCTCCGGCTGCTCAACCATCCTGGCTACCCGGCTCGCCCCCTTTACATTAGTATCAACCTCATGCTTTAGCCTTACCCTTTGCAGGGAAATAAAGGCTGTTTCAGAGCTGGAGAAGAAGGCCGATAACAGAAGACACACCACAAGAAACACCAGATAAAGTGTTTCCATCCCAGACATATAGCATCACCTCTCTATTACTATTTTTACTATTTAGCCAGACCCTTAAGGTAATAATAACATTGGCTATTTGGGGTGTCAAAACAGACCGATTGCCTTTTCTCACGCTACCTGTGCTATAATCCAGATGTATGAAAATCCTGGGCATTGAGACCTCATGTGATGAAACGGCGGCCGCGGTGGTCGAGAACGGGGTCAGTATTCTATCCAGCCGGATTGCCTCTCAGGTGGAAATTCATGCTCGCTACGGAGGGATTGTCCCCGAGGTAGCCTCCAGACAGCATACCCTGAGCATTATCCCCATTATTCAGCAGGCAATGACCGGGGCCGGGGCTAACTGGGACGACCTGGACGGTATTGCTGTTACCACTGGTCCCGGCCTGGCTGGTTCATTACTTACCGGAGTAAACGTTGCCAAGGCAATCAGTCTGGCCCGCGGATTACCTATTACCGGGGTTAACCACCTGGAAGGTCACATCTACGCCAACTGGCTGTCCGGAGACAGCCCTGATTTCCCGCTGGTGTGTCTCATTGTTTCCGGGGGACACACTGATCTGGTGCTGATGAAGGGGCACCGGGACTACGTGCTACTGGGGCAGACACGTGACGATGCCGCCGGCGAGGCCTTTGATAAAGCTGCCCGGATACTGGGTCTGGGCTACCCGGGTGGTCCCGCCATCGAACAGGCGGCAAGGTCGGGCACTGCTTCCACTCCCCTACCTCGAGCCTGGCTCAAGGGAACCAATGACTTCAGCTTCAGCGGTGTTAAGACAGCCCTGCTTCGACTGGTGGAGGCGGGTAAGCTTTCAGATGCGGCATCAGCCGCATCCAGTTTCCAGGAGGCGGTGGTTGATGTCCTGGTAGCCAAAACGGTGGCGGCAGCCAGAGAGTACCGTGTGAAGCAAATCTTACTGGCTGGTGGCGTGGCATCAAATACTTTACTCCGCCAGTCACTCTCACAGAACTCACC
>Ga0315549_1003973_pt1 | contig 12739 bp, 8 predicted proteins | sample SalMarSW160200MG_FD_203101 | JGI IMG/M metagenome (GOLD analysis project Ga0315549, IMG submission 203101) | Salt marsh sediment microbial communities from the Plum Island Ecosystem LTER, Massachusetts, United States - Salt Marsh Sediment SW1601-200 ... | reverse complement strand
GGATGCCAGGGGTATAACCATGAAGAACGGCAAACCGGCGACTCAGGGCACCTGTCCGGTATGTGGCACCAAGATGTTCAGAATCGGTAAAAGCTAGGTCTTTACTGACAATAGCCACTAGACGTTATAATAAATAGGGCTGGGTATTCCCGGTATCGGGATGCCTAGCCCTTTTTTTCTCCGAAGATAACGATATAAGCATTTGTGTGATAACTGACGCTCTTTGTAATTGTTAATCCCAGACACGTGCCGTTTACTTTTAATCAGGGTGTCACAGGTTCGAGACCTGTACGGCCTACCATAGCTGGAAGACTGTCCCTATCGGGGATGTTTGAAAAGAATCAGGGTGTCAAGACACTAAGTCAACCGACACCCTGATTTTATTGCTTTTACAGCAAAATATCAAATTCGTTTATATCCACCAAATATTTATTCGTTGGCCGCGGCTGGACTTAAACCTCTGACCCCCTGCGTGTAAAGCACTCTTGATAAAAGGCAGAGGCCGCTTGCCTCCTTTCAATAGGGTATTATTATTCTCTCACTGTTTTAGCAACCATCATACTACAAGGACAGTGTATCAATTTTAACATAATAGTTGACTTGTATTTTTAAACAACCTACAATCATCCCTGAATGGACAAAATCTTGGACTATGAAAAATGACGCCTGAATTTCTCAACAAGGCCAAAAAGAACAAAGCGGATGAGTTTTATACCCAACTTCCTGACATAGAGGCGGAACTGCGGCATTATAAGGAGCAGTTAAAAGGTAAAGTGGTCTTTTGCAACTGTGATGACCCCTATGAAAGCAATTTTTTCAAATATTTTGCGATGAATTTTAATTTTTTAGGTCTAAAGAAATTAATCGCAACTTGTTATACGGGTTCTCCTGTCGCAGGCGAGCAATTGTCACTATTTGATGTAGGAAGTTTAGCTAAGCAAGATGTGGATGCCAAACATGCCTATATGATTGAAATCACCGAAGTCAGAGATGAGAACGCAGATGGGGCTATTGACTTGTCCGATGTAGAGTATCTCCTTAAACACGGTAAAAACGGTCTCACGTTGCTCAATGGTGGCGGAGATTTCCGTTCATCAGAATGTATCGATTTGCTACGAGAAGCGGATATAGTTGTTACCAATCCGCCCTTTTCACTTTACCGAGAGTATGTCGCACAGTTAATGGAGTATGACAAAAAGTTTTTAATACTCGGAGACCAAAACGCGATAGCATACAAAGATGTGTTTAAGTTTATCAAGGGAAATAATATCTGGCTAGGTTACAATAATGGCGGCATAAAATGGTTTCAAGTTCCGATGGATTATGACATAACAACGGAAGCTCGCAAAAAAGTTGTTGATGGCAAGAAGTTTTTTAGCATGGGTAGGATATTTTGGTATACCAATCTCGATACGACAAAACGCCATGAATTATTAACTCTTTACAAAAGTTATTCGCCCGAAGAATATCCCCGTTATGATAATTATGACGCAATAAATGTTGATAAAGTCACGGATATACCACTGGATTATAATGGGTACATGGGCGTTCCTATTACATTTGTTGACAAATACAATCCAAAACAATTTGAGATAATAGGGCAAACTGGCGTAGATATTGAGTTGGAAAAAGGACGCCCGTATATAAACGGCAAGAGGATGTATACAAGGCTGATTATTGAGAGAAAGGCCAACAGCCATGAAGATTGAACTAAACGAGATAACTGTCCGTGAGGTTGCTGCAAATTACGTTGACAATGCGGAAGAGGGCGTTATTGGGTATGGCGGTAAGCTGAATATACGTCCCAAGTATCAACGCGAGTTCATCTATGATGAAAAGAAGCGTAATGCTGTAATTGATACAATCCGAAAAGAATTTCCGTTAAACGTTATATATTGGGTGAAAAATGACGATGGTACTTTTGAAGTCTTAGACGGTCAACAGAGGACTATCAGTTTTTGCCAATATGTAAAAGGGGATTTTTCCGTAGATAATCGCGCTTTCCACAACCTAACCAATACGGAACAGAAGCAAATACTAGACTATAAACTAATGGTATATTTCTGTGAGGGAAACGACAAGGAAAAATTAGACTGGTTTAAAATAATCAATATTGCGGGAGAAAAACTAACTGACCAGGAATTGCGGAATGCCGTATATACTGGGTCATGGCTAACAAATGCTAAGTCAATATTCAGTAAAAGTAACTGCGCAGCCTATCTTTTATCAAAAGACTATGTAAACGGTTCACCTATTCGTCAAGATATTTTGCAGACCGCTTTGAGCTGGATAAGCACCGGCGAAATAGAAAAATATATGTCTGTTCATCAGCACGACCCCAATGCCAATGAATTGTGGACGTATTTTAAGAATGTTATCGACTGGGTTCGTCTTACATTCACTACATATCGCAAAGAAATGAAAGGCATTAACTGGGGAGAATTGCACGATACATTCAAAGATAAAATGCTTGATACTGAAAAATTAGAGCAAGAAATCCAAAAACTTATGATGGATGATGATGTCACTAACAAGAAAGGCATCTATCCGTATGTCTTAACTCGCAACGAAAAATACTTGAACATTCGTGCCTTTACTGAAAGTCAAAAGAGAGAAACATACGAAAAACAAAAAGGCATCTGCATCAGATGCGGCAAACATTTTGAATTGAAAGATATGGAAGCTGACCATATAACGCCTTGGAACAAAGATGGTAAAACAAACGCTGCGAATTGTCAAATGTTATGCTTAGAGTGCAATCGCCGAAAAGCTGGAAAATAGTAGTGATTTAGTTTGAATTGGCTTCTTGGCAACGGTCTTCTTAGGAGCTGCCTTCTAAACGAGTTGGCTCGTAGTTATTCACCAGTTCATGTATATTTCTGGTTGACTCCTTCATTCGATTTGTAGTTTCCCGATATTGGCAGTCCTGACCCCTTGACTTAGGTTCATGGTATCAGCGGGAGTAACAAAACGTCAGACTGTTGGGCAGATCTCAACCTGCGAATTACGAAAGAGTAAGGGATGTGTATGAATATTGGGTACTGATAAGCAACAGGCTGCTTGATTCGCTAAGTTCAGCCATCTCGCCCTACACATGATGAACTATCCCAAGCAAGAGAGAACAGGTTGGTCTTAGACCAAAGGCCCTCTAATATACCCGCAAGTGTATTCGATTCTTTTAGCCCGAGAGCCACCCCAACCTCGAAGTGACCCTTCATCCCCTTACCCGTGAAGTTAGCGGAACCTAAGTATCCTAGCCTCTTGTCTACCACTAGGCATTTGGCGTGCGGGTATTCCATAGAACTCCTCTGCCCCACTATGTGGATGAATATGCGCATGCGGGCGGTTGGCCAAATAGACAAAATCTCGTTTGCAATGCTCTCAATATGTGGTGGTCTACCCATTTGTACCAGCAAGAGCACTAATTCAGTCTTCGTTCTTTCTTGCGGAACGCAATGGAGCAGACCTGTGAGCGTAGCTATATCCCAGAAAGGTGCGAGAAGCAAAACCTGACGCTCTGCTTTTCTAAGTATCTCTTCAAGGTAGCTTGGGATTGACCATACATACCGACCCGGCGGTATGGAATCTAGTAGAGTGGCGGGAGCTACTAGTAGCCTGTCCTCTTGACGTGATTGCGGTGCGCTACTAACCAATAATTCTAATACCTCAGCAAGGGAGAATTTCCGGTCTGGGCCTATGGATTCCACAAGCCTTACAACTTCACGCTCGACAACTGATCGGCCATACTTCTGGCTCACTCCAGCCATTGAATCAAGCTTCACCCAAGGGTTAGCTAGAAGTAGTTTACCAAGCTGTATAACCGGATTTTCGTCATTATTGCCAGAAGCCCCTTTTGATAACATATCCCTCCTTAGTTTCCCCACCGAACAAGTATGCTCTGCTTAAGGCTGAATTCCATTGAGCGCAGCCAAGTGGAAGATGTAGGCAGGCCACGCATGCTCCTCCATCATCCTCACTGCAACTCGGGTCCAACTGGCATGCTACTAGATCCTCTGCAGCCAGTTCCAGCGGTTGCCAAGGAGTTTGAGAAAATACTGAACTGAGACCACCAAGCGCAGTATCGCTAGCATGAACAATAGTTGTCAGAGCACCTGGCAGAAGCTCTTCGCTAAAAGAAGGGAGGTCCATTCCACTGCACCAGGAGAGACCGATAATGTAAGCGTGTGAAACCGTATGCAAAAGTCCGGATACCACCTCTCCAATTACAGGATTGCTGCTCATCATAACTTGTAATTTATCAAACCAGTTTGATGATACAGGCAGTTCCTCTTCAGAGTTCTCGGTAGAGAATTCATTAGCATGCAACCAGTTCAGAACCGACAACGCATCGAGCCTGACTCCACAAGCTTCTACCTCTGTCGAGTTAGTAAAGACTCTCATAGTCTTTGTCACAGTTCTTGGGGGGAAAAGACATAGGGTCGCAGGGCGCTTGGAGCGTTGCCGACGATAACCTAGCCCCACAAGACTAACCGGGAAGCGCTCAAGGAACACTAAATCTGCCATACCAAATCGATCAGCAGGTACCCAAGGTTCCTTAAATCTTAGGGATGATGTGCCAGGAAGGTCCCATAGTAAAGCGTAAGTGACAAGGTCATCAATCGCTGCAGCGGGAATAATCTCGTCATTCAGTTCTACGTGGGCTTGTTTTGAAAGAAGTGCACCGCATTGGTTACAGAACTTAGCAGAAGTAGAAGCCGGTGTACCGCACTTAGAACATATTGTCCCCGATTTATCCGCAAGATCAAGGGCAGCTTCAGAGCCTGGCGCCAGTTGGCACGATAGGACAGCTTCAAGAGCAGCATCTCTTCTAGAGGCTACATAAAAGCGTTGCCGGTCCTCCTGACTTAGATTCACTAGTTGAAATGTGATACTAGAGAATACCCCTGGATCGTTCCACTTCATTGGTTGAGGTCTTGGCTTTGTGGAAGTGCACTGAGGACATTCCAGAAATCCTACCTGTGCCTGATGACCACATTCCCGACAACGCCAAGACGAAGTTGTGAATGTTCCGGTATCATAGAGGTATATTGACCGCTCTTTGTGTTTGCTACAGTGTTGTCGCTTTCCGGGTGCCAGCGGTGTTATGTACCCACAGTGGTGAACCCAGACAAAAGGAGTTTGTTCCAACGGTGACTGGCAACGATGGCACCGGCCTTGGTTATTAACCAAGTCCTGCCTGTATTGCCAGATGCCACAGTCTTCCCGCCGACAACGGAAATAGTAAGGGAAGATTTCCCATTCCACTGACTCGGGTCTGACCACGTCGATATCGTGTGGTTGTAGATATCCTACGTCCGGATTAACGACGCCACCCTCACCATCAGCACCTTGCCGCCATTGATCGATCTGGTGGCGTATTCGATCGGTAAGGCGATTAACATCTATCGAAGAATCCAGTTTCCCTTCGACGTTAGTAACGAGACCTAGTAGCCCTTGCTCGTCATCATAGAATAGCGAGCCAGGAAGGTGTTTAAAAATAACCTGTGGCAGAGAACGAGTAGTTGGCATAGCTAACCTCCTTGAGCAGACTGCAACAATCGGGCAGTCCTGATATCTTTTGGCGTCATGCCAAAATTGATTTGTTCGCCTACTTCCCTCAGGCTGGACACTGGCTTTGGGTCAAGCCGGGTATGAAAACTCCAGTCCGACTTCGTGCTGAGAAGTTGAAGCTGGTTCCGAATGATCTTTTGAAGTCTATTCTCTAACTGATGGCGGTATTCTTCCATCATTGTGAAACCGGAGAAGTAGGCTTCAGATATGACACTAACAATTTCACTTTCTATTATTTCCTTATTGTTAAGTACTTTTATCACCGTACGAGCTGAATTAAGCCGCTCTTTCTTGGCCTCGTAGATTTTAGGACCAAACAGATTATATATTGTGGATGCCAGCAGACCAGTAGCAGTCCGTTCAAGTGAAGGTGCAGAAACCCTATTTACTGGTACGGGTTGGACAAGCTGGTAGAGGCGGTTGTGAGTTTCCAGAAAGTGTTCATACATGCTTACATTACGCCGATTCTGCCACCGGAAGACCGTAAATATCAGACCAAGGTGAGTTCTGCCAGCTCGGCTGGATGCCTGTATATATTCAGCTACAGATCTAGGCATACCTACTATGACCATCTGATTGAGACGCTCTAGGTCCACTCCATGGCTGACGACACTGGTAGCTATTACAGCATTCAATCTTTCAGGATAAAGTTTGCTGCCATCCGATTCCACTCGAGCAATTGTTTGCCTGACTTCGTCCAGCGACTTGTCACCCGTTAGCACTTGAACAGCAAATTCATCTCTCCAATCAGTTCTAATATCTCCCGCTGTGTTTTTCTCGTTCACATAGATTAGGAGAAAATCATAGTACGGATTGTCAGTCTGATTACGGTATCTTTGTGCTGCCAGCTGACTTAGACGTTCTGCCACTACTCTGGAGACGTCGTCCGCATCTCGCCCAGAAGGAAGTATCCCAGAATATAGTCGACCTACCGTACCCTCTGGATCTACTTCGACATAGGCTGAATCGTTAATACCTATGCCCTTAACTGGAAAGCAACGTCCCTCACGAACGTACAGATGATAGGTATGTTGTTCCAGACCCTCGATTGTGGCTGTAGCCGCTATTCTTTTAGGTGGTATCCCGGAACCAAACCTTCGCGACAGAACGTCAATCAGGCCTTCATAATGAGAATCGTACGTTCCAAGGCTCTCGCGAAGAAGATGGATTTCGTCTTGTATCAGCAGGGCTGGACATGGGTCCTTAATACCTGATACAGATTCAAGTCTCTCGTTGCATACCTTAGACTCAATGCACTCCCCGAAAGACGCATAGCCATGCTTTGGGCATTTCGAAGTCGGCCCTGTGAATATCATAGAGAACCTGTCTGTTTGTCCAGCCCGAGCAAGACGGTCGACTGTACCTACTAATACCGAAGGGAGGTAACGATATATCTCAGAATCCGAAATATATAAATATGGGATGTAACCGCAGCTATTACAAATATGCCTTATTCTAATCCCTTCCTTGTCTACCTCCACCCTGATAGAATCGGACCTGCATTTAGGACAGTAAGATAAAACTCTGTATCTAATAAGTCCATCGGGGTTCCTTGTACTCTCATCATAGAGCCTGTCAATAAGGTCGGTGCCTCTTCCAGGGAAGGTCAACTCATTGGGTGCATTTTGCTCGCCAACATAGTACCCAACAGAGAAAGGGTCTCCCTTGTCGCGAAGATCCGACTCCTGACAGCGCACTTGCTCGGCTTGTGCGACAATATCAATCAAGCGTTGCAACTGCTGTACACTAAGCATTCTTAGTGGGTAACGAAGCCACGCGGTAGTGCCGATTAATTTGCCCCTAAGCCTGTCGTAGAACAGCTCTGTAACAACAACGGCCAAGAACGCCTCAGTCTTACCACCTCCTGTTGGGAACCACAAGACGTCGACAGCATTTTGCTCTTCTCTTGCCCATTCAGACTCAGGATGCTCCCGAGAATAGAGCGAGGGAAGAATGCTGATTACATAACAAATCTGGAATAATCGCCAATTATCGATACCCGATGCCTTAAATGTGCGATTCATGAGAAGGAAAGCTCTGAAGAGCAGCTTATCCTCTTTTAGTATTTTGACTCCGCCCTGAAACCGTTCTACTTCCTTGCGATAGTTATTGTAGTCCCTTCTCATCGCCAATAATATTTTCTCAGGTCTCTTACTTTTTCGAATCTCCTCATCCCACCGGGTAGCATACTCTTCTAACCAAGTACTAATGCGATTTAGCAGCTCTGTGTCTGTATCAACGGACAGTGCTTCAGTATCTGTCACAACCTCTAATCCCTTACGGGACCGGACTCGTGGCTGCAGATAAACTGGAAAATGATCTGTCCGTGCCTCACCCGTATCATTATTGACCATAAGAACTGTGTTTATACCCTTTCCCCAAGTCGGGGTCTCATATCGATAATCATTGCGAACAGCGGTAAATGGCTCAGCAGAGAAACGTCCAGGCTGACCCTGCACTGCAATACGGGCGTTGAAGACTTCTGGGCAATGCCACGCTACTTTAAAGTCGGATGGGTCTGATGAATTGGTTAATAATACTAGCAACCGTTTATGCGATGGAAATTCCACTATTTCGGCACGGAACTCAACTTTCCATGTGGGGATTTTCTGAACGTCAGTACCCAAGAAGGCCGAGGCAAATGCTTCCGACGAAGTGAGATTCTTACCATAAAGCTTAAAATTGGGTCGAGGCCACGATTCTTCATCGGTAATTATCTCATCCATCGCCTCACGAATAGCCGACTTAATTGATTTATTTATACTTGTACAGTCAATTTCCTTACGGTGCTCGAAGATTTTTGGAACAGTCATCGCATCATTAATGACTTTATCAATACGCCGGTACTTCGGTACAGGAGCAACCTCATTGCTCTCCGGTAGATCCCCTGTCATATGCCTAGTTTGTTCCGCAAAAGTTGGCCTGACCCGGTAGTATAGGCTAAAGCTTATGCTGCAATTAAATATATCACTTGACAAATCGTGGTTTAACCGCACATAAAAGCCTATAGACTCTGGCCTCCGAAAAGTGGTACCCTGCGCACGGTCAATGTTCGCGTTAAGAATCCCAACCGAGAATCGTCTTCCCGGCTCTCCGTCAACCACTTCAGGCTCATCCTGACCGGTCAATCGGTTTTCAATAGATTGTCTGACAGATTCAAGGATTTGCATTTCATCACTCATATTTGTCATCATGTATCTCCACTGAACGTTCTTATGGATGCTACAGTCCTATATTCAACAGCTTCAATTGCCTCGTCAATCTCAAAGTCAATTCTGGCCCTTGCTGGCTGGCTTTGACTAGTAACCGACGCTCTGATCTGCTCCTTGATTCGTCGGCCTAAGTCTCGGTTAAATTGTCGAATCACTTCTATCTCTCGACTCACAACTCTGGATATTTCTGTTGGCCGCTGCACGCCCGCTAAATCTAGAACCCTATGTATATCCTGGACATCCTTGGGCGCTAAGGTTGTCCCCCTAAACCATTGTCGAATAGCTTGTCCCGTTCTGGGGCAGCCGCGGCTATGCAAAGAACGAATGATTGTGGACATAGAGCGCGTTCTCCATTCAGGCTGACCCCCGAAGAGTATCTTCTTCACGGAGCTCCGCCAGAGGTCAACAACTCTGTGGTCCACCCTCACCAGATGGTTTACTTGAGCTAATACAGACTGAAAGATGGAGCGAGTCACATCACCTTTCATTACAGCAACAACATCACCTTCTGACAGAGTGCATGCGAAAACATTTTCAACACCATCGTCGGTAACGAGCATCATCTCGGAGTGCGGTCTGACCGCCACGCTTGATCCTTCGTCAAAAGTTATCAGTAGGCCTTCTGCAAGCTGCTCGTCTTCGGAGATCCTATCCTCGGACTCTATGGCATCGAGTGCAAACTGGGGCTCAGTCTGAAGCCATTCAGGCTCAGGAGGCTTGACTGCTGTGGTCTTCTCCAATACTGATTCCCTAATAGCATCCAAAATATGTAACTGCGTTGATGGCAATATAAGAATCGGAGTATAATTCTGCTTCTCTATGAAACTCTCCGTCAAGCCTTCACATTCCTGGACGTGTTCTCGCATTCTGGTTTTAAGTAATGAAGCTTCGTATGGGTACATGAGGATAGTGATCGTAGCGGCTCCAATGGCCACAAGAATAGTATTTTGCCAAGGAGCCCAAACGCCTGGCAGGATACAGTTCAACACATCCATGTTACGAGCAAAGGGTACCGCTTGAGATAGATGTACCATTAGTATTTGCGTATCGATTAGGTCCATGTTAGTGAATAGAAAGTATTCTCTCAGAGCGTCAACTTGGGATTTTTGGCTTAGAACGTACAGCGTGTCTCGTCGATCGTCGGACTTCGCCTCATTCAGCATTGATAACAACCGCTCTGCTTTTGGACACGATATAGCCAGTTTCTCATAAACACTCCGGAGCCTGCTAGCTATGGTAGGTGCCACAGCCCGTACTATTTTCCCCTCAGGCGAATTAATCCGATCAGCCGAACTAGATATTCGACTAATCGCATTTTCCATGGAGCCGCGCCCTTGCGCATGCATGCGATACCGCTCATAGGTTTCTAATGGAATTGCCAAGTCCTTTAGAGTCCGCCATAAGTTCCACCAATTTGCCAGCACCGTTCGGCACTCATCAGACCGTACCTCTTCATTTACTTTTGCCAAGTCACGTGAACATTCGTACAATGACTGGGAGACTCCATAGTCGTCATGTACGACTTCGAGGGACAGCTGCTGTGGGCAGGAATAGTGAGAGAAGGTTCCCCTTATTGTGGGCAGCGCTGCTACGTTCACGTCTACTGTAGCATCTGGTCTTATATCGATTATTTCATAAGAGTTAGACTTCAAGCGGCCACGCAGTTGATTATCAAAGCTATTGAAGAACACATATGTCTTGGGGTTGCCATGAAGAGTGCGGAGCCTCTCCAGACGTTCGAGCATTGTTTGGCTCAAACGTGAGTCTGATTCGCTTATCTCGGATAGTATCAGCCCGATCTTTGCTTTCCGATGTCCTGACTCCCCAAAGTCGATGTTATCAAAATGATAGAATAATACCGGTGTGGAAAGCCTATTGGGTTCTACCCACGAGATCGGTCGTATTTCACCGTTCTTCTTAAACCTGTATATTGGGAAAGAATCGATTATGAATGGCTTCCTGGTAAATAGTATACGTTGTGATAGGTACAAATCACGAACCGAGCGCTCACGGCAAGCGATTAGTATCCATGTAGGATGAACTGATAAAGGGGAAGTATCCGTAGAAGGATTTCTCGAAGAAGCGACTCTAGAAATCATCACCGACACGGCTAGCCATGTGGAAATACCCACAGGCACACGTGGAAGGCCAATCGCCATTTTCCTTGGACCGACTCCGATGTTGACCGCAAGTCCGAAAAGCAATCTATCAAGGTTTCCAAGGGGTGCTGGGACCCATTGTTGTTTAAGCCTATACTGAACGCCTTCTGCCTGACTGGCGAGTCTGGCAAACAGTTCGTCTAGTGGTGAGGCATCGTGAGACGAAGAGGCCTTGCTGGCACGAGTCAGGCTTTCTTGCGCTTGCTCCTGCTGCTTAAGGTCTCTTTTGATCTTCTTCAGAAGCTTCGATTGCTCCTCGTTCCAGTAACTCATAGTCACTTTGCTCTCGGATGCTATCCGGATCGTGGCGTTGTTGGTGAAACCAGGCATGAGATCCGGCAACGTATTTCCCTTGAACTTCGATTGATATCCACTTGCGTCCCAGTTGCTCGGCTACTGCGCCCGTTGTATTGCTTCCAGCGAAAGGATCCATTACCACGTCACCTGGCTCGGTAAGGAACTTAATGAAAAATTCTGGTAGGTCTAGTTGCATGCGAGCTGGATGCGCTACCAAACTATGTTCCCGGCAATATGCCTGATAGGCATCGGTTGCCCGCGTATTTGCCATTATTAGCACGTTGGGAGGTATAGCCCCTCCATGGTCCGTCAGGAAAGAAACCTTACCTATAGTATGTTCTGAAGGTCGCTTACCAGAGTTGTATTTCTTGGAAGAGAGCAGATGTTTCATGGATTTGCTGTATGGCTTTAACACGCGGCGATTATCCGCCTTGGGATTGTCACTGGGTGACATCCACCAAATATGGGTAAAGGAGTCTTTCAAACGAATACGTTCCACGTTAACCCACTGTGCTGGGCTAGGAAGTCGAGCTGGATTATAGCATATAAACTGTTGGCAAAGATTAAGGTGGCCTTTGTCCAGAAAAGAAAGAAGAGAACGTACATTGAGGGGAGACATCACTGGGCGATTGGGTTCCCAGGAATTTCCCAGTTCGATTACGATTGAACCATCAGGGGTTAGCAAATTACAAAATAGAGGCGCGAAGCCTACTAGCCAATTAATATACTCAGTGCCCAGAAGATTACCGTATTTCTTCTTTCGGTTGAGTGGGAAGGGTGGCGAGGTGAATATTAGTTGTACCTTGCCCTTGTACGTATCCATGACTCCTGCTTGAAGCACTTCCTCAGCTTTACCCTGAAACATCTGGCCCATTTCTGTCTTATACGCTAAAAAGTACTTTTCGTTTTTATCATCCTTTTTCTTCATTTATGATCCCTACTGTTCTTCAGGCGGTTTATTTCGCTCTTGGGTACAAGGGTGTGGCCACATATTCTGATGGGAACCAACTTGCCAGCTTTGATCCATCTGTAAACGGTAGCGTAGCCTATGCCTATCAGTTGTGCTGCTTCGGCCGGTGTGTGGGCTTCGTTTATGGCGATAACATTATCTATGATGATACAAGCTGTATCATACGTCTATGAAATTGTCAAGAGTCAACTGGAAGCTTTAGCGCATTTTTGCGCTTGTCCATATGAAGGTCTTAGAAAAAACGCTCTCGGCCAACTTAAATCTGTGTAAAATCACCGAGGAGTTCTAGTATCCTCCCTTTTGTTGGAGATGAGGGGACTCGAAATGCGTGTCAGGTCACGATTCATCTTAATGTGATAGCATAAGCTGCTGCAGCGCCGGAATTAGACCCTTCTTCTCAAATAGGAGTTCGGGAACTGTCCCCCAAGGCCCACCATAGTGTACAATAGACAGAACTGACAGCCTATCTTCAGTCACTCCTCCGGGTAATATTGGCATCGTGTAGGTTAGCAACACGTCATCCCCGATTA
>Ga0315549_1003972_pt1 | contig 12742 bp, 10 predicted proteins | sample SalMarSW160200MG_FD_203101 | JGI IMG/M metagenome (GOLD analysis project Ga0315549, IMG submission 203101) | Salt marsh sediment microbial communities from the Plum Island Ecosystem LTER, Massachusetts, United States - Salt Marsh Sediment SW1601-200 ... | reverse complement strand
ATTCGAGGCCAGCTAAAAGACACCTCCGGAGAAGTAATGACAAAGGAATTCATCGCCGAGGCTGTTATCGAGCTGCTGTCGCCCCAACAAAAAGATTTCTTCAAAAAACATGGGACGCTTGACTTTGCATACGAGCTTGACGACCAGACCCGATTCAGGATAAACATCTTCCACCAGCGAGGTGCCGTAAGCATGGCCGCAAGGAGGGTCGAATCAATCGTACCGCGCTTCGAGCAGCTCAATCTGCCGAACACCTTAGAGAAAATCGCAGACCGAACACAGGGACTGGTGCTCGTCGTCGGACCCACCGGGGCCGGCAAAACAACAACCATCGTCTCTATGATTGACTTTATCAACCGGACACGCTGCTGCCATATCATCTCCATCGAAGACCCCATCGAATACGTATTCAAAGACAAAAAAGCTATCATCTCCCAGAGAGAAATCGGAATAGACGTTCCAGATTATAATGATGCGCTGAGGTATCTTATGCGACAGGACCCGGACGTTGTATTTATCGGGGAGATGAGAGACGCCGCTACGGTCACTGCCGGCATGAGGGCCGCCGAGACCGGACACCTCGTATTCGGAACAATACACTCGGCCAATGCCTCACAGGCCGTCGGCAGGCTCCTCGAACTATTCCCGCAAAATGAGAGAGACCAGGTCAGAAAAATACTCAGTCTGTCGATAAAAGCCGTCATAAGTCAGTTGCTTCTGCCCTGTATAAAGGAAGGTATTGACCTGATACCGATACTCGAGATAATGCTTGCAAATCCCGAGGTTAGAAAGCTCATCGCTGATGGCAGAGAAGGGGATTTGCCGACGGTAATAAAAGCATGCCAGGAAGAAGGCATGCTTGATATAACCGACAATTTATGTCACCTGGTTAAGGAAGGCTACGTTGAGCCTAAGGTGGCTTTTAAGTATGCGCATAATCCCGAAGAACTCAAAATGGCTCTAAAAGGCATTCGAACTGCCACCACGGGGATTGTGTGATTTTTTTGGATTTTGGTAATGGAGTATTAAATGCCCGATACGCTTCTTGCCGCCGCTCAATTCAGCGGATACATCTCGATTGCCCGGTTCGTCGGCTTTCTCGTCTTTTTTTTCGCATGGCTATGGCTTGTGGGCTGGGTAAATGACGACGCAAAATCTATCGCCGCCAAAGACGCCCTGTGGACCGGTATAGTCATCGCCGCAGGTGCCGTCGGCGCGCTGTTGTACCTGATGATTCCGCTTTTTTTCGTCGGCCTTATGTTGTTCATCATCGCGGTCGCAGCGACCTCACTTAGCTACGTAATGCACCGAAACGCGCTCGTGCCCGAATTCGAAAAGGTACTGACCCCGGAACACATCAAAGGGCTCTTCTCAAACAGCCAAAAGAAAGGGGAGGGCTTTGAGGACCTTATCTTTATCACCGTAAATGACAACGAGGTTCCCGCGCCGGAGCCCAGAACAAAGGAATTCTTCGGTTTCAAAATCGCGCACGATTTGTTTAAAGATATCCTTTACCGAAGGGCCGGAAATGTAATACTGCTGCCGAATACGAACGCTTACACACTCAGCTTCGTCGTTGATGGTGCGACGCTCGAACAACCCAATATGGCAAAAGACAAGGCCGAAGCGCTCACCGGATTTCTAAAGCAGCTCGCCGACCTCGACGTGTCCGAAAAGCGAAAACCTCAAAAAGGAACGTTTAGAATCAGTCAGAAAGAGGGCGGCAGCCAGTGGGAAATCACCACCGCCGGCTCAACCGTCGGAGAACAGATTAGACTAAAGCTAATCACCCAGGATACCGCGATGCGCCTGTCGGAAATAAACCTCCTTCCCGAACAATATGAGCAATTGAATGCCGCTACCCGTATGAAGAAAGGCCTGTTCCTTATTTCAGGGCCGAGAAAGTCAGGCGTTACGACGACCTTCTACGCCATGTTAAGAAATCATGATGCATTTATGAATAGTATAAACACGCTCGAGTTGAATCCCACGGTTGAGCTGCCCAATGTCGTTCAGGAAGTCTTCTCCCTGAGCAACAGCGGCACAAGTACTTACGGTAAGAAGCTTTTGTCAATCGTCCGGATGAGCCCCGATGTGCTCGGCGCCGTGGACATTAAGGACACCGAAACTGCAAAGGTCGTCTGCCACGCTGCAAAGGAAGGGGCAACTGTTTACGCCACTATAGAAGCCGACAGCATCATCACCGCCATAGGAAAAATGCTTAAGCTTATCGGCGACAGAAAACGCCTCGCCGAAACCATCATCGGTGCAAGTAATCAGCGTCTGGTCAGGCAACTTTGTCCCGAATGCAAACAGGCCTATGAGCCAAACAAGGAGCTGTTGAGAAAATTCAATATACCGCCGCAAAAGGCCAAGGTCCTCTACAGGGCCGGAAAGCTTGTTTACGACAAACGCGGCAAAGGCTACCCGTGTAAAACCTGTCATGAGATTGGTTATTTCGAAAGGACATGCGTCTTTGAGACCGTCTTAATGAACAACGAGCTCAAAAGAGCAATATTTGAAGCCAAATCGCTGCAGGACCTCTCGATGCAGTTCAGAAAAGCAAGAATGAAATACCTTCAAGAGTTGATGCTCGAAAAGGTATTAGAGGGAGTAACTTCGGTTGATGAAATGATAAGGGTCTTATCGCCCCCCAAACAAGCTCGGTCGAAATCTGCAGCTAAAGACTGATTATACTAATTACAAAGAAAAACAACGGAGATTCTAAATGACGGCTGTTATTATTATCTTAATCGCGGTTATCGCCGGTATCCTTTACCAGCACCTCCAGGGTACGCTGCTCAGGTCTGTAATGACTATATTTACAGTCATCAGTGCAGCGATTATCGCTTTTAGTTTCTTCGAGCCCCTTGCAGCCTTGCTTATCAACCGCGGCAGCAGCACCTCAAAGGCAGCTTCCTATTGGCAGCCGATGTTCTTTCTGCTGCTCTTTATAATAAGTTTTGCCGTCCTCCAGGCGGCCGCTTCGACGATTGCACGGAAATCTGTCACAGTCGACCCGCTCGCCGAGAAAATCGGCAAATTACTCTGCGGAGCTGTAAGCGGCTTTATTCTTGCAGGATTGCTGATTATCGTTCTGGACATGACCCCAATTAGTAACAATATTCCATATCAGCGATTCCGCTCGTCCAATCCCGACCCGGAAAAACCAAACAAGGCCTTGTTGAATCCCGACGGCCTTATTGCCGGCTTATTTGGTATGGTCAGTAAAGGTTCCTTGAGCGGTCGGACAAGTTTCACTACTGTACATCCTTCTTTTATAAATGGGATTTTTCTTAATCGCCTTGCCGGCGACAACACTATTAACCTCGTCTCATCACCTGATGCCTTCGAGATGCCGCAAAAAGCCGCCGCCTGGCTGGCGCCTTCGAATATAAAATCCGGCGACGGCACCGACGTCAATCCCAAAACAGGTCATGACCTTATTGTTGTACGCCTCGGCATAAAAAGAAAAGGCTCAAAGTTCAGCCTTTCACAAATAAGGCTCATTTGTAATCACAAGGACGATGAATCTTTTCAGGGCCCTGCAATCAATGTCTATCCCATCGGTTACTTTATAACGGCGGACCGAGTCGAACGAAAAAAACTCGGCGAAAAGATTGTCGTGCTTGAGAGAGAGCACAAAACCAAAGTTAAATGGATAGACTTCGTCTTCGACGTCCCTAATACTCATACGCCTGCCCTGGTCGCCTTCAAACAGAACAATATCGCAACTGTCCCGAAACTCATTAACACAGAGGACGCACCGGCCGTCGAAACTTTCTAAACTGAGATGTTTGTCTGCTGTCGTAATTTTCTGAGCATGTAAAAAATGCACGACTGCCTTTTTGGGCAGAACGCAGCTATGTTCAGGGAATGGAGTGGTTTGACAATCTTACTTCTTTATCCAACCAGCACGAGCTCTTCAAGGTCGAGTTCCATAAGATGCTCGAGATACTCGTTGAGCTGCTCTTCTGAAAAGTTGGATAGAAACTCAGGACTGGCGCTCTTGTTGATTTCACAAATGCAGTGTATCAATTCATCTTTGCTCATCAGTTCTGCCCCATAAAGATTCAACTTCCCTTCTCATACGGGATTATGCCTGTATCGTCACCATCACTTGTTTTTCTTTAGCAACCACAACAGTTATATTCGATTTCTAACGCCGGAGCATAAGACCCAAAATAGCCTGCCTTTGTAACGCTTAACCACAAGATGTTGTTACTAACCCACCGTCCTGAGAAATCGCCTGGTGCAATGTCCAATAAAACCACACCCCCAAACCTGATAGACCCTGCGTAGAAAAGAGAAATTTTTATTTTGGTCGCGGTTAATCGTCGTTTGGTGTGTTGTTATATTTAGCCCCCGGTTTTACCGAGGGTTTAGACTTTGATTTACGCAGTACGCAGAACGCGATACGCAATATGATAAACACTCTGTCTGAGTGTTTATGTCCCTCCGGGGGTTTCAACATCTTTTCTTTTTGAAGGGTCGGATTCCGGCGACCATTCCTTGTATTGTGGTATGTCGTCTGTAATTTCCCACCACGGCGCCTTATATCCGACAAAGATATGCTCGCCGGGCCGAATCCCCGGGTCATCATCCAAAAGCCCCGCCGGAATACCCACTAATGTGTCCCATTCCTCCACCATTGGCAAAGGCGAACCGCATATTCGGCAAAAATAACACGTAATGCGTTCCGTTTGCTTGTAGGATGAAATAAGTTCTTGGCCCTGCAGGTACTTAAAATCATCTTTCCTGCATACCGCAACGGTTCCGAATGCCGAGCCGTAGGCCTTTCTGCATTCCGTACAGTGGCAATTACTCATCTCACTGATCGGCCCGTCGACAACAAACACTACCCCCCTGCACAAACACGTCCCTCTAATCATAACATCAGCAACTTATTCACTCAACACATTACAAAATTCGATTTATTAGTTAATAAACTCTCTTTTCTTCACTTCACAAGACGCCTGACAAAAATGAATAGTACAACAATGACAGGAATTACTATCCACAGAAATCTAAACAAAAGAATCCAAACGACATAGGCCAAGAACATAATATCCCCCCAGAGAGGACGCCAGAAGCTCGGGTTTCTCGGAATCTGCCAATAAAGATTATCAAGGCTGGCAACTTCTGGACATTTCTTAAACTCGTCTTCTGACAGTGGCCCTATCACTTCGTCCGTCTCTTTGGAAATGATAAAGAAAAATTCAGCAGATCGGTCGATATTTTCAAACGTATCCCCCTCAAACTTGTTCCGAGGCTTTCTCCCGAGATTTTTAGTGAAAATATACTCTGCCGTTGTTACATATCTCACCACCGGCCCAACACTGTCGTATTCATCAGGATGCAGAATAAAACCATGACCTTCTTTGATAATAGAAACATCCATACTGTTGGCCCGGAAGACACTGTACCCCTCACCAATATCGAGAGTATAGTCATGCCACCCAAAGGCAAAACAAACCGATGCAGAAAAGAAATAGACCAGGCTAATAAACGTCCGCTTCATCTTTCGGCCTAACACAATAATACCCGCCACTTTCCGACTAACAATCTACTTTACTGCAAATTTAATGTCAACATTAGAAACAACACCCAGCATCCTTAATCAATAATCCTTACAACTTCTCTGTGGCCTCTGTGTCCTCTGTGGCTATATAAATCCATGTTCCTCTGTGGCTTTCAATAGTGTTTAGAATTTCCGACATTAGAGCTTCGGATTTGTTCCGGATTTCGATATTAGGATTTAGGATTTTTTACATTTTCTCCATCCTCTGCGTTCTTGCCTGCCCCTGCATATTGTAAGCAGGGGGCGGCCTCTGCGGTAAAAATCAGCGGAACTTGAGCTTAACAAAAAATCCTTGTCCTTTATGCCGTCAGCAATTAGGATGTTTGGTTTATGATAAACGCAGTTGTCTTAATTTAGGCTATACTGGAGGTTCACAAGTGGCCAAAACAAGCGACATCAGAAACATCGTCCTGCTCGGACACGGAAGCAGCGGAAAGACCTCGCTCGCCGAGGCCATTCTGCACAAAACCGGCACAACCAACCGTCTCGGCAGCGTTGACGACAAGACCAGCGTCTGCGACTATTACGACGAGGAGAAGAAGCACGGCCATTCGATTTCCTCGGCCATCGTGCACGCCGAGCACGCCGGAAAGACGATAAACATCATCGACACACCCGGCTATCCCGATTTCGCCGGCCCTGCCATCAAGTCAATACCTGCCGCCGAGACCGCTCTTATTGTCATCAGCGCCTCCGCCGGCATCGAAACCAACACACGCAAACTTTTCGACGTCGCCGCCGAAGTCGGCCTGCCGAGAATAATCGTAATTAACAAAATCGACTCCGATAACATCGACCTGCCCGAACTGCTCAAACAAATAAAGGAAACCTTCGGCCCTCAGTGTCGTCTCGCCAACCTGCCGGCCCAGGACAAAAAGTCTGTCATAGACTGCATAGAAAATAAATCCGGAGATTCTCCGCTCGGCGACGCCGAAACAGCGCACACCGAACTGATAGAAAGTGTAATCGAGGCCGACGATTCATTAATGGAAAGCTATCTGGCCGGCGAGCAGATTCCGGCAGAGAAGATTTCTTCCGTCTTCGTCACCGCCCTTAAAACCGGGACGCTCATCCCCGTAGTCTTCACTAACGCACGGGCCGAGGTCGGCATAGCCGAGCTTCTCGACATAATCGCAAAATATACTCTCTCTCCAGAACAGGCCGTGCACATCAAGCTCAAAGCCGGTGACAATATAGTACAGCTCAAGGCTGATGCGTCCGCGCCGCTTGCCGGGCTTGTCTTTAGAATCGGTTTCGACCCGAAAACCAACATGAAATACTCCAGCATCCGAATCTTCAGCGGCACTCTGAAATCCGACACGCAGATGCTTCGCAACGACGAAAAGAAAGCGATTCGGCCAGGCCACGTCCTCAAGAGCCAGGGCGCCGAATACAGTGACATCGACACCGGTATCGCCGGCGATATTGTTACGCTGGCCAAGGTTGACGAGCTGAGAACCGGAGACCTAATCCACGACGGCAGGGTCTCGGGCAAATTCACTCTGCCTGCAACTCCGGAACCGATGTTTTCACTTGCCCTCGAACCGGCCACACGCGGCGATGAACAGAAAATTTCCACAGCTATCGAAAAACTCACCGAGGAAGACCCCTGCTTCAAGGCCACAAGGCAGCAGCAGACAAAGGAGCTGGTCGTCAGCGGAATGGGCGAGCTGCACCTTCGCGTAATACTCGAAAAAATGGAGAGCTATTACAAGCTAAAGGTTAATACCAGACAGCCGAAGATTCCGTACCGCGAGACTATCACCACAAAAGCCGAGGGACACTATCGACACAAAAAGCAGACCGGTGGAGCAGGCCAGTTCGGCGAAGTGTATCTGCGCGTCGAACCCGCCGAGAGAAATTCCGACCCGCCCCTGCAGTTTAGCTGGGATATCTTTGGCGCCTCTATCCCCGGACAGTATGAACCGGCCGTGCTCAAGGGAATCAACGACGTTATGGACAACGGAGTAGTGGCGGGCTTTACGATGCAGGACATAAAGGTCTCCATATATGACGGCAAGCACCACCCCGTCGATTCGAAGGAAGTTGCATTTCGTGCAGCCGGCAAAGGTGCATTCATCGACGCCCTCCAGAAGGCAAAACCCGTCCTGCTCGAACCGATTGTTAATATGGAAGTCACCATACCCGCCGAGAACATGGGCGACATCGCAGGCGACCTCGCTTCACGAAGAGGCAGAGTCTCAGGCCAGGATATGCTCGCCGGAAACATGCTCGTCGTCAAGGCCCAGGTGCCTCTGTCCGAGGTCACTCAATATAACAGCCAGCTAAAATCGGTAACCGGAGGCCGCGGCAGCTATTCAATGTCACTGAGCCATTATGAGCTGGTCCCCTCGAACGTACAGGCCCAGATTGTTGCTGCGCACGAAAAAGAAAAGCAGCAGGCTGAATAACTTTTCCGCTGCCTATATTCGTCACTTGCCCTGTATCGCAAGGGCAACGTTACTGCCGAGCTGTCGGCACTGCTCGAGTTCGTCATCAGTTGCCGTAAACCTCGCCTCGATTACCGGCTCTACGAGTTCCAGCTTATTATTTTCCACAAACTGCCGCAGTCTTTTAACCGCACCGCCGGACCAGCCGTAACTGCCGAACAGTCCGACGATACGCCTGCTCAGCTTTTTTTCCTCGAGCAACCTTACCAGCGAATCGACCAGTGGAAATATCCCTGCATCATACGTCGGGCTGCCTAAAATAATTCCCTTATACCGCCAGGCATCGCGAATCACATAAGAAACGTGGCTGTGCGAAAGGTTATGCACCCGAATAACCTGACAGCCCGCTTGTCGTATTCCGGCTGTAACCGCCTCCATCATCCTCTCCGTACTGCCGTACATCGAACCATACGCGACAACGATTCCATCGTCCGACTCCTGCCTGCTCCACTTTTCGTAACGCTCTATAATATCGCCAGGCCGTTTCCGCCAGACCGGACCGTGCGTCGCTGCTACTATTTTAACCTCTACATCTTTTAATTTCTCAATCGCTTTTTGAACCGGCACGGTGTACTTGCCGACGATATTCGAAAAGTAACGTAAAATCTCATCCTCGAAATATGCTATGTCCACCTTGTCGTCGAAGATGTCCCCGTCTAAAGTCCCGAACCCGCCGAATGCGTCACCGGAGAACAGGATTTTGTCCTTCGGCTCGTAACTCATCATCGTTTCCGGCCAGTGGACCATCGGCGTCAAAAAGAACTTTAGCTTTCTCTCGCCCAGCTCTAATTCCTCGCCGTCCTTGACTATCTGAACGCCGTCTTTAATGCCGTACATATACTCGAGAAACTGGGCTGTTCTTTCGTTGCCGATTATGCACATCTGCGGAAAAATCTTTCTCAGAAACGCGACCGAGCCTGAATGGTCCGGCTCGAGATGATGAATCACCAGATAATCAATCTTCCCATCTGCCCTCAGAACATTCTTTATTCTTTCGAGAAAAGTCGCCAGCGTGCTCTTCTTAACGGTATCCAGCAGCGCCGTTTTCTTATCGACTATAAGGTAGCTGTTATAGGAAACCCCTCTCGGCAAAGGCCACAATCCCTCGAACAGGTCCGTCTGCCGGTCATTCACGCCGACCCAGTATATATTATCTGCGATAGGTATGGCCCCGTCCACAGCTTTACCTTTCATTAAAACAGATAGTTGCGTTAACTAAGCGGGCGTTATCAGCCGACGCTGATTTCCTTACTCGACTCCCACAGCCCGTGAATATTACAAAACGCAAGCGCATGGAGCACGCCGCCCTTGGAGGTCTTCATTGTGACCGTCGCCTCATGATGGGTATAGACAGGCCCTTTGTTCGCGCCGTCAACCGATTCGCCGTGTGCGTTAAACTCTACATGCGCGACCTCGTACGCAAACTTCTCACCCGCGGCGTGCATATACAGGGTAATCCATCGTATATGATGCTCAGTCGTATTGGGGTGCGCTACCTCCTTACCTAACGTCACTTTGACGCCGAAAGGCTCATCGGCCTTTACCTTATCGGGACACTCGATAACCGGCACGTGCTTTTCGCTCTTCCAGTCCGCCTTTTTGATATGTTCGCTCAACTCTGCCATAATCATACCTCCCTTTTTTACATGGCATTAATAATACTCTTAGAAACACACTCATAACTAAGGCTAACCTCCCACCCCTACTTCGTCAAGTTGTTATACCGCATATCCCGAAAAGTATAATTTTTAATTTAAACTTAATCCTGCAAACCAACATAGACCTTTCCTCCTTCAACTTTAACCGGGTAGGTTTTTAGATTAACACTGGCCGGGGCGCTTTTCGCCTCACCGGTCGGGATATGAAAGTTCGCTTGATGCTGAGGGCACTCGATAATCTCGCCCGTCACCAGCCCGTCAGCCAGAAGAGCTCCGGCATGTGTGCATTTGCCGTCGGTGGCGTAATAACCGCTAGGTGTCCTGTAAACCGCGTACTTATTTTCGCCCGCCTCGAAGCCTATCACATCTTCCACGTCGAGCTCATCGGCATCGCACACCTCGTGCCACGTCAAGTCCTTAGCCATTTTATGTCTCCGGTTTCCAAATCATTTTTATCTACGCACCGGCCGCGTACCCAGCCTCGCCGCTCTGTTTGGTAAAATCTGTGTCAGGTTAGTCCTTAGTCGTTAGTCAATAATAAATAGAAAATTATAAATAATAAATTTTAATCTCTGTGAGCTCTGCCTGTCCCGCCATAGCTTTTTGGCGACGGCGGATGGCCTCTGCCTGCCCTGCGTAGTCCCGATGGTTTTTATCGGGATGAAGCCGGGCTTGTCACGGCGTAGCTGTCGTTTAGCGAAGCCGGACCGGCCACAAGCGAAACAGTTGTTATAGAGTATGCCGGCAGTGTCAACGGCTCGGATTGTTTATAACAGCCGACAGATATGCAGTTTTCCGTTTTACTGGAACGATAAATTTCACCCTCGGAAACATCGATACCCTTTAAAGACAATTCCAGAGAAATGTCCGTGCACTCCGTAGTATTGATTAACACCACACTTATCTTTTTATTGTCCGGGCTGATATATGCCGAGATTCTCACACCGCTATTGTCCGTCGAAGCCTCTACTCGCTGCCAGTTCGAATCAATAAAAGCCGAATAATGCTTGAAGGCATAATAAGCGGGCATAATAACATACGTCTGCGGGTCGGTAATACTTACCAGGCCGCTGCCGGCATTCCAGAACAGGTCCCAGTACAAATACCCAGCCACTTCTTCTATGGCCAGCGAATTATGCATCAATATCGCCGTGTTCATTGCCCCTATCCACGTATCGGGCTTGTCCTCGAATTCAGTCTGGAAAACGGGTTTACTACCGTATCGCGAATTAACCTCCTTGAATCCGAGCATTTTGGGAATATACCTGTCAGGCTCTTCGGCGCAGCCGGTACAGCCGTAGAGATGGTGTGCATAACCGTACGTATGGGACAAGTCATCCAGCTCCTTTACAAAACTTTCCATGTTATTAAAGCCCATCGCGTCAGGGTCGAGCAATTTGGGCATGTCCGCGCCCATCTCGGCATTTAGCTTCTGCCACACCGTCTCGCACGCCGTATCATAACCGGCGATTTCGTTACTCTCCGTCGGCGCGAATATACACGAATCATATTTAGCTTCGAAGTCTGGTTCATTCTGTAAAGTAATATAGTCGACTTTGATTCCTTCTTTGGCGTAAGCGGCCAGGCTGTCGTACCACCACTGGGCATATTCGGCATACGCGAAATTCCCGTCCGTTTTCTTGAGGGTCCCTCCGATTGTGCTTCCGTTACTCTTAACAGAAGCAGGCGGCGTCCACGGGGAAATCATAATCTTCATATTCTGTCCGACAACAGCCCTTGCTCCTTTGACTATCTCTACAGTTTCGTTCAAGTCCGTTTCATTTATACCGTAAGTATTTCTTATGCGGAATATATCAAGCCTCAGGTCCTTGAACAGCAGCTCGTATAGTTTTGCTTTGTCTTTGTGAGTTACGAATTCATTCGTGCGAAACGCGCCGGAAGCGCCGATTCCTTCTATCTTTTGACAGCGTGTACCTGCATCGATAACGGCCGTCCCTGTCGGCTTTGCTTCTTCGGCTCCTTCGACAACAACCTCAGGACCGTACATAATGGCATCGTCAATGTAAAAGGTGACACCCGGCGCAGGCCCTTCGAAGTAAACATCCAGCACGGATAACGCTCCGTTGACCTCCAGGGTGAATTCGCCGGAAAGCTGAACCCATTCGCTGTTCGTGGCCGTAGCGCTGGCTGCGTTAATATATCGGGTTCCGCCTTCGTCCTGCTGCTCGACCGATATAGCTACTTTGTCTGACGCAGCATTATCCAGTCTCACCCAGCCGGATACCTGGTAAGGTTTGCCTTCCACTATCTTTCCAAATATCGATTGTCTTATCCCCTGCCAATTCGAGTCTCTGCCCGTTACTTTGATACTGCCCGAACCGCTGTGTACGGGTGAATCGACCGCTACAATTTCGCAGCTTCGGCCGCCCCACACCGCTGTCCCGTCTTCACAATCGGCGTTGCCCAGTATGTTCGTATCGCCGTAACCCACTGTCGAAGACTCCGTTAAAACAACCGTTGTTACCGAATCCGCCGGCAGCTTCAACGGCTCACCCGCTCTATAGCTCCCGGCTGATACACATTTTTCTTCCCTGCTGCTTCGATAAATCTCACCATTGGAAACTCTCATTCCCTTAAAAGCCAAATTCAGTGAAATATCAACGTCTTCGGTAACATTGATTATCACGACTGTTACCTTTTTATTATCAGGACTGATATACCCCGACATCCTCAGACCGGTATTCTCCGTCGAAGCCTCTACCCGCTGCCAGCCGGAACCTACAAAAGCCGAATACTGTTTGAATGTATAGTAAGGCGGATTAATAGTATAGGTACTCGGATTATCGAGCCGCACCAAACTAACGTCTCCTGTACCCCAGAACAAATCCCAGTACAAATACGCGCTCACTTCTTCTACAACCAGCGAATTATGCATCAGAATCGCCGTATCAATTGCCTGTTTCCGCGTATCATCCTCACGGTGCTGGTACTCCGTCTGAAACACGGGCTTGTCGGGGTATTTCTCACGGAAAATCTTCATCTCCTTCAGATACAAATCCGGCTCCGAGCCGCACCCGGACGTATTACCGCTG
>Ga0315549_1003968_pt1 | contig 12751 bp, 10 predicted proteins | sample SalMarSW160200MG_FD_203101 | JGI IMG/M metagenome (GOLD analysis project Ga0315549, IMG submission 203101) | Salt marsh sediment microbial communities from the Plum Island Ecosystem LTER, Massachusetts, United States - Salt Marsh Sediment SW1601-200 ... | reverse complement strand
ATATTTTTAAAGGGAATAGTAAAATCGTACATATAAAAAAAGGAGATCTGATATACACGATAGGGGCTAATAATGATATTCAATTTCAATTACTTGAAGCAATCCTGGAATATATAGATGAAAAATTTAATGAAATGTATGATATTAAAGTTATTTTATCTTTTGAGAATGTATCTTCGAATATATTTACAAGATTTAATATTGTTATAGATAGTTTATTAGAGCATTTTAAGAAATTAGATCTGGTAAAGATTATTAATGCTTATTGTCGGGTTTGTAAAAAAATACTTCCTATTCTAGTAAAAAAAAGTTTTATTGATAATGCAGAAGATTATCCTGTTCCTTTAGTTTATAGCCATAAAGGGCATGCTATTCTTATTTTTATAGATAAAAATTTTGATGTTAGAGGAGTAGAGCTTGTTAATACAACAGCTTAATTTTATTATTTTTTAAAATGATTGAAAATATCATTAATTATATAATTTTAATATATTTTCATTTTTATTTTTGAATAAGAATTATTATTAAAGTTCATTGCTATTTAAAATATATGGAAGAGAAAATGAACAGTGGAGAAGATAATTATTTTGAAGCTATTGTTAAAAAAACAAAAACAGGAATCACATTACCTAAAGAAATCAGGGAAGATTTATTTAAATCGAATATAGATGTTTATTTCAAGCTTATTGTTCCAAAGGAAAAAAATAAAATAATTCTTAATATTATTTCCAAAGAAGAAGCTGAGGGAATTTTAGATAGAAATTTAACGGTTGAAAAATCTGAGAAAACAAGGAAAAAAACCAATAAAAATAAAGATATTCCAGAACCTAAATGGGCTGAATATTTTGTTTATGATTATGAGAGCAGGAGTAAAGTACAGACTATTTTAGAATCTGCTTATTATAAATTTGCAGAAATTCCAGTAGATTTTGATGATGCTATTGGAAGGGTTAAATATACTTTAATTTCTTTTTTATCTCCTACTAAAACCGAAAATGCAAAATTATATTATTCTGTCATAAGATTTTTAATTGATATTATTCATAATTTTGGTCATTATAGGTTAATTGAATGGATTTATGATAAAGTAATTCCAAACATAGATAGTATATTTCTTTATGAACTGGCATTATTAGATTTAATCGAGATAAGTTATAAAATCAAACAAATTGATAATGTTGAAATGTTTGTAAATAAAGTTTTAGAGAGTATTGATAAATATAATAAATCAGAATGGTATAATATAATGAGTAGTCTTAATCAACTTGTAAAAAAAATTAAACAATTTGAAAGTATATCAGGTATTTCAAATATTGTAAAAGAAAAATTACTCCAATATGAAGGAGAAACTGAAGTTGATGACTATAAAATCCAAATAATTGAACTTTTAGAAACTTTAAATTTTATAGAAGAAGGATATCAATTAGCTGAGGAATTAATAAAAAGTCTCCCTCCTGAAAGTATAAAATTACCTGAAATTAGGAAAATAAGAAATAGACTCAAAGAAAAACCTATTTAGGTGTTATTACTATTTTCTTCTTCAATATCTTTCATTTTTTCTTGAATTCTCTTTGATTCGTGTTCCAATATCTTCTGTTGTCGTTCTTCTACCTCTTTTCTTTTTAATTCGAGCTCTACTTGAGATAAAACTTTTTCTTTCTCTATTAATTCTTCTTTCTTTTTTAAAACTTTCTCTTTTTCTTTAATTTCTTTTTCTTCTAATTCTAATTGCTTTTTCTTTAATTCTAGGTCCTTTTTTTTAAGTTCGACTTCTTTATCTAAGATTTTTTGTTCTACTTTTTTTAACTCTTTAACAATTTTAACTTTTTTCGTATTATCTGGTGTAATAATATCATGCAATTTCTCTTCTTCAACAATCTCATCAATTTTTTCAACAGACACTATAGCTTTTAAAATAAGATCCAAATTTTTTTTTAATTCTTCATTTTCAGGAAATTGTTTAAGGTAATTTGTTAAAATTTTTGTAGTTAATGAAGGAGCTTGTTTGCCTATTACTATTAACACTTGAAGTGCCTTTTCTATAACAAAATCTTGCTTACTTGATAAAGAATTAGCAACTGCTTTTATTTGTGATTCTTCAAGATTTATTTTTTCTCCTCCCACAATAAAGAGCAATAGTTGTAAAGCCGCTTCTACTACATTAGGATCTTTTGATTCCAATAAGCTTTCAATATGAGGGAGTATTAAATCAAATTCATTTTCACATATTGACTTTAATAATAATAGAAAAGAATATCGGAGTACGGAATCTCTCTTAGATAAATTGTTTAATAGTGATGGTATGTCAATTATATTATGTTCAAGGAGAAAACGAAGTACCGTTTTACCCCCATGTAAAGTTAAAACAGCTTCTAATATATTTTCTATTCTATCTAAATCATTTTCGTCAGTACTTTTCTCTAAATACAATGCAATTTGTTCTACAGCATCATCTATTCTTCCTTCATTTACTAATTCTTTAATATTTTCTATTTCCTCATCATCTATATTTTCTTCAGTCATATTTATAACCATTTGAAAAAATCTTTCAAAAATTTTATTAAATTGTTATTAAACCCAAATAACATAGAATTTATTATATATATAATCAATGATCTTAATGATTTCATTCAGATCTCTATATTTTAAAGGATCTTCAGTTTTAATATTGATTTTATTATAATCTCTATTTTCAATAATTAAAGTTAATATTAAATCATTAAAATTATCCATATGTAAATTTATCATTTTACAAAATTCTGATAATTTTATTAAATCATCAGGAAAGATATTCCAAAAATAATTATCAGGATGATGTTTATTTTGATTTTTTACAATTTTTGAATAATCATTAGTAATTTTAGACACTATATCATATGGAATTTTCATTATAATACTGATAAATTTATCTTCGATCAGTTTTATAACTATCTCAGGAAAGTACATTTTAGCATGTAATTTAAATATCGCTTTGACTAATTCTAAATCTTCAATTCTCTCTCTATTAGCATTACATAGTACATAACCCTCATTTAAAAAGATTATATGTAATCGTTCTTCATAATGAATTAAAAAATAATTGTCTGTTCTATAATATCGAAATTTTTCTTCTTCTTTTATTCGGTCATCAAGTATTTTATAGGTTGCGTCCCAATTTTTAAAGGAAATATATTTATTTAATTTACGATAATCTCCATGAAAAAATATGTCTAAAAAGTCAATTAAATATAGATAACTATCAAAAGGTTTGTAAACAATTGTCTTTCCTCTAAAATATCTTTCAATAACACCCTTATTAACACTATAACAGAATTTCGGAAGATCTTCCATAGTTAATCCATTTTTTATTCTTAATTTTAGTAGAAATCGACGTGTACACATTGGAGTTAAGGTACATGTGATCCGATCAACTTGACATTCTTTAAAACATAAGTCATTGATTCTGTTAATTAGATGTCCTAATAATTCAGAACTCTGTCGCTTAATTATTGGATTTTTTAAAAAATCAATAATATGCTTTTCTTCTAAGGGCATAGTATTAATTGGTTAGATTGATTTTTAGAGATCTCATTTAATATTAATATATTATTAAGAAATCAAATATTTTTTATTGTTTAAAGTTTTAGAAGAAAATTTAAAAAATGTATAATTTTTAAATTATGGATAAATATCAAAAAAAAAGATTTAACATTCTGAAGAATAATTATTCTTACTTTTAGAGTTTAATATTATAAGTTATGTCTTGCACTTATTTTTTATATTAAATTCTTCGAGTAAAAAATTATTAATACAAATTATATTATTATTTTAATACCCAAACTAATAAAAAACAATATTTAATGAAATGCTTCGACAATTTCATATTATTTACAATGGAGAAAGAGTATTTTCACATACCTTTGCATTAGCTTTTGAAAATAAAGAAATCGAAAATGTTGCCAATACAATAATAAGCAAAATTGAAATACCCTCACCTGGAAAAATCCTTTCCCGTCGAATTTCAGAACATCAGATTTTTTATAAAAAGTTTCAAAATATTTGTTTTATTACTGTAACCGATCTAATAGATTCTATAGACTATATTGAAGATATCTTAGATAAAGCTATTACAAAATTTAACGTAATTTATCATAATATAGAATCTTTAAAATATTCTGAATCCGTTAAAAAAGAATTTATAAATTATCTTATTAAACTACAAGCAGAATTACATTGCAAAATATCTATAATAGGTCCAACAAATGCAGGTAAATCAACACTTTACACATTATTAACGAAGCATAATAAAGAAAGAAATATAATGAATTTTGCTAAGGTCTCAATTCTTGATTTATATGAATTAAAATTTGATGTTTGGGATTTTCAACTAAAGGACAATTTTTCCCTTTTATGGCCCAAATTCATACGTGGTTCAGACTTGGTTCTATTTGTTTTTAACGCTGCAAATTACAATTTAAAAGTACTTAACTATTTCCTTACGTTAAAAAAGAAAGAAAGTAATTTATCTAGATTTATAATCATAGCTAATAAAATGGATTTAATTAGTGAAAGAGATATAAAAAAAATTAAAAATGAGTTAAATTTCTCTAATATCACCTTTTTATCTTTTATTAATTCAGATGATAAACAAGAGGTTTTTGATTTAATCAGAAATGCACTTGAATTAAAAAAAGCACTACCAGATAATTTTAATGAATTAATTAAATCAGCTGAAAAAATGATAGAAGAAAAGAATATAGTTAAAGCATTGGCAACATATAAGGAATTGATAATATTAGCGAACTCATGCCAATGTTATAATTATTTGGATGATTTTAAGAGAATTGTGAAAGAAATAGAAGAAAAATTAAATGAAAGAGTCGCTATAAGAAAAAAAATTGAGAGAAAAAAAAAATTTGCTCCTCCAAAACAAATCTCATTTACAAAAGAAATAAAAGTAAAACAGCTTCCTAAAATTCAGAAATATCCAGAAATTACTAATGAGAAGCCTATTAAAACAGAAAAGTCAAAACTAAAATTAACACATGATGATATTGCAATAAAAAAAAGTTCTGAAATATTAAAAGTAGTGATGAAAAATCCTGAAGAAAAATATAATGATATTAGTGAAATCCCTGATAAAGCACAATTATTACAAGAGATGATTGAATTTAGAGGGAGTAATCTTAATCTGGATTTATGTAATAAATTTATAATGGAAATAAAAAACTCCCTTAAAAGGGAATTAACACTGGATGATCTAAAAAGAGCGGCTAATATTTTTATAAAAAAATAATAAAAATCTAACTAATTATATAGATTTTTCAATTCTTAATTATCTACAAATAAATTATAAATAAACTATTATGACTAAGATTAGAGAATTAAATGAGCGTTTTTCTGATTTAAAGAAATTAAAATATATTAATAATCTCCTTGAATGGGATCAACATGTCTACATGCCTGAGAAATCTAATAAAGGAAGAGCCGAACTAATTGAATTAGTTAGTAGAATTACCCATAAAAAATTGATATCGAATAAAACACAAAGACTTATAGAACAAGCAGAAAGAATCAATGATTTAAATATAATCGATTCAGCAATACTTAGAGAAGCAAAAAGAGAATATGAAAAGGCAATAAAAGTTCCCACAGAACTAATAACAGAGTTAGCTAAAACATCAATTTTAGCTTATAAAGCATGGAAGGAAGCTAGAGAAAAAAAGGATTTCTTGAGATTTAGACCTTATCTTGATAAGATTATAGAACTTCAGAAAGAATATGCTGATAAAATCGATATTGGTCTAACAAGATATGATTCATTGATCGATGAATTTGAACCAGGTGCAACATCTGAATGGATTTCTGAAATTTTTAATAGATTATCTATCAAACTTAAAACTATTTTGAAAAAATTGATGAATTCCAATGATGTTCCTGATCAATCTATTTTAAATAAATATTATAATCCAAAAAAGCAATGGGATTTTAGTATAAAAATCTTAGAAAAGCTAAATTTTGATTTCTCAATTGGTAGACAAGATAAGTCTGTTCATCCATTTACAGTTTCATTATCATCAACAGATATAAGAATAACAACTCGTATTTGGGAGAATTTTTTACCTGCATGTTTATTTGGAACATTACATGAATGTGGTCATGCATTATATGATGCTGGATTTATGAAGGAAATTCATAATACAAATCTAGCAGGGGGAAGTTCTTTAGGATTTCATGAATCTCAATCAAGATTATGGGAAAATTTTATTGGGAGGAGCAAAGAATTTTGGGACTATTGGTATCCTCAATTACAGAAATTATTTCCTGAACATTTAAAAAAATTATCCAAAAATGAATTTTATAGATCAATAAATAGTGTTAAACCCTCCTTAATAAGAGTTGAGGCAGATGAAATAACTTATTCTCTTCATATTATTTTAAGATTTGAAATAGAGAATTTAATTTTTCAAGATAAAATAACTACATCAGAATTGCCTCAAATTTGGAATGAAAAAACAGAAAAACTATTGAATCTTATACCTCCAAATGACTCTGATGGGATCTTACAAGATATTCATTGGTCTGGAGGAGCATTTGGATATTTCCCTACTTATACTTTAGGTAACTTATATGCCGCTCAACTATATCATAATGCATTAGTTAAAAACCCTCACTTACAAAATGACTTTTCAAAAGGTAATTTCTCAGGGTTTCTTAATTATTTAAGGGATAATATACATCAATATGGAAAAATTTATCATCCAATAGATTTAATAAAAAAAATATCTGGAGAAAATCTAAATCCTGATTATTTTATCCATTATTTGGAAAATAAGTTTTTTCCTATATATTCTGTATAGGCTAGTTTAAATATAAATTGGTACAATTTGACTTATATATTAAATAATTATATTAATCCTATTTATTTTATTTATTTTCCAAGTTATAGGTTCTTTAATTTTATTAAATATAGAATCAAATTTAGAAAAGAATTTATATCACTTTTTTGATATTATATTTAAATCTTTATTTCACCAGTAGTGTGTTGTTTTTTTTGAATGAATTGTTAAATGAATTTAATATAAAATTAGTTGTTCTTGGAAATGGAGGAGTAGGAAAAACATCTTTAATTAATTCTATTACTGGTACTGAAGTTTCAGAAAGATATATACCAACAATAGGCTCGAATATATTAAAGAAGGACTATCTTTTAGATGAACAAAATGCTTTGATATCTATCAGCCTTTGGGAATTAGGAGGACAGAGGGCTTTTAATCCACTGAATCCTGTTTTTTTTACAAATGTAGACATTGCATTTATAGTATTTGATTTATCTAAACCTGATGAAACTATAGTTGATATAAATAATGTGTATTTAAATAATCTGATGGAAAAATCTGGAGAAAGTATAATATTTATTATTGGAAATAAAATAGATCTTGATTTAAATGAAAATAAATTGAAAGAATTATTACAAAAAGAGAATTTGGATGATTATCCTATAGTTTGTGTATCCGCACTGACGAACAAAAATATTGAAAATCTGATTGATTTTGCTATTTATAATTTTTTAAAAGAGAAAAAGGAAGAATTTAAAGAAAATGATATTGAAGATTTGAGTAAACCATTTCTCGACAAAATAAATAAAACAGTAGATAATCTCAATAAAATTTTAATTAACTTAGATAAAATAAACTCTTTAAAATTTCAAAAAAAACCATCATTGAAAGTAAAAAAGAAAAAAATTGATATTGAAGAAGATAGTACCGAGAGTAAATCTGCTTTCATTCAAGAAAATAAAGAGGACCTTGATTTAATAAAAAAATTAATAAAAAGTACGTTTAATCAGAATATTTTATCTGTGGAATATATGATTACAAATTTAAAAAAGACACCGATCCAGTTATTAGAAAAAAGTATAGATAAAACCTTAAATGAATTAAGGATTTTAAAGGATGATTTCGAATTAAAGCTTAATTCTTTAATAAATTTTGATAATATCTCAATCAAAAAATCAGATAATAAAGTAAAAGAGAATTTATTAAAAGGTGAATAAAATAGCAAAAAAAGATATAGAATTTATTTCTAAAGATGAGTTTATAAAATCAGAAAAAGTTATCGAAAATATTCAAGATAAGATTAAGGAACAATTTAATATTTTTTCAGATCAAATTGATAATCTAAAGAAAAATAATATTAATTTAGAAAAAAAAATAGATAAGATTCAAAATATTGATAACAACTTAAAAGAAGTAGATCATAAATATTCGGAATTAGGTAAGCTATTAGAAAAAAATAATCACAATATAGATATGATTAAAAATGAAATTAAAGAGCAGAATAAGAGTTTTACAGAAAAAATAACATCAATAAATAATAAAATCTCATTACTGGAAAATATAATTAAAACTGATAAGGAACAAACTGAAATTAAATTTAACAATCAAGAGGATATCATCTTAGATAAAATAAATGTTTATTATGATGAATTTTCAAAAAATAAATCTAAATGTGCATCAGATATCGATGAGATAAAAAGTCAACAGGACGTTTTAAAAATATCTTATACAATTAATGAAAAAAAATTATTAGAAAAAGTAAAAGATATTATTTTGGATGAAATTAAAAATTTATTAAAAGATAAAGAAAAAGAAGTTTTGATGGATTTATGGATTAAAGAATTAAAAAAAATTATTAATGATTTTAATAAATTAAAAAAATTGCAACCTAAAGAATTTATTCTCCAGATTGATGAAATATCAAGCACAATAGATATATTTAAGGGAAAATTAGAATAATTAAGATTACAAACCAAATTAATAGTTAATATTTTTAAAATTCTTCTTCTTTCCTACTTCAAATAATAAGAGATTTAATAAAGATTAAGGATTCTTAAATTTAAGTGAATAAAAAATTAATCCTTTTTTTATTAGTAATTAATTTGTTATTAATAATTAAACTTAAAATTATTCAGATTCTAAATTTAATACACATATCATTATTTTTATATATATAATATTTCATTCAGTTGTTTTAAATGATAAAAAGTTTAATCATAGGTCATGGTGCTCGGGAACATGTTATTGGAGAATCTTTAGTTAGAAGCGGAGCTGAATTATACGCATTTATGAGTTTTAAAAATGCTGGTTTAGATGAATTAAGTAAAAGTAGAGTAAAGATTCATTCAGAAACAGATTTTGAGGAAATTATTAAATTTTGTAAACAAAATAACATAGATTTCGTGGTAATCGGTCCAGAAAATCCATTATGTGTGGGAATCGTTAATGAACTTGAAGATCATGGATTTTCTTGCGTAGGACCAAAAATCGAGGCAGCAAAAATTGAAGGTTCAAAAATTTTTATGAGAAATCTATTGGAAAAATATAATATTAAATCTAACATAAATGCTAAAAATTTCAATTCATTAGAAGGTATAGAAGATTATATTGATGAAAATGGAGAAGAAAATATAGTTGTTAAACCAGATGGACTAACCGGTGGAAAAGGAGTAAAAGTTTATGGAGACCATCTTTTCTCTAAAAATGATATTATTAGTTATTGTGAAGAACTTGTAAATCACAATCAATCTTTTATTCTTGAAGAAAAAATTGATGGAGAAGAATTTACTTTACAAACTTTTGTAGATGGTAAAAATGTAATAGGAAGTCCTTTAGTTCAAGACCATAAACGTGCTTATGAAAATGATGAAGGGCCAAATACAGGAGGGATGGGTTCTTATTCAATAGAGAATCATCTATTACCATTTATTAGTCAAGAAGATGTAGAAAATGCTTTAGATGATATGAAAAAAGTTGTGAAAGCCATAAAATTAGAAACAGATGTTAAATACAAAGGATTTTTATATGGTCAATTTATTAAAACAACCAAAGGTATTAAAATAATTGAGTTTAATGCTAGATTTGGGGATCCAGAAGCTATGAATATTTTACCCCTTCTGAAAACAAATTTTGTTGATATTTGTAAAGCAATTATTGATGAAAATCTAAAGTTCGATATTCATTTTGAAAAGAAGGCTACTGTGTGTAAATATTTAGCACCAAAAGGATATCCATCAAATCCAGAGAAAGATCAATTAATTAGAGTAGATAATAGAAAAATAAACAAAATTGGAGCAAAATATTATTATGCTTCTGTTTATAAAAAAAATAACGAAATCTTTACAACTACATCAAGAGCTATGGGAATATTAGGTATTTCGAATACACTTGAAGAAGCAGAAAAAATCGCTGAAAATGGAGTTCAATGCGTTGTGGGCCATTTATTTCATAGAAAAGATGTGGGTACCCTTAGACTCTTACAAAGGAGAATAGATCACATGAATTCTTTATTAAAAATTTAAAAATATACTTTTTAATATTATTATTTTTACCAATTAATTGCGAGAAGGCCCTACCTTTAGGGAGTGGATGAATCGCACAATTATTTTCTAAACTAACACACTCTTCTTATTTATATATCATTCTTTTCTATAATTATATAGGGTGGAGAACCATCCTATATTGTCTAATTATAAATTAGGGAGTACGAATCCATACCCTTTACAGTAGTTCGTAATTTTATAATCTTACATCTCTATTACCTTTTCCTTTTCAAAATATTATCAAGAGAAAATATTGAATAATAATTTGAGTCTTAGGGTTCTGGATTGCATGAAGGGCACTCCAAATGCACCATTCATGAATTCAAGCAATCTTTCTTGATATCTGAATACCTGCCAAATATTCCAAAGATATATGGCAATTAGAAAAAGAAATAGGCGTGTGCTTAAATTTACAGAACAGGTTCGAGGTTGAAATAGATGCTTATCTCTGTATCCCGTCTCTATGTTAAATCTAAGCTTGTAAAGCTTATCTGCCTGCTTGGGAGTGATGTCTAGGAAGGGAGTTTTCATGAGTGCTTTGACTTTAGCATTTAAAAGCTGTGGTGTCACCTCAATTGGAACGGTGAGCTTTCTGATCTAAGTATCTCTTAAATCTACTTTATGCCATCTTTTCTGCCAATTGCGTGGTTCTACCTTTTCATAAAGAGCAAGTGAAGTTTTAACCCGTTGAGTCATGATTCTTCGAGCAATATATGGAACATTCATTTCTGTCAGCTTGCGTAAAACGCGTACTGTTGGGAACTCACCATCCATTATTATAAGATTTGGTTTTAAGAGGTGTGATACTCTTTCATAGAGTTGAAGAAAGAGATCGTAGATCTTTGCACCAAGAGGACGATGGATGACCGCTATAGTAAAATTAAATTTATCAAGATGGATATCAGCAGTGAGAAAGGTATACCCTTTATTAGTACTATGCTTTAATGGTCCTTTTTTAATATCTGGATTATCATTATTCCCATAATATGGATCTACATGAAAATCAAGGATGAATATTCCTTTTTTCTCTATATCATTCCTAAGTTTATTTGAAAGATTGTTATAAGAAGATTTCAATAGGTTATTAATAAAATCCTCCATGATCGTCGAAGATACATCCCTTAAGCACTTGAGAATGAGTTCAGACGAAGGATACCCGGCTCTATATCCTCTTAGGAATCGTGTTGCACTTGAGATCGACCAACCATGAGTGGCTGCTACCTCAATAGGTGAAATGAAGCTACTTGGCTTGTATCGTGGTGTATTGAATCCAGAAAATGCATGTGCTGGATGCAAGTCCTGCCATGAATGCCGAAAGTTTAAAAAAGAAAGTGATTTTCTTATACTTAAGAAAACCTTCTGCTTTTTCTGATTTTGAAGAGTCATGAAAAAACGAATGTTTTCTTCTATTTCAAGCTTTGGTTACCCATCTATCATTTAAAATTTCAACTAAATTAAAAATTTGGGTATACCTTTATTTTTTACGAAGTACTGTTCAGGGAATGGTAGTTCAATTAGGACTTCTCTTTTTTTTTATATCATATAATGTTATTTTACCTTGTTTTTGATAAACTTCTTTTAATGGTTTAAATCTTGTTTTCATATTCTCTCTTATGCCTCAATTGTTTTTTTTTATTTAATCTTAAATATTGGTGGCATTTTATTTTTTTGTTCTGCGGATTTCATCATTTTTATTGTTTTTTTTATATTTTTTGGATTTAAATCAGAAATATCCAAGTAATGATCAATTCGATATATTATTTCATCTAATTCATCATAAGAAATTCCAATTTCTTTTTCATCTGTCTGACCGGACCATAAACCTGCAGTCGGTGCTTTCTCTATAATCTTCCTGGGCACTCCAAGGATTTCCGCTAAATTTCTTACTTCTGCCTTATATAATCCTCCTATTGGTTCAAAATCTACTCCGCCATCTCCATACTTTGTAAAATAACCTATAGCTAACTCTGTTCTGTTGCTTGTTCCAGCAATTAAATAATTCCCCATGGACTGACCGAAAAAATAGAGTATTACCATTCTTAATCGTGATTTAACATTGGCAGAAGCATTTTGATTTGTTTTTAAAAATGATTTTGTTTTCTTTAAAAATAACTTATAAATTGAACTTAGATCTACTTTATAAAATTTAATTCCAATTAAATCGGCAATTAATTTTGCATCCTTATAATCATCTAAATTAGACTTGCATGGTAAGCTTAATCCAATTACATTATTGTGGCCTATTGCTTTTGAGCATAAAAATGCATTAACAGTACTATCAATACCTCCACTAAGTCCTAAAATAATGCCATCAGCATTTGCAGTTTTAATATATTCTCTAATCCATTTCTGAATTTTACCATTTATATCTTTAAAATTTAAATTTCTCAT
>Ga0315549_1003959_pt1 | contig 12788 bp, 13 predicted proteins | sample SalMarSW160200MG_FD_203101 | JGI IMG/M metagenome (GOLD analysis project Ga0315549, IMG submission 203101) | Salt marsh sediment microbial communities from the Plum Island Ecosystem LTER, Massachusetts, United States - Salt Marsh Sediment SW1601-200 ... | reverse complement strand
ATAAATGCAATGTGAAGGTGCCTATCTGTATTTAATATGCGAAATGAATAGTTTGAGTAGCTCTCATATTCTTCCCGTATCGTACCCCTGATTGCTCTGTCTGTAAGCAGGTCCACTATAATTTCCTGATTTTGATTTATCTCATTAAAAAAGCTAATGCGGGGAGTTGGTGCGGCCGTTTTATAACACAGGATGATGTCGTCCTGATTGGAGTGGCAGCTGTAAGAGAAAGCGGTCAGGGTAAGGATTAAGGCTCCGATTCTTAATTTTTGCAAGAAGCTCCTAAAATGGAAATTGCTAACTTATTATGGTATAGAGAATAAGTATTTTACTAACTTAATATATTTTGAGTTTTGCAATTTCCTCTGATAAAGAAATATTTTCCTCTGGAAATATAGACCAAAAAGCTTACGAGCGCGAACGCTATTCCCAGAATACTTAATAAGAGCGGAATGATCATATATCTTTTAAACATGCAGGTTTCTCCTTCATTATGGTAAATATTTACTACGATTTAAAGCTGCTGCATGAGCAATCAGGGGATCCACATCCTGAATGGTCATGCCCAGCTGTTCGGAAGCTGCGCGGCAGCCTCCCCTGCATACGGCAAATTTATCACAACTTTGGCAATATGCAGGGATAGAGCTCTTCCATGAGTTTACATATTGTGAGCTGCAGATCTCTGCCAGTTTTTGCTTAAAAATATTTCCTGCCACTACCGGAGAATGGTTACAGAGACGCATATTCCCTTCAATGTCTATGGTAAGGGGCAAATTCATGAGCTGAGCCGGGCAGGAGCCCATTTTAATATGGGGGTAGCAAGCCGGATCGATAATGCAGTGGAAACTCGAACACATTGACACCAAGGCCGCTGAGTTCTTTATAACGAGCCTTATTTTCGCCGTTCCCATTGGTAATAATGGTAATATCTTTTTTCCTTAATCTACAAAAGAGAACAAGTTCCGGGAACCTCTCGCTTAGGAGGGGCTCACCGCCGCTCATAGCTAGATGAGACACATGTGCGATCTTAAAAAGGCGTTTGAGGGTCTTGAGCGCTTTACTATATGAATTGTTGTAAAGGGGGCCGCCTTGAGGACGCTTCCAAATATTATAACAGTAGCGGCAGCTTAAATTACAGGCAATGGTAGCTTCAAATACAATATAGTTCAGATTAATCTTCATGGTTTCTTTTCTCATTATAGTTCATATAACGAGAAAGGTTTAGAAAAGTAACACAATTGTTTAAACTCTAAGCTACCTTACATCAATACAGTAAAGTTTTCCGCGTGCGTTGTTGCGGATATATAATTTGCCGCGGCAGAATACGGGCGGGGTCCAGTAAAGTCCCCTGGGAAGAACTCCCGCAGCGATTTCACGGTATTCGTCCGGCGTTGCTTCTGCTACCTTTAAGTTTCCTTGATCGTCAAGCAGGATGAGTTTATCGCCGACCATGATCAAAGAACCCAAGCCGGCAGTCTCAAACCACATGTCCTCGCCGGTTTGGGCATTTATGCAGCGGAAAAACCCGAAACCTGCGCTCGGACCGCCCGCGGAACCGTCGTTTCCGTAAATATAGCCTTCATGATAAACAAAGCTGGAAAAGTGACTGCTAAAGAGGGTGCTTTTCCATAATATTTGCGGGGTTTCGGCTTGAATATCAACCAGAGCACAGCCCCTTCTGTAATTAGTGGAGATAAACACTTTATTGTCAAAAATTACAGGATCGGCCACATTGACGTCATATGAAGTCTGCCAGAGTAAGGACCAGGCCACTCTCCCGGTTTCGAACTCAACACCGTAGACCGCTTTCTGGCCGAAAAGCGCGATATAGCGGGTACTATTTTGTTCATAGAGTACGGGTGTGGAATAACCGGTGGCGGACGCTTTGCTCTGCCAGATTACCTCTCCTGTTTGTTTGTTGAGTGCCAGTCCCGATTCGCAGGCATTAAGCAGCAGCAGATCTCCTTCCACAACCGGGGAGCCTGCAAAGCCCCAGGTAGGAGCACGAGCACCGAACTCATTTAAATGCTTCTGCCATATGATTTTGCCGTCAAGGGCGTTAAAGCAGAATAAATGACCTTCCTGGCTTAAGCTGTAGAGCGTATCACCGTCAATAAAGGGAGTGGCCTTGGGTCCGGAATATTCTCCCGGTTTGCAGTCGTACGAATAGCTCCATACAACACTGCCGTCTTGATCATTCAGGCAGAATATCGTGTCTTTGCCCTCATCGTATCCTAAGGTATATAAAAGGTCACCCTTGATTGCTACGGATGAATATCCTTTGCCCACTGCGAAAGTCCATAAGGGTTCACGCTCCTGGTTTAGGACAGCGGGATTCCATTCTGTTTCCGGATAGATACCGTTAGCATCAGGACCACGCCAGCGTATCCAGTCAGGTCCGCTAGCCGCGAGTTTTGGCTGCTCTGTTTTGGAACAGGAAATACAAAAAGCGCCGATAATAAAGAAGGCCCATAATAAAAAAAAGAGTCTGCGGTACATATGTTCTCCTCTCGTATTTAAATGTTAAAAAATTAGCACTCAATACATACTACAATAAAATATAAACCATGTAAAGACAATATTTAATATAAAGTACTTCACATTAGATAAAAAATAAGATAAACTTTGTGTTCGTTTTTATTTTTAAGCCATTGCGGTAGACCGCAATTTAGCATTGGCATAATTCATGTAATAAAAACAAGAATTATGCCAATGCTGGTATAAAAGGATTTAGTAATGACTGAAAAGAAAGTTCCGTTTACTTTGGAGCAGATTAAAGAAGTCATCAAGCAGTACCCCACTCCGTTTCATATTTATGACGAAAAAGCCATTCGCATCAATGTAAGAAATTTTTTAAAGGCATTTAACTGGGCTTCCTTTAAGGAGTATTTTGCGGTAAAAGCCACTCCCAATCCCTCTATTTTAAAGATATTGAAAGAGGAAGGCTGCGGCACCGACTGCAGCTCGCTGCCTGAGCTTATTATGTCGGAAAAAGTAGGGATTACGGGTGAAAATATTATGTTCAGCTCTAATGAAACCCCGGCAAAGGAATACCTTAAGGCCAAAGAACTGGGCGCCATCATTAATCTTGATGATATCAGTCATATCCCTTTTTTGGAAAAGCACTGCGGAATACCGGAGATTATTTCATTTCGCTATAACCCCGGCCCTTTGCGTAAGGGCAATCCCATAATAGGCGACCCCGTAGAATCAAAATACGGTTATACGCGTCCGCAGATCTTCGAGGGCTTTAAGCTGGTGAGAGATAAGGGGGCAAAAAGATTCGGACTTCATTCTTTCGTAATCTCCAACGAGCTCAACAGGGCAAGCTATGTGGAAACGGCGTACATGCTTTTCCAGCTTGCCGTGGATTTAAAGAATGAGATCGGCATCCGCCTGGAATTTATCAATTTAAGCGGCGGCATAGGTATCCCTTATAGCCCTGAGCAAACAGCGGTCGATCTTTTTGTTTTGTCTGAAGAGGTAAAACAGGGATACGAGCAATTGATTGTGGAAAACGGTCTTCATCCTTTAAAAATATTCTCGGAGTGCGGGAGAATGATCACGGGACCTTACGGTTATCTGGTGTCTACCGCATTACACAAAAAGGATATTTATAAGCAGTATATCGGCTTGGATGCCAATATGGCCAACCTCATGCGCCCGGCTTTTTACGGTGCCTATCATCATATTACGGTAATGGGTAAAGAAAATGCTCCCCACGACCGGGTATACGATGTAGTGGGCTCGCTGTGTGAAAATAATGATAAGTTTGCTATTGATCGCAAGCTTCCGGCCATAGATGTCGGGGATATACTGGTTATTCATGATGCCGGCGCACATGGTTTTTCCATGGGATTCAATTATAACGGCAAACTGCGTTCAGCAGAGCTCTTACTCAAAGAAGACGGATCTGTTGAGCTGATTCGCAGAGCAGAAACCATAGAAGACTATTTTGCCACACTTGATTTCTCAAAATTATAAACTTACGACCACATAGAAAAGCTCACGGATTCACACGGAGGAACACAGATTTAATATAATGGAAACCACAGATTGCACAGATATTATAATTTATTTATAAATCTGTGTAATTTGTGTTCTTTTTTGTTATTTGTAGAAGAATAAAAACTCTGATATAATATATGAACTAGTATTATATAATAAATTGAAAATATGACATGAAAATACTTAATAGACTGTTCATTATTATAGTATTACTTTTATTCCAAAACACCTTATACGCGCAAAAAACGTCTTTTGAGCAGTTTAGCGATCAGTTTGAGTTAAAGGTTTTTGAAAATCTTCACTTATACCTTCCGATCAGCTATGTTTATGATTTTCACGCATTAGACCCGTATTCTTATAAAGGTAAAAAATTGGACAATGCTTTAATGAAAGTTGTGGGAAAACAGGCAAAGGATGATTATTATATTTATTACGCGATTTTCAGATTTTATATTTCTCATGATGTTATTGGCTTTATTATCAGGCAGGGCGGTGATAGTCAGTTTTTCGGCAGTTCACTGGACCTCTATATATACGACATGAAAAATGATAAAAGCGTTCAACGAATATTCTTGGCCGGATACAATCATGGTGAATCGGGCGGAAGATTCTGGGAAAGCTGGATTGAGGATATAAACGGCGACCAATGTCCGGATATTGTAACACGAGAGCGCGCGGGTAGTTGGGAAGAGCTGGAGTACGGAGGAAAAGATTCCATTAAGGTCCATATCTGGCAGAATTCTCAATACATAGAGTATAGTCCTCACAATATCAACAAGTTTCTTGCAGCCTATCCCCTGTTTCATAATCCTTTTAGCAGCAGCGGAATTACACTTGAAGACATAGACAAAGACTTAAAACAAGCAAAAAACATATATACTGTTATTTTAAGCAGCGACACAAGCTTCGAAGCAGCCCGTTTTGAAGAAACAAGATTCGAAAAGGAATATACTTTTCATAAAAGAACCTTTTATTCTTTCGATCTACTGTGCTGCAGTATTTATAAAAAAAACAATAAATTCTACACCACGATCGGTGGAAGCTTTTCCATAAATGAAGCCGAGCTTTTATTGCTGGACATAAAAAAGATATTTCCTACGGCATGGATGGTAGACCAGCGTGAGTGGTGCCAGGAAAAACAATATAACGAGGAAGGTTATTGGGAATGCACAAAATAGCTTATCTAAAAAAGCATAAAAGCAGCTGTATAACAGTTGCTGCCGTCTGCCTGATAAGTCTGCTCATACTTTGCTCGTGCAGTTATTCGTTTAAAATCATGATGAGCCCTGCGGATGCTTATCTTTTTATAAACAGCGAGCGGGTAGTTGCCGGTAAAGACTATTCCACATCGGAAAGCACTCTGACAATCGCGGCCCGCAGGGAGGGCTATGAAGAATATAACGGTACATATGCCTTAAACGACTTGTTTACTACGGAAGAGATTACGGTTGACCTTAAGAAAAAGCAGTTTCAGATTGAGATAAAGCTTGTAAACGGTCAGGCGGAATACCGCATCGATGACAGTATCGAAGGAAAAACCCCCTTTAAGGGCACGCTCAATTATGGCACTCACGAGCTTGTGTTGAAACAGCACGGTTTACCTGAGCAATCAACAATAATCGATGTTAAGAAGAATGCGGTATTTGTGTTTAGATACCAGACGGACACCCTGCCGCTTCGCCAGATCGGTATTTTCTCCTGCGGTTCCGCCCCTAAACAGCTCAATTTTTCACCGGACAACCGCTATGTGTTTATTTCCCTCCTGGACGGGGAAGGTTTTCAAGTTTTTGATATGCATGAAAAAAATATAAAAACATCCGTTAAAGTAGGAAAGCGGTCTCATTTAAAAGGTTTTCCCGAAGGCCTGTTTATCGAACACACACAGTGCTTTCTGATTTCGCAGATGTCAACTGACAGTATATTCGAATACAATGTAAAACAGGACGGATCTGTGTCTTTTAAACGGGTTATAGAGACCGGAGGAATATTTTGTAAATTTATGGCGTATAACAGAAATTTAGATTTATTAGCTGTTTCCAACTGGTGCAGTAATGATGTGTCACTTATACGGTATGATACGGGTAAGGTAGAGAGGCTGCTGAAAAGGCTTTCCACACCACGCGGCGTAGCGTTTGACACAGCCGGGAAGTATTTATATATAACCTCTTTTGAAGGCGGTAACTTTTTTAAATACAGTACCGATACCTGGCAGGAACTGAAGAGGTTTTATAGGAGAAATGCCGCTATGCGTCATATCGCGTTGAGTCAGGATGAAAAACGCTGTTTTGTAAGTGATATGTACAATTGTACGGTGTATGAGCTTGATACGGAGAGCTTTAAGCTCATACATGCCTACAATGTATATTATAATCCCAATACCATAGCTCTGAGCTCGGACAGCAGGTACCTGTTTGTTTCCTGCCGGGGACCCAATAATACCAGGAGTTACGAACTGCGCAGCCCTGTAGACGGGAAGGTAATGATTTTTGATACGGGAACAAAAGAATTGGCAGCTACCATACCGGGCGGCAACCAGCCTACGGGTCTTGATCTGAGCAGTGACGACCGTTATCTTATCTTTTCAAATTTTCTGGATGCCAATTTTGAAATATGGGATATTACGGGACTGTATAATAGAAACTGAGATATTATATTTAAATATAAAGCTCACGGATTTCACAGATGTTGAAAATATCAAAATTATGGTGCTTTGTTTTATTTAGATTTTAAATTTATTTTTATGTTATCTAAAATACTATACATAAGAGTATCATATTGTTTAATTTTTTGGTAAATTTGTTCGGCTAATTCTTCATGGTAAGTATGAGAAGTCATATTTCTATCATCAGTCATCTCAAGGGCTCGAATCGATTCCTCCTCATCCATTAACGAGACTTTAAAAGCTTCCCTAAAACAAGACTTTGGTGAATTCACGATAATACCTTCTATTTTTTCAAGATAGCTCTTGGTAAGCTTCCATATTATTTCGAATGTGTATTCAAACCTTTTAATTGTGGCATCCCTTACAATTGTTGAGTATGGTTCTGTAATAATTTTATGCAAAGTACTAAGAGCCTTTTCTGCATTTTTAATCATAAGTTTTAATTTTTCCATATAATTTTTTCCTTCAAGGCTTTTTGTTTAAAAGCGTTCGAAACTTTAGATAAATCGATAATATCAACCGTATAGGGTATATTCATGTTTTCAAGGGCAGCCTTGAGTAAAATAATCTTTCTGTTATCTATCTGCCCGTTGGGAATAATTCCAATATCTATATCCGAGAATTTATTAAAATCACCTCTTGCTCTTGAGCCAAAAAGAATTATAGTGACATTTTCTTCTTTTAGATAATCAAGCACATGAGATTTAACTTTGTCTAAAATAATCGAAATTAACTTTGGTAACATCACTAAAAAATATATATGAAATATTATATTCTTTCCAGCAGTTATCAAAAAAATGAATGTAATAAAAATTATAATTATTTCTTAATAGGCGGCTTTTTTAAAAGACCGCTTACAAAGTTGACATATGCTTTAAATGCTTTTTTATACCGGGCGGGTGTTATGTTCATGGTCGGCTCCGTAAGTTCCAGAAAGATACAGACACCTAAGCCGCAGTTTTTTTTATCTTGGGACGGTTTTGTCCAGACAACGCTTCCCAAAAGGGTAATCTCATTGCCGTCGGGCAAGAAGATGGAAATCTTAACCTGCGAAAGTTCAGGAATGAGTTTAACGGTATGAATAAAAAATCCTTGGTAGGAAATGTTATTTGTGTATCCCGTAAGCTTGGTTTTTTCTGCGGCAAGCTTTACTTTCAGCTTGTAGTCGATGCGTAAAAACTGACGCCGGAGTTTTTGAGGAGCTATGCTCAGATTAAGAATATCAAAAATACTGTCAGGAGATGTGATTATTACTCCCATACCCTTGTTCTCAGGCTGCCAGGTATCATTAATCCAGACGACTTCGCCCTCAAGATGAAGCGGAGTTCTGGCATAGGGACGCATGATTATTTTGACCTTTGTATTCTCAGCTAAAAAATCAGGTGTAATAAGATAAAAACCCCTGTCAGAGACATTACTGGTATAGCCGGTAATGGCTTTATAATTTCTCTTGTCCAGGGTTACTAATGTGGTTCTTACAACATAATTAAGACGAAAATACCTGCGCTGGGACAGGCTTATAATGTCATTTACTTTTAGAAGCTCGGGGCTAAGTTTGTTTTCCTCCACGAACTTTTTTTCATCCTGCTTTATAGGTTGATCCTTTTTGGCCATGCGCTGATGTCCTTTTTACACTCAATTTATTTTAATTATAGTATTTTATCTGGTATATGCAAGAAGGAAAATAACATGATTTATTATAAATATGAGCATCAATACAGGGATTATAATTCTTTATATCATTGCCTGCGCTAAATTCTTTACGCGAAAGCAAACAGTTTCTTAATCGCGCCCACATTCTCAACGTAATACCGGCAGAGGTCGCTATGGCTCAATACTGCCCCATAACAGTTGCAGTCCTACTCCGCAATGGATTTGAACGTCATTGAGGCCGGCATGTCGGGATGATCTCTACGTACAGCATAGAAAACAGAGCCATCGCTTTCAAAGCTTCTGGTTATGACGACGGCCGCTTCATTAAAAGTAAACTTGCTCTCCCAGGAGTAACCGCCGATATAGCCGATTTCCCCGGCGTTGATAACGAAGTCTTTTCTATAGCTTTCGTCGTAATTGGCGCTAAGAAGCACTGTTCCCTTATACTTCGGCGCCTGGTAAAGCACTCCCGGAATTTTCTGTTGCATGTCTTTGCCTTCAACGCTGTCGATTCCTGCCATGTAGACGAAATCTTCGATTCGGTAGGTGCCGGGTTTGACGGCAATAAGCCTGAGCTCACCACCCAAGGTGAATGGTAAGTAGAATTTCCTGCCGGAATCCACTTGTCGAAGAACGACATAAACGTTCTTTGAGCCAAATGCGATAGGCTCTATCTTGTTTGTAAACATAATTGCGATATATCCATTGTCGGATGTAAGTGTGCGGCCGGGTTTTACAACTTGCACTGTGACGCAGGATGTAAGTAAGATGAGAAATAACGCGGCAAGCGTACCCATCAGTAGTTTGTGCATGATCACCTCCGAAATGAGATTATCGAAAAACGCAGGGCTTGTCAAGCATGTAATCTACCACTTGCCAGAGAGTGCAAAAAAAAACCCCCCGGAACAAACCGGGGGGATTCTTACTATGTCACAAACAGCAAGTGCTGTTTATAAACCAGACTAGAACCAGTACTCCAATCTGATAGGAAGACAAAAAGCAATGTCATCTGGATTGGCTTTGACTAATCCAAGACCAGCGAAGTTAGTGGTTGTAATTTCAAGGGCAATACCAACAAGACCATTACTGAATCCCATGGTGACGCCTACCATACCACTGATCGATCCATCATCATTATTTGCTCTAACATCATTCGCATAACTAACATCAGCGTTAATACCGATGCCGCCTTCCATATTGTAGTCCACACCAAGCCTTGCCAAGAACCCGAGATCGTCTCCCACGTGGGCTTCGTCGTATAGATCTACATCGCCATAGACGTGTATTGTAAGCGCGTCCATTGCATAACTTCCATAGAGTTTGATTCTCATTAGCTTCAGGCCGTTCTGATCACTGTCGCTGGGAATATCGGCACCCAAATCAACAATTAGGCCTTCAATCATGGTAAGCTTGAACGCTGCGTTTATTATTCCCCAATCTTCGTCAATAACAGTTTCCTGACCGATGTATTGAGCACGTATCTGACCGATACCTTCGATGGTATAGCCTGCTCCGTACTGTCCCAGAGGTAATGCATCCTCAAGCATTGGTGTTGCAGCTATAAGACCACTCATTGACAAAAAGATAAAGGCGCCTTCTACGGGAGCCAAAGAAATCACAACGTTTGTAGGATCCCAATCACGATTCAAGCGACTAACTCGCATGAAGATAGCGGAGTCACCTTCAATCACATCGTATCTTTGCCAGTTCCAGGCGCCAAACCCGGCGCTGCCGCGAAGGGAATCTTCGAAGACTCTACCAATTTGGATCGTGAGCATGTCGAAGAGTTTGACCCAAATCTTCTGCTGGTCGCCTGCAGCAATTGCACCGTTATCGGCATTAATATCAATCTGAAAACCAACATTGTCTGAAGTACCGCTAACAGTCATACCTACACGAGGTGCGTCACCCCAAGAAGCCGTGTCTGCTGTCACCATATCATCACCACCTGCCACAGCAACGAACAATCCTCGTCCCCAAGCTCCTACTGAAGCCTGAGCGAAAGTAAAGCCAGTGAAAACAACTAATGCTGCTATAACTAATACAGCTTTTTTCATTTACTTCCTCCTTATTTTTTTTAAAGAGTATACTACTCTTAATATTGTATAGAGAAAAACCAACGGTTTTTCTCTATACTGTCGTGTACACTAACTTATTTTAATAAGAATGTCAACCCCTAAAAATAACTCTATAAAAAAATAATATTTACCTCCGAAAAAGCCACCAACTATGGCGGTGGTTAAATATATGGGTAATAGATGGTGGCTTTTTCTTGCACCCTGCACCCCTATGTGGGGGAGCAATTACTCTTTAATTTAATTTTCAGAAGGAGCCGTCAGCTTTTACAATCGACTTATATTGGCCAGCGCCTCTTTAAAGTTCTTGCCGCACAATTCCTTTTTTGCTTTAAAGGCAATGCATATTTCCGGCCGCTCTGGATTACCGAACAGCGCGCAGAGATTCTCCGCTGTAAGGTGGAGGCAGCGAGTGCCGGCCGGTTTCCCTGTGGGCATTCCTGGTATGGAACTGGAAATGGAAATAGCTATACAACAGGCTCCGCAGCCCGGTCTGCATTTCATATTTATATATATAATAGAAAAGTGAGAATGGGGCAATTAGGTTTGTACATTTCTTCCATAATAATTAAGCTCACGGATACATACGGATGGCCACGTTTAAAATTGAAACCACAGATTACACAGATGTTTTATTATCTTTATAAATCTGTGCAATCGTAAAAAATCTGTGAAAGCTGTGTTTTTTTTGAAGAATATTGGTGCTTCAGTATTTAACTAAGTTCTGACTCAAGGCTTTGCAAGCTCCTTCAGCTCTTTTATATTAGCCAGTGCCCGGGCGACATTTAATGGCATAGATCATATTATAATATTAGGAGCTTGACAAGAAATACAAATTCACCTAAATTTAGGTAAGACTTACAGTAAGGAATATTAATGACCGATTCAAGATTAAAAATAGTCCATCCGCATATTACAAGAGATAAATCAATCTGTGGTAATAGTCCCATTATCGCGGGAACCAGAACCCCTGTGCGCTCTATTGTTAATTATTATAGGCAAGCACTGTCTCCGGAAGAGATTATAGCAAAATTAACTTATTTACAATTAGCTGATATATATGATGCATTAGCTTTTTACTATGATAATAAGGAGTTAATTGATAACGAAATAGAAGAAAACAGTAACGAAGAGTTATGGGAAGAAAAAGCACTCAAACATGAAAGATAAAATAAAGCTTTATTTGGATGAGGATGTGCATCCTTAATTAGCTATTATTTTGAAGAAGATGGGTTTTGATGCCGTTTCTACCATTGAAAAGAAAAAGTGTGGTACTTCGGATATAGAACAATTGAGATTTGCTATTTCTCAAAAACGCATATTTATAACTTTTAATGTAAAGGATTTTGTCAAATTATATAACCTATTCTTTGAGAAAAATATCGATCATTATGGCATAATAGTATCTTCCCAATTGAATATAAAAAACTTGCTCAAGCGAATAGTCAAATTACTGAATACCAAATCGTCTAGTGAAATATACAATTTTATTGAGTTTTTAAACAACTGGAAGTAATCATTGCAATGCAACAGGTTCAACAGCCGGGTCGGCATTTCATATTGTTTAAGAATTTAGATCTCACGCTACCTTTATGCCTTTATGTCTGATTTCTTCCAAAAATAATGAGTTCTTTTTTTGCTGTAGAGAAAAGGTATGTACTTCTATACGATAATCTATATTTCGTACTATTCTGCCTTTTTTTTTTATATCATGATAGAGAATACCGGAAAAATCAGCAGAGACAAGCGCCAGATCAATATCACTATATTCGTCGTAGTTATTCTCTGCATGCGATCCGAAAAGATATACTTCGGAAATAGTTATATTATTTTGCTTCAAAGCAGTGATTAAGTTTTGTATTATTTTAATTTCTCTAATAGCCATTGAAATGTTTCCTCTGTACCTTTAAATTTCTTTTCAGCAAATTCTTTTGTGCAAAGATTATAAAATTCTAATTGGTTATCCGGATACCTCGAAGAAATGTGAAATGTGTTCAATTCTTCTAAAAAATCAAAACTTTCTTCACTAAGCTCGATATTAATTTCTTTAACTAAGAATATAAGATTGTTTGTTCGTGGTGGATATTTTTTTTTACCTTTATATACAAAGCCTTTAACAGCTTTTCAATGACAAGATGACATAAAAATAATGCCCAGTCGTATTTTTTTTCTTTCATAAGAGATTTTTTGGTATCAAAATCGTGTTCTGCTGATTTTATCCAGTAGCCTATATGGGCTTCTAAATCCATAATATTTTTATATCAGAGCTTCTTGCAAAAATAACATTTTTGCAAGAAGCTCCTAAAATGGAAATTGCTAACTTATTATGGTATAGAGAATAAGTATTTTACTAACTTAATATATTTTGAGTTTTGCAATTTCCTCATCAA
>Ga0315549_1003957_pt1 | contig 12794 bp, 22 predicted proteins | sample SalMarSW160200MG_FD_203101 | JGI IMG/M metagenome (GOLD analysis project Ga0315549, IMG submission 203101) | Salt marsh sediment microbial communities from the Plum Island Ecosystem LTER, Massachusetts, United States - Salt Marsh Sediment SW1601-200 ... | reverse complement strand
CAGGTAGGCGCTGACAAGGGGCGAGATCATGCCGGCTATCGCAGCCAGGGTGCTACAAACGTTCTGCGCAGTCACTCGATCTTTGCTCTGTACCGAATCGGCGCAGATCACCCTGCACCCAGTGTTACTCAGGCTTACGGCGATGGAAGCAAAAATAGCCGCCGCAACGAGGAATCGCCAATCAGGTGCTAGCGCATAGAGAAAGCTTCCTCCTGCTGCTAAGACGACCGACAGCAGGAAAAATCGTTTGATGCCCTGGCGATCCATCAGCCATCCTACGGGTGCAGAAACGAGGGCGCTGATCGCGCCGCCCACGCTGCTGAGAGACCCCAGTTGCACAGAATCGGCCCCCAACCCCACGGTATATATCGCATTGTATTGACTGGTAAGGCCGGCTAGAAAACTGTTCGCGGAGAAGCGCGCCGCGCCCACCCGATAATTGTGTTTCTGCCTGTAGATGAAATCTCTGATCCTCCCAGCTACTCTGCCGACTATTTTCACTTTATCCTCCTGGCGAGTCTTGCAAAACGAAATCTGACTCTCCCCTCAACGATGTGCGTGTCATTCCCAGGCGATCGTGAACTCGCTACTTTTTCGAGTAGTTCTTTTCCCCGGCGCGTACCGGCACGGCAAGCCAATTCTCCTGAGGGACGAAGGGGCATGTGTACTGCTCACTGTATACACACCAGGGATTGTACGCCCTGTTGAAGTCGAGAATCCACTTGCCATCGGCGGTGCGATCCCTGGCAGCGTTGAGGTCCAGGTAGCGCCCCGCGCCGTATGTCTCCTGGCCAGACGTTGCGTCCCTGAAGGGAATAAACAGCTGCTCCTCTTCAGAATCACTTTTGTAGGCCTGAAGCACACACTCCTCCCCGCCGATTCTGAATCGGAATTCTCCCCAGCGGACAAAGTCCCGCTCCTCGCCTTTCGTGTATGCCATCCTCACGGTCGTCTTTTCCTCATGCCCGTGAAGCTCGATCTCGAACCTCAAGTCCGGATCGGGAGGGTAATAGTCAAGTCCGCTAAACTCGGCGCGGTCTTGGGGAGGTATCGGCGATTGCCAGTGCTCCGCGAAGAACACATCCTTCTCCCTACGCTCTCTCTCGAGCTGTGCTTTCCACTGATCAATTTCCATAGCAACTTGCCTCCTTACATTTCGGACTTTGGACAAAGCTGAAGAAACCCGTGCTTTACTTCATCATTCGGATTGCATCCAGGGGGCAGGCCTTGACGCAGTACTCATAGCCAACGCACATGTGCTGAACGATATCCGGAAGCTCATAGGGAGCCTCCTGCTTTATGACTTTGACTGGGCACGCTTCCACGGCGGCACAGATACCCCCGTCGCATTTCTCAGGGTGACATTTACTGTAGTCCAATATGGCCACTGGTCTTCTTAGCATCCTCATCCTTATCTTCCCTCGCTTCCTCTCGCGCCTTCTTCAACTCCTCCTCCAATCCATCCAGCCGTTGAACCATCGCTGGTTTCACTGAGTGGGCGGGCCATCGGCGCATCAGATCCTCTATCTGCTTTTCCAGTTCCTTGATTCTATCGTTCTTCTCGCCCATTGTCAAACCTCCTCTAGCTTCTCCGCCCCCAACAGCCGCACATCCTCCACCCGCTTCTTCTCAAAAGCGACGATAGGGAAATGCTGGCCGCGGCGCCAGGTCTGCTCCAACATCTCCGTCCCGATGTCCAGCCCCACGATGCGGCTCTGGTCGCCAAGATAGCGAGCCGTCAGGCAGGCATTGGGTCCGGCGCCTGCTCCCAGATCCAATATAGCATCATTCGGCCGAATCCTCATATCTTATATGACCCGACAGATGAAAAAAGGGTATGTGCCGCCGGTGATGAGGTTCATCAACAAGTCATAGTAGCGAGCCTCAGCGCCCGTGACCTCTACCTTGGAGACGTAACGGTCGAACGAGCCATCAATTGACATACTTGCGCAATACTTCTTCCAAGGTGTGCTTGGGTAGCGCGCCTATCTTGGTGTCCACCAAGTGGCCCCCTTTGAAAATCAGAAGGGTGGGAATGGACATGATCTGGTATCGCCCCGAAACTCCTCGATTGTGGTCCACATCCAGTTTTCCGAAAACGATGTGGCCCTGATAATCCCGCGCCAAGGCCTCAATTACAGGAGCGACCATCCTGCAAGGACCGCACCACTCGGCCCAACAGTCCACGACCAACACAGGATACTTCTGGACAGCCTGGTCGAAATTGCGGTCCGTCAGAATCACCGGCCCGGTGGGGGCATCCACCAGCCTTTCGGCCAGGGCCCTCTTGGCTTCCTCTGCCTCTATAATCTTGGCGTAACGAGACGACCCATAGCGCAGTACGTCGTCAACAAACTTGGCTTCAGGCTGTACGCCGATAGAGATGGAACTCATATCCCCGTTGATCACCTGTTGCGGAACAGAGCTGACGTTAAACTGCCTGGCCAGGTCCATATTCTCCGTAGCCTCCACGCACTCGGATTCCACCCGTCCCTTGGACTCGATGGCAATCTGGTGTGCCAACAGGACAGCACGGGGGCAGTAGGGACAGGGCGGCGTGACATACACCTGGATGGAGACGTCGCGATCTATGTTCTGGAGTTTGGCCCTGGAATCCTCCTGGAGTCCGCTATCCCGGCGGGAGATGAGGGAAATGGCCTCAATGAAACCTCCCGCTTCCTGGCCCGCAGGGGCGCCGGTGTATTTCACCTTGTATCCCTGATCCCACCCCACGAGAACGGTCGGAGTTCGGAGGATGCCCAGTTCGGTCGCCTTCCCATCGCCGTTTTGATACACTGTGGGCTTGATTCTGCCATCAAGCCTATTAGACATTATCGGAAATAAGGGATCAAGGGAAAAGTTGAGCCAATCCGCCATCGAGTTGCGGTTGACGACAGTTAGTGCGTAGGTTGTGCAACCCGCAGGCAATTTCTATCACCAAGTCATCGAAGCCTGCTTTGGTGTTGCGGAAGATGTCTTTGACAATCCGACAACGTTTGATACCACTAATGACATGCTCCACCATGATGCGCACGCTGTTCATAATTCGGTTGAGGATTTTGTCTTCCACAGGCAACTCCTTACCGCGGGGCTTCTTGCGGGGTTGAAAGGTGATCACCCCTTCGGGTTCGTAGCCCTGAAAGCCCTTGTCTTTATGCAAAAGGGAGCTGGTGGGGAAGGCGTATTCTTCTTCATCACAAATCTTCTTATCGCTCTTCTTGCCTTCATAGGTCTGACTGAGATACTTCACTTCCCTCGTGAAAGCATTGACAATGACGTTGTTCTTGCAGGTGTGGGTCTTCTTCTTCCCACTGTAGTACTTCTTTTGGTCTTGCGGGTCACTGGGACGCTGGATTCGGCGTTCGGTGCCGTCAATCATGAACTCCAAGCCATCACATTCGGCCAGAACAGCCTCCAAGTTGGCTGGCTCTCGCTCGGGCGAATGCTGGGCCAGCCACAGGGCTATCTGCAGTACCTGGCTCAACCGATGAACCCAAACGTTGACTTGGCTCTGGCTGAGACCAAACGACAGCCCCATCACTTCTTGAAGGGGATAGGTCTTGAAGTAGAACAAGATGAAGAACAGCTTGTCTTCCACCTTTGTCAAGGTCGCTTTGCGCCCCCCACCGTACTTGCGCTGGCGTTCTTTCCCCTCGGTGAAGTTCACTTTGACAAAGATGTTCCAGGCTCGCTCAAAGTGCGGTAACAGTTGTTCGAATTCAGCCACATCTAAGCTGGTGCAGGTACGAAAGCATTGAGGGAGCTTTTTGACCATTTCGTAAGACAACATCTGTTGGGCCTCCTTGAGATAATTGGATTGGATACCCAATTTTACCACAATTTCGGCTTTTCCAACAGATGGCTCTTATTTCCAATAATGTCTATTTAGTTCCTCACACAATTGAGCCGTGAAATCGCAGTATTCTTTGTTGGCCGGCCCTATGAAGACGGACAGGCTTACCTCATTTTGGAGTTCTCGTTGGAACTTCTCTGTCAGTGCCTCCCGCGAGCTATCATCAATTAGTGGTTCTCTCATTTCGCTGTCGTTGCTCCTTTCTCTTTTTGTACGCGTTTGAACGGAAGCCGATTTAGTGGCCCTGGCGCGGGCGCGGCTTTCTGCCCGCCGGCGGTGCCAAGGAGGTGAAGCTTCCATCACCACCAGGTGCAAATGGCAGACGCCGCGCCAGCGCCATCCCCGATGTCAGCCTACCCCCTGATCAATCGGTGACGCGGGCCAGGATGTCAGAGCTTTCCAGCAACAGGTGGGGCGTACCGTCTACCTTGATCTCGGCGCCTGAGTATTTAGCAAAGAGCACCTTATCTCCCACCTGCACAGAGATCTCCGCCGTCTCATCCTGGCTAACAGCCACCACCAGCCCCTGCTGCGGCTTTTCTTTGGCCGTCTCTGGCAGAATGATCCCACTGGGAGTCTGGGATTCCTGCTCCAGGACTTTGACCAGGACCCGGTCACCCAAAGGCTCGATGTTCATTTCATTACCTCCTTTTATCGTTTTAGCGATTCAGCACTACCTTTATGCTCCACAGGATTTTGCTGTGCCATCCCCACCGCATCAGAGCTACCCAAGCCCCAACAGCTTGTCAATCTTGGGTCGGTCAAAGCCAACCACAAACTTATTGCCGATGTAAGTCACCGGCACTCCCTGCTGACCAGTACGGCGCACTATATCGCGGGCGGCAGCCGCATCACGGGAGACGTCTACTTCTTTGAAGCGGATGTTTCGTTGCCGAAGGTAAAGCTTGACAGTTCGGCAAAAGCCACACGTGGGCGCGGTGAAGACGATGACGCGCGGTTGTTTACGCTTGTTCTTTCCTTGCATTCAGCGGTTCCTCCTCACCCTTGATCCGTTAGACCTTCCAGTTTTGTTGCTCAAGCGTGAGAAATCGCTGGCGTTCGGCGGGGGTCATCTCAGTCACTTGGATTTCCAATTCGACGCCAAAGCCGGCCACTGCCTGTTGTAGGCTGTGAACCATGTAGTCCCGGATGACGGTCGGGATCCCCAAGAAGGGGAGAACCAGCTTGAGCGAAACCCCTTCTTCGCTCGCCTGGATGTCTTGCACCATGCCCAGGTCCACCAGGCTGCAGTTGATCTCTGGGTGCTCCACCCGCTGAATGGCCTGGATGATTGCCTCTTCATTGTTCACAGTTGTCTCACTCCTTACGGGCCTTTCATTTTCTTTCCAAGGGCAAACAGGAAGTGCTCGCCGGGAACCCGCTGGGCACTCACCTCCTGGAAGCTGCACTTTTTGAGCATTGTCTCAATCTGCTCTGGCGTGTAATAGGTTTCGCCCCATATCCTCTCACCCTCGTGTCCCTTTGCGAAATCGGCTATCAATATCGCTCCACCTGGCTTTAAGACCCTCCTTGCTTGACGTAGAGCAGCCATGGGATCAGATAATTCGTGGAAGGTGTGAACGGTCACTATGGCGTCAAAGCGGTTGTCGGTAAAGGAGTCCATGAAATGCGCATCGCCCTCCACGCATTCTCTCAAGTGGGAGATCCCATCCTCTGAAATCCGCTCCTCGGAAAAGGTGCTACCCGCTATGTCAATGCCGATAGCCTCGCGTGCTACATGCTCTGCCAGGAACCTAACGAGCGTCCCGTCGCCGCAGCCCACATCAAGGCCGGATTCAACCTTGCCAAGCCTCCGGGCTATCTCCTCATGCATTGTTGCGGCATCCATTTCACTTGCCCCTCGCTACTCGCCCTCTGTGTCCGACCTCAACTCCCACCAGGATGAAATTCTCCCCATAAGCCTTTTCAAACGTCCATCGGGCCAGGTCGCTGGAGCAGTGCAGGGGGCCACTTCTCCACTCGTTCTTGCTTAACCCTCTCGACAATGCCTCTTACCTGCCTGAAAGGCGTTCATCCAACCACTGAAATATCGTAGGCGGCACTGAATGGGCAGGCCACCGGCGCTTCAGCTCAGCTTCCTGCTTTTCCAGCTCCTTGATCCGACCGCTGTTGATCTCTCACCCGCGCCCTACCTCCAGCTTCTCCGCCCCAAGGAGCCGCACATAGCCCCGCAGGAATGGGTAGCTCCCAAAGCTGCCGAATCCCTGGTGGGCCAGCATGTCCTTCAGATCCAGGGACAGGAACTCGCTGGCTAACTCGCATTCGAAGCGCCGGAAGGCCCAGCGGAAGAAGAACCATTGCCGATGCAGGTCAAACTCGCTGTAGTCCAGGATCCAGAACATGCCGCCGGGCTTCAGAGCCTGGTAGGCATTGGCAATCACCCTGTCCTTGTCTTCGTCCTCGAAGCCGTGCAGGGTGAAGGAGATGAATGCTTTGTCGAACTCCTCGTGGAAAGGGAGCGGTTCCTCAATGCGGCCGTTTAGAAAGGACACCTGGGGGTAGGCATGGCACCGCTGCTGCGCCTGTCGAAGCATCTCGTGATTGATGTCCACCCCAACAACTCGCCTGATGGAGTCCAGCGCCCTTACCATCACGCAGATATTGCGCCCAGTGCCCGATCCCAGGTCCAGGATCGCGTCTCCCCGGCGGGTATCCATCAGCTTGATGGCCCGCTGAACGAAGGCCTGATAGCGCCCCACCAGGAGCAGGTCCATCATCAGGTCGTAGTTACGTGCCGCCCACCCTCCGACCTCAATATGGCTGCGCTGTGACATAGTGCTCCTTCGGCACTCAGTGAGTGCCACCCGCTGATTGCGAAGTTGGTCCAAAGAAGGTCCTCAACGTCGGGGCATGCAGGTATGACAGACGGGCTCAGTGGTGGAGCCAGAGATCTGAATGCCAAAGGCTGAGGGCAGCCTCTCGACCTTCTGTCCGCCGCATTCAGGGCATTCTTATCTCGGGCGCAGAGCTCATTGAACGCACGAGCTTCTCGAATTTCTCCCCGCACCCCCGGCATCGATACTCCTAGATGGGCACTTGCCTCATCTTCTTTTCATGCAATGTCTGCTGTGGCCGGGCTGAGGTCAATGCTGCGTGGCCTTGTCATTCTGCTGTAGTCCTTTATGATCGGGTCTCCCTTCATCCTATCCAACTCGCCCAATATCCTCAGCCGCTCGTATATGAGCACCCAAGCGCAGTCGCGCTCAGGGTTCACTTCGCATTTGCCGTCTTTCGAACCTCCGCACGGACCATTCAGCAATCCCTTGGGACACTGGGTCAGCGGACAGATGGCAGCAAACCGGCCAAGTAGGCACTCGCCGCATTGCTGACACTTTTCCTCAAATAGAGTAGGCCCCCCACCCATGTGCCCCACGGCATCAATGCCTGGATAGATAGGCTTCATCAGGCCATATTCCCCCTCCACTACCTTTCGCACAACTTGGAGACCATCACCGCACGAAAGCGCTAGAATGGCATCACATTGTTCAAGCTCCTCTCGATGCTTGTCCAAGTGCGGTTTGCTATGAGGAACGTAGCACGTGAACTCTCCGAGTGGTGGCGCGATGGCTGCCAGAATGGTCTTCCCAGACTTGGAGAGAATGCGTGCCATTTCTCCCACCTGTGGTTCGCCACCAGTCTGGAAAATCGTAGCGCAACCACCACACCCCATCAAGACCAGTTTCTCTTTTCCTTCAAGATATCCAAGAATCTCTTCAGTAGGCTTCCAATACTGGCCAATCATTATGTTCCTTCCTTACTTTGAGGCCACAGGACCGCCTCCAATTTGCCTTTAGGGACATGCTTGGGAAACGTCCCTACCGCCCGCCCAGCCTCTTTGCCATCCGTGAAAATGATCAGGGCGGAATGGCCATGATGCCGTACTGGCCTGGCGCGCGAGAGCACTCGATCACATTCAACTTGGTCACCAGGAGGGGGCCCTCGAGTTCCCTGGCTAGTCACTCCAGCATGGGCCGTTATGAGACGGGGCGTGCACCACGGGGACCAGGAATACAGTTGCCCGGGCAGAGAGGAGCGTAGCACCGTTTTCTCAAAGGGGCTGCCCCTGGGCGCTTGGCCGTCAATCCGCATCTTGACAGTGCGCCCCAACTGACAATACGCGCACCAGTAACTACACATCTTGGGCGGTATGTTGTTAACCCCCAAGCTGCGTCCCAAACGTCTAGATCGAACGGGTCCGAAAACGATCATACTGCCAACCCCCTGACGATTGGATTATATACCCATTGTCCAACCGAAGCTCGGATCCACTCCCGATCCTAGGTAATGCGGCACGATCATCGCTAGTCATAGGCTTCACGGATTCTCATGTAGCCGCTTATGAAGGCATCATTCTCTTCACGAGTACCTGTGGACACCCTGATGAACCCTGCTGGGAGTTGATTTGAAAGATCCGACACGAGGATGCCCATCTCCTCAAACCGGTTCGCTGCATCAGGAAAGTCTGTCTTGATGAGCAGGAAATTAGTGGTGCTTGGGTATACCTGGGCTCCTTCTTCACGTAGCGCTCTCCATACTCGTTCTCGTTCCTCAACGACTCGCTGGACGTTTCTCCGCACGTAGCCTCTACTACTTAGTGCTTCTATCGCGGCCAAGAGACTGGATTGGGGTAGAAACGCGTAGAACGAGGACAACGCGTCTAAGAAGGTCCTTCCAGCGATAGCATAGCCAACGCGAGCGCCTGCCAGGCTGAAGGCCTTATCCATAGTGCGTGTGATGGCAAGATTAGGGCAACTAGGCACCATATCGGCAAGAGTCAGCCCTGAGAACTCGTAGTAGGCTTCGTCTATGACCAGAAGCGCGTTTGCATTCCCGACCAGGGTTTCGACCGCCTGGCGATCCAGGAGAGTCTGGCCGGTCGGATTGTTAGGATTGTCTATGATCACAAGGGCGGGCTCGGACGCTACGTCATTCAGGAGACCCAGGTTCAAATCGAAACCTGGGGGGCTGAGCCGAATGCTGAGTCGTTCCGTCGCGAACTCCGTTGCGGCTTGAACGGTTGGAAAGAAAGAAGGACTCACCATGACGACCCTCCTGCCCTTGGCAAAGGCGTGGATCGCTTCCCTCAGGAGAAGGTCGGATCCGGGACTGAGGACGATATGCTCTTTGGCAACTTGCGAGTAGTCCGCCAGAAGCTCGCGCAGGCGCTCCAGGCTTTGCGGTTCGGTGTAGCGATTCAAGCTAGAGAGGCCCTTCTGAGCGGCCTCGAGAACTCCTCGTGGAGGAAGATAGGGTACCTCATTCATGTCCAGTCTGATGGTCTCCCTCAGCATCTCACCTCCATCATCATGCCTTCCTTGCGGCCCACCGTGACCTCAATGTGGCCGCTGAGCATCTGATCTACGTCCCAATCGCCTGTATCAACACGCAAGCAGTCCAACTGACTCACTTTGTCCTTGCTTCCCACCACCATGATGTTGTCCTTGCCTACTTGCCGTATCACTTCCGGCGTGAACTGCTTGCTTCCTCTCCCGAAGATGAACCCATTGCCACCGATAGGGGTGACGACGATCTTTCTCCTGTCGTAGTTCTCGAGCAGACCTAGAATGGCCTTTTCGTTTAGGTCCTTCCCCGATAGCTTCCCTGCGAGAACCGCATCCACGCCCAGGAGCGTCTTGGATAGGTCCATCTCATCGGTGATGCTTCTCAGTGTCGTCCCCGGGCCCAGTAGATACAAAGCCTCCGGATCCATCTCCTCGACCACGTATTCAGCGATCTCCTTCTTGCTCTCCAGAGAGGATCTTGCGACGCTAGATGCCGCCTTACCTGACTGCAGGAAGCTGCGGACGCTGGGCACCAGAAGACAGCCGTAGAGCTTGGAGGCCAATCTGTCGTCCCGGAAGGCGTCTTCGTCTATGTCCAGGACGTCCTCCTCGGTCGTCTCAACGCCCTCCACAAACGCATCCACGATCTCGGCCGCTGCTCTGGCGCTGACCGCAAACACGGAACTAAAGACCTTGACTCCGGCCGGCACAGCGACTACGGGTACCCTAGAATTGATCGCATCGTGAATGTCCCTCGCCGTTCCATCGCCTCCGACGAAGATCAGCAATTCGACGCCACTATTCACCATCTGGTCGCTGATTCTCTTTGTGTCCAACGCCGAGGTCTCGCTGCGCACTGTGCCGATTACGGTGAATGGGATGTCGTGCCCTTCGACGTATTCCTCTCCCATGTTGCCAGGTGCCACGAACAGCGTGATGCGGTCTTTATTCTCAATATGGCATAGGAGGTCTTGCGTCCTGTTGGGGGCGACCGGCTTGGCACCCAGTTGCAGGGCCTTTTTGTGCATCTCTCCGTCGGTACCCTTGAGGCCGACGCTACCGCCCATGCCGGCCACGGGATTGACGATCAGTCCAATTGCTTTCTTCATGGCTCCCTCTCATGATTTCGCGCGTGCCCCTCTTGCCGCGGGTGACGGTGATGGTTATTGGCCCGGCTCTCTCACCGTCTGGCCACTCAAGCGCTCTCTCTCGAACCAACTACCGGCGCTTCTCGTACAGCACTGGTCAAGCCGCTATCACTCTTCTTCACCAGATCCGTCGGATTCTCCCAGGTCAGGCTCTAATGCCCCGTTATCCTCCGATTGGCTTGCCATGAGACGGCGGAGCGCCTCGCCGTGCCGAGCTTCACAACTGGGGCACCTTCTCAGATGATCGAGTACCTTGGGGAGGAGATCGGCACCCGCGGTGGACAGAACATCGGCGTAGTACTCCATCACAGCGAAGCACTCGTCACAGGTCAGATTCGAGGGATCCTCTAACAAGAGTTGCCACAACGGCTTCTCTGTACTCATTCTAGAATTCCAGGATGGTTCCTGCTGGGCAGGGGCGAACGACGTGAGATCCGAGGTTCTGGGTTAGGGCCACGAAGGCTGCTTCTCCGGTGCAGTGGTTGGGGTAGACGCGCTGCAGTGCCGGCCTTGCCGAAAGCACATCGGCGGTGTCCTGGAGTTCGTTGGCGCTGGCACTGGTCAGGTGGAGGCCACCCGTAATCACTGCGATGGGGAGTTCGAAGGCACGCTCCACGTGCGCCAGCGTATTCAGCAAACCTGCATGGCAGCAACCGCAGAGCAGCACCAGGCTTTCGCCAGCTTGCAGCACCAGGGCCATGTCGTCCCGATAGGTATCAGCGACCAGGGCATCGCTCTCGCGCATCAGGTGATAGTCGCTGCTTCCCTCCGGCTCGGGGCGTTCCACGATCTCGCCCGTTGTCCAGATGCCTGGCAGGATCTCCTGCGGTGCGGCATCCAGGCACAGTGCCAAATGAGCAGCCAACGCTTCCTCTGAAATCGACAGCCCCACCCTTCGTGGCTTCCCTTCTCGCCGCGAAAACCGCTCGCGGAACAGATCGGGGTTAGCGTAGAGCGGAGTGCCAGGGCGGACATGCTCCAACAACGCCGAGAGGCCGCCGGTGTGGTCGTAGTGAGCGTGGCTAATGGCTAGCGCGTCTATGGTCGCGGGCTCCACGTCCAGCAATTCCAGGTTGTGGAGCAGCACGGTGCCACTCTGACCGGTATCGAAAAGCGCGCGCTGAGCTTCCGTCTCGATCAGGAAGGTCACGCCATGCTCGCCCCAGAACGGGGAACTGCGCAGCACCGCGTCGTCAACTACACAAGTTATTCTCACCGCCTGTTCTCTCTTTCTTTTGGTTCTCTTTCCTCGCCTGCGCCGGTTCACGAGTCCTTGGGTGCAGAGAGGCAGATTGCCTTCTTCTTGTCACTTGACCCCTCTTGTTCACGATTGCTCTGCTTCCGGCACGAGCAACCCCATGGCGATGAAACCTCCCCAGGGCAAGGCAGACTGGGGGCACGACCATTGTCGAGGGAAGAGCGTCGTGTGCCACACGACATGTGCCTTGTCACCGCCGACGGACTTCAACAAGCGCTTCAGCTCTCCGACGCCGTAGAAATGCGCCGCGTGATACACCGTGGGCCGAACGCGCTCCGCCAGCCGCCGCTTCAGCCCCAGCAGGCTCCAGCGGTTGAGCACGCCCAGAAGCAGCCCTCGCCGGGCAACTCGCAACGCCTCGATGAGTGCCTGCTGGGGCTCGTCAAGAAACTCCAGCGTGGTTACGAAAGCCACCAAGTCGAAGGTGCCATCGGCGAAAGGGAGATGATGGGTGTGGCCGCGCACCAAGGAGAGGCCGTTCAGGGTCTGCGCTTTCGCCAGCATGTCCGCCGAGAGGTCCAGACCTACCGCTGCCAGCCTCTGTTCCCCTAGCCATCGCGTGAAGTGGCCGGTCCCGCACCCCACCTCCAGCACGCTTCGGGCCTGAGGGAAGCTCCCCAGTAGCCGACGCAACGCGGCTTTCTCCAGCTTGTCGGCGCGGCTGCCGTCAGGCGTCTCGTACCAAGCTTCGTAGTGGGCTGCAACTTGCCCACCGAAGACGGGTTTCTCAGTCACCATCAACTCTGCTTAGCGGAGGGGAACTCTCTCGGGGCGGTTGGGGACAGGCGTTGGAGAGAGTCACCGCCATCACTGTGTCGCCGTGCTCCGTGGCCTGGTGAAATGCCTCTTGCAGAGCCTGGAAGACGGCTTGCTCCTGACCCCAAACCAGGGTACTCATCTCGCCCACACGAGTGTTCAGCCCGCGCTTGCGCAGAGCTCGGACCGCCTCACGGACGGACGGCCCGATCGATTCTTGCCGCAACGGGTAGAGGCTGACCTGAGCGGTTATGATCTTCATCTCTGGCTTTCCCCCGTGGCTCTGTTTCTTGGTCAGTGCGAAGTGTCCCCCATCGCAAGCTAGGACAGTGCGTCCTTCAATAACCCCTTGAAACGATCCAGGGTGATAGGGTGGAAATCGACTTCTAGGCCCGACCAGTCGAAGAGTTCCAGGATCTCCTCGGCGTGATGCGCCATATACTCCTCGGCGTACATCAGGCCATCCAGGACGATGA